>SDBS01001027.1_pt1 | contig 28162 bp, 28 predicted proteins | sample 2277091 | NCBI WGS metagenome assembly SDBS01 (sample SAMN10404972, study PRJNA504765) | marine sediment metagenome | isolation source: marine sediment core GS10_PC15, 163 cmbsf | place: Arctic Ocean: Southern Knipovich Ridge | collected 2010
GGAATCATGCATTGAGTCAAGATATATTTTCCACAAAAATGTGGGTAAAGCGAAATTGTCCCGACCTAAACTTGACAGCTCGATTTCAATTATACGATATCACAACTCCTGAAGGCCATTTTCAGATTCAAGATACATAGCAGGTATCTGTAGTTGGCATGAGGGCAGCGTTTCAGATTGTATTGAAACGCCGCCCTCATATGTTGCCAATAGCCTCCGTGATTGTTCAAAACATCCGTCAGTTCGTGGCGGTTATCGCTTTATGATCATCCGATTTGCAGACCCGAATACGCATCAGAAGCCCTCGAAAACGTTTATGCTACGATCAGGCGAGGTCGAAGCGGTCAAGGTTCATCACCTTGTTCCACACCGCTACAAAGTCATGCAGGAACTTCTCCTGGGAGTCCTCACATGCGTAGACTTCCGTCAAGGCCCGGAGTTGGGAGTTCGAACCGAAGATGAGGTCGACACGGGTTCCGGTCCACTTGAGTTCGTCCGTTGCGCGATCACGACCCTCGAACACGTCTTCGTCTTCCGAGGTTGCCTTCCACGTCGTGCTCATGTCGAGCAGATTCACGAAGAAGTCATTGGTGAGCGTCTCTGGCCGCTTGGTGAAGACGCCGTGCTGTGACTGTCCGAAATTGGCATTCAAGACTCGCATACCGCCAACGAGAACCGTCATCTCAGGAGCGGTCAGCGTCAGCAGTTGCGCTCGATCAACCAGCAGTTCCTCTGCCGATACGGCGTATTTGCTTTTGAGGTAGTTACGGAACCCGTCAGCAGCCGGTTTGAGTACGACGAATGACACCACGTCGGTTTGCTCCTGCGACGCATCCGTGCGTCCCGGCGTGAAGGGAACGGTCACATCGTGACCGGCATTCTTCGCAGCTTGCTCGACACCTGCGCATCCACCCAGGACAATCAAGTCGGCGAGCGAAACCTTCTTTCCGCCTGACTGCGCACTGTTGAACTCCTGTTGGATTCCCTCAAGGGTCTGCAGCACGGTCGACAGTTGGGCCGGCTGGTTGACTTCCCAATCCTTCTGCGGCGCAAGACGGATGCGCGCCCCGTTCGCCCCGCCGCGCTTGTCGGAGCCGCGGAACGTGGACGCCGACGCCCAAGCGGTCGAGACCAGTTGGGAGACAGACAGGCCTGAGGCAAGGATCTTGCCCTTGAGGTCGGCGATGTCCTGCGCGTCGATCAGCTCATGATCGACTGCGGGCACCGGGTCTTGCCAGACCAGTTCCTCCTCCGGAACCTCCGGGCCGAGATAGCGTGAGCGGGGGCCCATGTCACGGTGAGTCAGCTTGAACCACGCCCGGGCAAACGCGTCCTCGAACTCCTCCGGGTTCTCGTGGAACCGCTTCGCAATCGGTGCATAGATTGGATCCATCCTCAGAGAGAGGTCTGCCGTGGTCATGATGGTCGTAACCCGCTTCGACGGATCGTGAGCGGCAGGCGCGAGATCCTTTTCATCCGGATTGACCGGGACCCACTGGTAGGCGCTGGAGGGGCTTTTCTCCAAATTCCAATCATAGCCGAACAGCAAATCGAAATAGCCCATGTCCCATCGGATTGGGTTCGGCGTCCAGGCTCCCTCGATGCCACTGCTGATCGTATCGCCGCCCTTGCCGCTGCCGAAGCTGCTTTTCCAGCCAAGGCCCTGCTCCTCGATGCCGGCGGCTTCCGGTTCAGGGCCGACCAACGCTGCATCGCCCGCGCCATGGCATTTGCCGAACGTGTGCCCGCCAGCAACGAGCGCAACTGTTTCCTCGTCATTCATCGCCATGCGGGCGAAGGTCTCTCGAACGTCACGGCCGGAGGCAACCGCATTCGGTTCGCCGTTCGGCCCTTCCGGGTTTACGTAGATTAGGCCCATCTGCACGGCGGCAAGAGGATTTTCAAGGTCCCGGTCGCCGGAATAGCGATTGTCACCAAGCCACTCGCTCTCGGTCCCCCAGTAAATGTCCTCTTCCGGCTCCCAGACGTCCTCGCGCCCGCCGGCGAAGCCGAAAGTCTTAAATCCCATCGACTCAAGGGCGCAGTTGCCGGCGAAGATCATAAGGTCGGCCCAGGAGATCTTGTTGCCGTATTTCTGTTTGATCGGCCAAAGCAGACGGCGCGCCTTGTCGAGGTTCACGTTGTCCGGCCAGCTGTTGAGAGGCGCCAAGCGCTGATTGCCGGAGCCTGCCCCGCCGCGGCCGTCGCCCATGCGGTATGTGCCTGCGCTGTGCCATGCCATCCGGATGAAAAGTCCCCCGTAGTGACCGTAATCCGCCGGCCACCAGTCCTGCGAGTCGGTCATCAGCGCATAGAGGTCCTTCTTCAGGGCCTCCAGGTCGAGTTTCTTGAATTCCTCAGCGTAGTTGAATTCCTCACCCATCGGATTACTCATGTGAGAGTTCTGATGAAGAATCTTGAGGTTCACCTGGTTCGGCCACCAGTCCCGGTTCGACGTGCCACCGCCGGTAGTGGGTTTGTTAGCTCCGCCCGTTACCGGGCACTTGCTTTCGTCAGTCATAAGGTTTCCTCCTTTCGCTACTTTTTTTTGCTTGAGTTTTCCTTTGAAGCGCATTTTAGGCAGACACCCTTTACTTCCACCTGTGTCATTTCAACTTGGCCAAAAGATTGTACCGATTCCGGTAATTTTAACTTGTCGAATTGATCGCTGTAAAAATCACGCGTCAGTCCACTCTGGGTGCATACAAAATGGTGATGGCGACTGAGATTAGCATCAAAGCGGGATCGTTCGCGGGGAGGTCCAAAATAGGCTTTTTCAGGAACACGGACGATTCCCATAGTGTCTTTTTCTTCTCTAAAATTCATTGCTCAAACTATTCCATTTCTATAGTAATTAGCATCCAGCTTCAAGCCTCAGACAGCAAGACCTGCAGCCTTTCCGGATCGTATTTTTGTGAAATCAAAGGGTCTTGATGAAACATTTCAACACGGTCCATGAAGGCCGGTTTCTCTTTTTGGTACAATATTCCCATGGGTATTCTATCTCCCCACTGGCGGGCAAGCTTCATGGCGTTTTCGAATTCGTCTGGAATGTAATCTTCTTCAAACAGGTCATAGACCCGCTTTTTGTACCAGTTGTAAGTATTGATACGGTTGAAGGAGACGCATGGCTGCATGATGTCGATCAGGCTGAAGCCTTTAAATTGCATCCCTTCCCGGATCAGTCTGCTCAGATGCTTCACATCCCCTGAAAAGCCGCGGGCAACAAACCCGGCACCAAGAGACAATGCCACCGCAAGACCGTTAAATGGTTCCGAAATAACACCACGAGGCTGCATCGGTGTGACCATACTGAAATCTGAAGTGGGAGACGCCTGGCCTTTGGTAAGACCGTAGGTCTTGTTGTTGTGGACTAGAAGGGTAAGATCCACATTGCGCCTTATGGCATGCATGAAATGATTGCCACCTTCACCGTAACAGTCGCCATCGCCGGAATTGACAAGTATCTTCAAATTATGATTTGCCATTTTGGCGCCTGTAGCAAGGGGTAGCGCACGACCATGCAGGGAGTGAAACATATTGCATTTTAAAAAATGGGGGGTTTTGGCGGCCTGTCCGATACCGGATACGATCAACAGCTTTTCCGGCAGAATTTCCAGACCGACCAGAGCATCCTTCATGGCCTCCAATATCCCGAAATTTCCGCATCCCGGGCACCAGTGGTTTTCATACGAAGATTCATAATTTTTGATACTGACCATAATATCACCTCACATATTGTTTGACGCCGTCAATGATTTCTTTTGGGTAAAACGGCCTGCCGTCATATTTTAATATTGCCCCTGAATAGGCAAGTCCGGTCTGCTCTCTTAAAAGCCGACCTAATTGGGCGGATGCATTCAGTTCTACCATCAAAAATTGCTTTGCCCTGCTAAGGGCTTTTGCAGCCACTTCAACGGGAAAGGGCCATAAATCTGAAAAATTCAAGCAGCCAACATCGCCGCCTGCATCTCTCAGCCGGTCAACAGCCTCTTTTACGGCCCCTTGGGTGGAGCCCCAGCCCACCAGGAGTATCTCGGACTCGCCGTAATATTCTTTCGGAGGATTCATCTCTTTGATCATAAAGGGCAATTTGGCGTTGCGCTTGTCCACCATGCTGACCCTGTCAGGTATTTCTTCGCTGATATGTCCGTCTTCCCTGTGTTCATCACTCGATATTACCACCAGGGCCTTACCGGCACAGGGTAGCGCCCGCGGCGATACTCCGTCAGGTGTGATTGCAAATCGTTTATACTGCTGAGGATTTTCAATATCACCATCTTGAACTATAAACCGCTCGATACTTTGCGGTGCGGCGTACGGGCGGCTTGCAATGAATATAGAATCAGCCAGATACTGGTCTGATAGAATAATTGCAGGAACCTGGTACTTTTCTGCAAGATGCAACGCTCTGGCGGTAATTTCGAAGGCTTCATCCGGCGTACCGGGGGCAAAAACAAATCGCGGAAATTCATCCTGAGAAGCCCGGATGACAAAATGTAAATCTCCCTGACCGGTCCGTGTGGGCAGACCCGTTGCCGGCCCCGGGCGCTGGGCATTCACGATTACAATCGGAGTTTCCGTAATCCCGGCAAGTCCCAGACCCTCGGTCATCAAGCAAAAGCCGCCTCCGGATGTAGATGTCATGGCCCTTACGCCGGCAAAAGAGGCCCCGATAATCATGTTCACTGCAGCAATTTCATCTTCCGCTTGTTCGACCATCAGGGGAAAGCGGCTTGAAAGAGAAGCCAGGTGAGCCATGATGCCGGTAGCCGGAGACATGGGATAAAAGGCTGCCAAACCGGCAATCAGCGGCAAGGGCACCCAAGGCAATGGCTTTGGAACCGTCAATAAGCGAGCCTTTGGGAGGATCAAGTCGCCATTCGAATGCCCATTTAAATAGTACATCTTTAGTGGCCTGGTAACCTAAATCAGCGGCACGAATGTTCTTTTCAAGAATATCCGGGCCTTTTGCTTCGAACTGTTTTGCAAGAATGCTTTTACAAAGCTCGAAAGGTGTCCCTAAAAGTGCCAGGCAGGCACCGGCTGCAACCGTATTTGAAAAGATCTTGCCTCCGGCTTCCTTGGCAAGATCTACAAATGGAACCAGCAGAACTTTTCCTGTTGCGGGTTTTTCGTTCTCATCCATAATGGCAATCCCGTCAGGATCGAGCTCTCCTTTGTGTAAATCATAAGTCTCCTGATTTAATGCCACAAGGAGATGCACTTTGTGATGCGGCGCATGCACGGGCTTGTTACAGATACGTATTTGGAAAAAACTGTGTCCCCCCTTATCCGGGACTCGAAATCGTTAATAGCCATTATGTACAGACCGGCCTCCCGGCAAGCCAATGCCAAAAGATGCCCGACCGTCTGTATTCCCTGCCCGGCTTCACCCCCAATTTTAATTGTGATATCTATATTCATTTCTTACATCCTATTATTTATTAAGTTTGAAGCAATACAATCGTATCAAAACCCTATTTTATCAACCAGGCTTACCATGTCCACAACAGGAATTTCAGGCGCATCAGCCCCTAATATATTTTTGGCAAGCGACTGGGAAGCGCTGCGGTATTTAAGGGTTGCTTTAACCGTTAACGGAAAAACTGCGTCTGTCGGTATTTGAAAAGCATATTTTTCAATCAGATAGCCCTTGGCGGTACCCTGTGATCATAAAGTATCCTGTCGGCCAGGGCAACATTTACAACCGGCTCTCCCCCGGCATTACCTAATTGCGTGTAATACAATACCGCATTTGTATCTATACTGCCGTTTTTATCGAGGCTGCCGGATCTGAAAATGGTTTTTCCCCTGCTATCAGTAATTTTGACATGGAGCCACATCCCACATCCAGAACACTTTTACCCTTTAAATCGGCACGGGAGCAGATATATTCCAGCCGGACAGGATTGATGTCATGCAGTGACTTGAATACGCCGTTGCGGTTCCACCAATAGTCGGCCATGGTAGCAAACTTAGCGATTTCGGCATTGTCGATATTGGACAGTTCCATAGGCAATTATCCGCGCCTGTATCATATAGCCGCAACTTAGGGTTCGCCCAAAACCTCTTTCCATTTTAACCAGAAATGTTCCTTCTGCCACTTTGCGTATATGACGAAAACCAAAATCGACCACAGTTTGAAGGGATTTTTCAGCTAAAACCCTCTGCTTTTTACCATGATAAAAAATCGCAAGGCCGTCAACACTGAACTTCTGAACCGCAAACGGTTACGATACCTCATTGCAACGCTATTTTTAATACATCCATCATTTTATCAACAAAATGAAAATCGATCTCTTTTTTAACCTTTTCAGATATATCTTCGAGATCTTTCTCGTTCCACTTTGGCATTACAATGGTTTTAATACCAGCACGATGGGCAGCGAGAACCTTTTCCTTTATACCGCCAACCGGCAGCACCTGGCCCCTCAGGGTTATTTCACCGGTCATGGCAAGGTCCTTCCGTATGGTTTTTTTGGTTAGCAGCGACACCAGGGCGGTTAGCATAGTTACACCAGCAGAAGGGCCATCCTTGGGTACGGCACCAGCCGGTACGTGCACGTGAATATCGCTATTTTCAAAAAAATCTTCATCAATTTTCAAAGATGCTGCATTTGTCCGAATAAAGCTTAATGCTGCAGTTACGGATTCCTTCATAACATCTCCAAGCTGGCCGGTTAAGGTAAGGCCTTTTTTTCCTTTCATGGCTGTGGCTTCGATAAAAAGGAGCTCCCCACCTGCAGGTGTCCAGGCAAGCCCCATGGCCAAACCAGGTATTGAAATTCTTGATTTTACGTCTGAAATCATGCGAATCGGGCCGAGATACTTGGGAATATCATCAATCCTGATTTTAGCAGACGTGGTTTCTCCTTCTGCTATATTGGTCGCCACCCCCCGGCAAACCGATGCGATTTCCCGCTCCAGGTTTCTTAATCCCGCTTCCCTGGTATAGCCTGAAATGATTTTCTTTAACGCCCCTTTTGTAAAGGATATCTGTTTACTCTTTAAACCATGAGCTTCCCGCTGGCGGGGGATGAGATATCTTGTTGCAATTTTAATTTTTTCGTCAAGTGTATAACCCAGAAGCTCTAGTACCTCCATTCTGTCCCTGAGGGCAGGCGGTATAGTATGAAGAATATTCGCAGTCGTTATGAACATGACTTTGGACAAGTCGAAGGGCACATCCAGATAGTGATCTGAAAAAGAAAAGTTCTGTTCAGGATCAAGAACCTCCAGTAGGGCCGATGATGGATCACCGCGAAAATCGCTTCCCACCTTGTCTATTTCGTCCAGCATAAATACCGGGTTGTTTGATCCTGAACGCCGGATTCCCTGAATAATACGACCCGGAAGAGCTCCCACATAGGTGCGCCGATGTCCTCTGATTTCAGCTTCATCCCTCACACCCCCCAAGGAAATACGGACAAATTTTCTTCCCAAAGCCCGGGCTATTGAGTTGCCAAGAGATGTTTTTCCGGTACCTGGAGGACCCACAAAACACAGGATAGGGCCCTTAGACTCTGGTTTGAGCTTGCGCACTGCAAGGTATTCGATAACCCGTTTTTTGGGTTTCTTTAGCCCGTAATGATCGTCATCCAAAATCTTTTTCGCCATTTTTATATCCAGGTTGTCCTCCGTGTTTTCATGCCATGGGAGGGTTGTCAGCCAGTCCAGATAAGTAGATGCCACGGTATATTCCGCAGAGGATGGGTGCATGCGGGCAAGGCGGTCAAGTTCACGTTCAGCTTCTTTACGGGCTTCCTCGGGAAGATTTTTTTCCTCGATTTTAGCTTTGTAGTCATCAATTTCAACTGAGGCCTCATCCTTTTCCCCCAGCTCTTCCTTGATCTTTTTGAGTTGCTCCCGCAAATAGTACTCCCTTTGCCTTTTATCCATGTCCCCCTTAATCTGAGACTGTATCTTGTTCCCGAGTTCCAGAATTTCCAGCTGATAATTAATCAGCCGGGTTACTTCTTTTAACCGTTTTTTGACATTAAAAATTTCCAGAATCGACTGCTTTTCCTCAAAGGAGGAATTGATGGTAGAGGCAACCATATCGGCCAATATGCCGGGTTCCTGTATCGATTTTGCCATTAAAACTATTTCCTGGGGTAGACCAGGAGAAAGCTCAGCAACCCGGGTAAACTGGCTTATCATGTTGGACATCAGGGCGGTAATTTCCTTATCCTTCTTATCTTCATCCTTGATATACTCCACCAGGACCTGGGGGTAGGGTTTGCCTTTTATAAAATCTTTTACCCTGAACCTCTCCATTCCTTGTGTGAGCAATTGTAATTTGTTGTCTTCGGTTTTTGCCATTTTAAGGATCAAAGCGCTTGTACCCACTTTATGCATATCCTTTTTCGTATAAGTGCCTTCTTTAATCGGTTTTTTTGCCACAACAAGACCTATAATACGATTATGTGACATGGCTTCGTCCACCAGTTGAACAGATCTTTCCTGTATAACCATAAGGGGCAAAACCATTTTGGGGAAAAGGACTGCATCAATCATGGGAAGAATGGGAAGAATTTCAGGCAATTTATCCGTTTTGATTTCAATGGATGACTGAGGCTGTGTCATGGATACCTCCAATTTATATTTTTTTGAAGGATAATAGGATCGACAAGATAACGGCTATCCTTATGTAATGTCTATCTTGCGTATTTTATCGAGTGAAAGTTTGGCCAGTCGGATCTGGAGAAAGCCGTTTGAATATGACGCTGAAACCACTTCAGGATCAATGGGTGCCGGAAGGTATAAGATGCGTTCAAACCTGCCGTACTGGATTTCAGCCAGTCTATATTTTGCGTTTTCTCCGCGAGGAAATTCAGCACGAGTCCCATAAATCCTGACAGCTTTGTTGCTTATTTCCAACTCCAGGTCCTCTTTTTTGACTCCGGCGATTTCAGCCAGAATAAGGATCTGATCAGGAGTTTCATAAATATCCATTTGAGGCTTCCATTTCCGAGCGGAAAGCATGAACATGGGGCTAATCGACCTAAACATGCCATCAATGGTTTTTTCGACCTCGGAATCGAGCTGATCAAAATCGCTAATGAATCGTATTTTGATATATTCCATTTTGGGCTCCTGTGTGTTAATGCTGATATCTTTTTTGATTTCACCATCTTAAATATTTAATTAATTCTCTCAATAGCCAAATCCATATTTAACTCCTTATAATCAGGCAAAAATGATAATGTTGCCAAGAAAAAGATAACTCTGCCTATTGATGTCTATTCAATTTCCTTATTATACAAAAAGAGGCTGTTTGTTACCACGGAAATACTGCTTAAGGCCATTGCAAGGGCAGCAAGTATCGGATGAAGCTGTCTCATAAAGCCTGGGAAAATATCAAAAGGGTATAAAATTCCTGCTGCAACGGGAATGAGCAAAATGTTGTAACAAAACGCCAAGAAAAGATTTTGCCTAATAGTGTTCATGGTTGCACTGCTAAGGGTGATAGCCCTGGATACGCCGGTTAAACTGCCACTGGAAAGGATTATATCTGCTGTTTCAATTGCCACATCCGTTCCGGTTCCGATAGCCATACCAACATCCGCCTGAGCTAGTGCCGGTGCATCATTTATTCCATCCCCTACCATTCCAATCTTTTCTCCCATTTCCTGGAGTTTTTTAATTATGGATGATTTTTCTTCGGGACGCACTTCTGCAAAAATGTCATCAATATTTACTTGAGAAGCAATAGCTTGAGCTGTCTGAAGATTATCTCCTGTAAGCATGACTACTTTAAGATTCTGGTTGCGAAGCTGTTCGATGGCCTCTTTAGATTCCGGCTTCAATGTATCAGATACCGAAATCAGGCCTGACAGCTCATTATCCAATGCCAGGACCATGACTGTTTTCCCTTCGGACTGTAAGTGACTTATCTTATCTTTGGCGTTATCTATTTCGATTCCAAGTTCATGAAACCATTTGGGCTTTCCCAGTCTTACAAAATTGCTGTTTACATATGCCTCAACCCCAAAGCCGCTCGAAGCTTTAAAATTTTCAGGCTCCCAAAGGCCAATATCTCTTATCCTTGCCTCATTAACAATCGCTTTTCCAATCGGATGTTCCGATCCTCTTTCAACCGATGCCGCGAGCTTTAAGAGCTGATCTTCGGTCTTAATGGCCGGATCAAAAGGTATGATGTCGACCACGGCGGGTTTTCCTATTGTGATAGTTCCGGTTTTGTCCAGCACAATTGTATCGAGCTTTGTAGCATTTTCAAGGGCTTCACTTTTCTTGAACAGGATACCTTTTTCAGCACCTTTCCCTGTGCCGGCCATTATTGCCGTGGGGGTTGCAAGCCCTAAAGCACACGGACATGCAATTACAAGCACAGCTACAAGCCTTATCATGGAAGGTACAAATTCGCCAGTGATTCCCCACCAAATTGCAAAGGTAATGAGGGCTATAGCAATGACAGATGGAACAAATATTGTCGCTACCCGATCTGCAAGCGCCTGTATGGGAGCCTTGCTTCCCTGGGCTTCCTGGACAAGCTTAATAATCTGGGCAAGGGCTGTCTCCTTGCCCACTCGTGTTGCTTTGAACTTTAAAAGACCTTCTCCGTTTATTGTTCCGCCAATAACTGTGTCGTTCGTATACTTGTCAACAGGTAGGGGTTCACCACTGAGCATGGATTCATCTACTGCTGATTCTCCTTCGAGTACGATGCCGTCGACTGGAATTCGTTCGCCAGGGCGGACAATAACGATATCACCCTTTTTGACCCGGGTTAGAGGGATTTCGTTTTCGATGCCGTTTTCCAGGATAGTTGCGGTTTTTGGCTGAAGGCCGATAAGTTTGCGGATTGCTCCGCCGGTTTTGCCCTTAGTTCGGGCTTCGAGCAGTTTGCCCAGTTTGATAAGGGTAATAATTACAGCAGATGTTTCAAAATATACATGTTCGCCCAGGAATGGAAAAAGTAAGACGGCTAAAGAATAAAAATAAGCTACGGATGATCCCATGGCAACAAGAACATCCATATTTGCGCTCTTGTTTTTAAGGCTTTTTAATCCTCCTACATAATAATCCCATCCTGTGTAAAACTGGACAGGAGTGGCCAGTGCTAAGAAAAGCCAATTAACCCAGGATTCATGGCTCCACAAGCCTGTGATGTTAAAATCCCGCCCCATACTTAGAAGAAAAAGAGGGAGGGCAAACGACACCCCTACTGTAAATTTGAGAGTCTGATCCTTAATTTCAGCCTGACGAGCTACCAGCTCAGGATCTTCACCTTCAAGAACTTCATCAGGAGGTATAGCACCATACCCTGCTTTTTTTATGATTGATACTATTTCATCAATATTAGAAATCGAAGGGACATATTCAACGTATACCCGTTCCGTGGCAAAATTTACTGAGGCATTAATAACACCTGGGATCTTTCTATTTAATGCTCTTTCGATGTTCATTGCACAGTTGGCGCAGGTCATACCGGTGACCGGCAATTCAACCTTCGCTGTGACAACAGTATAACCTGAGCCGTGGATATTTTCGACCACGTCTCTGACATGGAGGATCTTAGGATCAAAGGCAACGGCTGCCTGCTCAGCAGCAAAATTAACATTTGCCTCCTTTATGCCATTAAGCTTATTCACAGCCCGTTCAATATTCATGGCACAGTTTACACATGTCATTCCTGTAATCGGCAATGTAACTTTCTGATCAGCCATAACTTCTCCATTTTTTACCTAAAAACTGCATGAAAAATCATGAAAAGGATAATTTATAAATATAATATCAGATAGATACCAATCTTTTCGCTTTATTAATAACGCACCGAGAAACTGAATGAAAACCCCTTTTTATTTTTCATGTTTTTTCACCCTATGGGATCACCGCTTTCACCTCATCTTCTGTGTTGCAGGGCGTTCGCAGTAGTTTACTACGGCTTCACACCCTACGCCTTGAAGCTGCGGTGAAATCGGTAATTGCAGATTTTCGGTTTTACTCTGCCGGATAATTGATCTCTTTTAATGTGTCTTTAATCTTATCCAGAGTGACTGGTGATTCCCATTCAACAGTAATACTTTTGTTTTCAGGATCACCATCTACTTTTGTAATCCCTTCCAATTCACTTAATTCATTTTTTATAGACATTACGCAATGCCCGCAAGTAATATTCGGTACTGTCAAGGTCTGTTTTTCCATTATTTGATCCCTCCTTTATTGAGTCTTGTACTTTATTAAAAGTTGTGTTTAGAGGATTAGGTGGTGTATCCTCCGGGTTATTGTTTTCCCGACGATTACCCGGCACTTTGAATAATCAAAATGAAAGGATACACACACCATGGCCAAAGATAACGTAATCGATTTAAAAAAGCGAGTTAGATTACCCTTAGTTACAACGAAAGGAGTTTTTATGGCCGCACGTCAGTTAAATATCGTTTGCAGATTCTGGTTTATGATTATATGACAAAGACAAGAGAGCATAGCTATTCAAGAAATGATCAATGACAATTATTGTTGGATATCAAAAAAATATTGACAGGATTTCTCAACAATTCAATATTCAATTTTTTAATTTAAAAGAACCTTAATATGCATTTATTTTCATGGATTCTGGCTTGTCCAGGCTGGAGATGTTTGGTGTGCTTCGATCTGACGGCGTGTCTGAAAGGGCACTGTTTATTATAGATAAAAAAGGCATTCTGAGATATGCTCATGTGGAGGATATCAACAAAAGGCCGGATTTAAAGATTCTTGTAAAAGAACTGGAGAAACTAAGCGGTAAATGATCCAGAGGACGTTCATATTTCTCCACTACCTTTCAAATTCACAGGACTCTTTATTTTTGTATTAATAACTCAGGAGGATACCATGTGGGAATATACCGAAAAAGTAAAAGATCATTTTTTAAACCCACGAAACGTGGGAGTAATCGAAGATGCTGATGGTATTGGTGAAGTCGGCTCACTGGCATGCGGTGATGCATTAAAACTCACCTTTAAACTTGATAATAATAAAAGAATCAACGACGCAAAATTCCAGACTTTTGGATGTGCAAGCGCAATTGCATCATCTTCCGCCCTGACCGAAATGATCAAAGGACTCACAGTTGATGAGGCAGATAAAATCACAAATAATGATATTGCACAATATCTTGGTGGACTTCCAAAAGAGAAGATGCACTGCAGTGTTATGGGCCGTGATGCTTTGGAAAAGGCAATAGCAAATTACAGGGGTGAACCGGATAAAGTGGCTGAAGGTGAAATAGTTTGTGAATGTTTCGGTGTCACCGATCTTGAAATAGAAAGGGCGGTGAAAGAAAACAGTCTGAAAACGGTCGAGGATGTCACGGATTTTGTTAAAGCCGGCGGAGGCTGCGGCAACTGTCACGATGCAATTCAGAAAATTATTGCATCCGTAAACGGTACGATCCCTAAGGAAAAGAGAAAACCGGTTGGACTGACCAATATTCAAAAAATCAGGCTTGTTGAAGAGACTTTGGAACGAGAAATCAAACCTGCTCTGAGAAAAGACGGCGGCGATATTGAACTTATCGATTTTGCCGATAACACAGTATTTGTAAAGTTGTGCGGTACATGCTCAACATGCAGCGCATCTCAGGTGACATTGAAGCATTACGTGGAAACCAAGATCAAGGAACTTGTTTCTCCTGAACTGGTGGTAGAAGAGGTGGTGCAATGAAGACAATATATGTAGATAATAACGCAACAACAAGGGTTGATCCACAGGTGTTGGATGCAATGCTGCCTTACTTTAATGACTTTTACGGCAACCCTTCCAGTATGCATTCCTTTGGCGGGAAAGTGGCACATAAAATAGATGAAGCGCGCATAAAAGTTGCATCTTTGATTAATGCTTCACCGGATGAAATCGTGTTTACCAGTTGCGGAACCGAAAGTGACAGTACCGCTATCCACGCGGCAATTTCGTCCATTCCCGATAAAAAACATATTATAACCTCAAGGGTGGAGCATCCTGCCGTAAAGAATTTATGTGAGTATCTTTCAAAAAAGGGCTACCGGATCACATTTGTTCCCGTCGACCGAAAGGGAATGCTTGACGTCGATTATCTTTATAATAGCCTTACCGACGATACGGCCATTGTCAGCGTTATGTGGGCAAACAACGAGACCGGTATGATTTTTCCGATTGAAGAAATATCGCAAGTCGTTAAGCAAAAGGGGATTGTTTTTCATACCGATGCCGTTCAAGCTGTAGGCAAGGTGCCTGTTGATGTTGATAAATCAAAAGTAGACATGCTTTCTCTCTCAGGACACAAGATTCATGCACCTAAAGGAGTCGGAGCCCTTTTTATACGTAAAGGGACACGGTTTTCTCCGTTTCTTATTGGCGGCCATCAGGAAGGCGGACGGCGAGGCGGAACGGAAAATGTCGTTTCCATCATCGGGCTTGGAAAGGCGAGTGAACTGGCAGAAAACCACCTGGAAGAGGTGACAACCAGAGTAGGAAAATTACGGGACAAGCTCGAAAGTGAATTATTAAGGCGAATTCCTAATGTAATGATAAACGGGGACAGTGAGAATAGACTTCCAAACACCACCAGTATAAGCTTTGAATATGTTGAAGGTGAATCGATTCTTTTAATGATAGATGAATTCGGCATTTGTGCATCATCAGGTTCGGCATGTACATCAGGTTCTCTTGAACCTTCTCATGTTTTGCGTGCTATGGGCGTTCCGTTTACGGCCGCCCACGGCTCCATACGCTTTAGCCTGAGTATTTACAATACTGAAGAAGAAATCGACTTTATAATAGAAAAACTTCCGCCGATTATTGAGCACCTGCGAAACTTGTCACCCTTTTGGAAATAATGAGTAGATTGAAATAAGATTTACAGGACTCATGATATTATATAGGAGTCTTTAAAAAATGGATGATTTGATAAAAGAAAACCGGCCAGAATGCAGAACAGATGCGGAATCCCGCTCACAATCTAAGAAAAAGCTGCCGGGAATTGTTGAGAACATAATCGAAAATTGTGAAGATAGTGAATGCTTCACTCATGTTGACTATGAACCGATTCCTTCTGAGGGATATGTTGTTGATATCATAAATAGATTAAGGGAGATTCTTTTTCCGGGGTACTTTGCTAGGGAAAAAATCGATCCGGTTAACCTGAAATACAATATAGGACAATCTGTTTCAATTGTGTTTGATATGCTTTCCGAACAGATTGCCCACAGCATCCGGCACGAATGTTTTAGATACGATCTTCCATGCAGCGAATGCGAAGAGCAGGGACAAAAAGTTACTCTTACTTTTCTGGAATCTATTCCATCCCTTCGCAAAACACTGGCAACAGATGTACGGGCGGTATATGATGGAGATCCTGCTGCAAAAAGCTATGACGAGATTATTTTCAGCTATCCCGGCGTTTTTGCCATAACCGTATATAGGATGGCCCACCAGCTTTTTAAATTTCAAGTGCCGCTTCTTCCTCGTATCATGACAGAACATGCCCACAGTTTAACCGGAATAGATATCCATCCAGGGGCCAAAATAGGGGAAAGTTTTGTTATCGATCACGGAACAGGCGTAGTTATTGGTGAAACAACAGTGATCGGTAAAAACGTGCGTATTTATCAGGGTGTAACCTTAGGCGCCCTTTCACTTCCTAAAGATGCCGGGGAGCGGTTGAGGGGAAAGAAGCGCCACCCCACAATAGAAGACGATGTTATTATCTATTCAGGTGCCACTATTTTGGGCGGAGATACCGTTATCGGAACGCGTTCCGTGATCGGAGGAAATGTCTGGATAACGGAATCTGTTCCTCCGGATACCAAGGTGATAATGGAAACACCGCGGTTAATATATAAGTAGAGGGATGCAGGATTTAAGAATGAAAGGTATGAGTTGTGAAAAATATTTTTCACCATCAGCTCTACCATCGACACAACATATCTGGTTTAGGTCAAGCTTCTTCAGCTTTGTATTGTGAGACAAGTTTGTTTCAAAAAGAAATATGATACAGTACATATATTTCTTTATTGTCAATTAATATTGTTACTTATAAATTTTTCATTACCGAAAAATACCGAAGACATGCTTTAATGTATCGCAGGATTATCACCCTTGTTCTTCGCTAGGGATATAGTTCAATCCCGTAGAAAATTGCCAAAAACCTTATTTCCCAAGGTATTACTAAAAATATTGTGCTGCATTCACCCTTGGCACGAATTTTGATGTCTAAAGAAGCATAAGATAATGATAAAAGTATAAATTATAAATGGAGATAAAATATCCGTGAGACCCTGTGACAAAAATATCAAAAATACACTTAATATAGCAGAAGAGATGATCAAAGTAGCGGACAAAGGAGACATAGACAGGGAGGACATCGGTTGCGGGATTCTATACGGTGTTTTGCGTGATGCTGCCTATAAAGTGAAAAAACTGGCGGAAAAGGAAAAAGAAGCTCATATTAAAAAAGGTTGGTGAAAAAATGACGTTGAGTAGAAACTTAGGTCGTGGTTCCTACCGAGAAATAAATTAACATAATAATTAAGGAGGAAAAACAGGGGAAGTTTACAAGGCACACAAACTGAAAAGAATCTATTAACTGCATTTGCAGGTGAATCTCAGGCGAGGAATCGTTACACTTTCTTTGCCAGCCAAGCCAAAAAGGAAGGTTATGTCCAGATGGCAGACATTTTTACGGAAACAGCACTCCAGGAAAAAGAGCATGCCAAACGTCTGTTCAAACTTTTGCAGGGAGGTGAGGTTGAAATTACAGCGGCTTTTCCAGCCGGGACCATAAGCTCCACTTTGGAAAATTTAAAAGAGGCTGCTGCCGGAGAAAATTATGAGCAAACCACTATGTATCCTGAGTTTGCCGCCACGGCCCGAAAAGAGGGTTTTGAAAATATTGCCGTTATTTTTGAGAGCATAGCAGTGGCAGAACGCCAGCATGAAAAACGCTACCTTGATCTTGCGGCAAATATAGAGGCAGAGCGTGTGTTTTCCAGAAATGAGGAAAAAACGTGGCGCTGCCGCAACTGCGGTTATATTCATAAAGGCAAAGAAGCCATAGACCTATGTCCTGCGTGCGCCCACCCACAGGCCCATTTTGAACTTTTAGCTGAAAACTGGTAAAAAAGGAGGCTTAAAGATGGCTGAAAAACTGCAAATATACAAATGCGAAGTATGTGGAAACATTGTTGAAGTACTCCATGGCGGTGCCGGCGAGCTTGTCTGCTGTGGAAAGCCAATGGTTCTTTTTACCGAAAACACAGTTGACGCTGCAAAGGAAAAACATGTTCCAGTAGTGGAAAAAATTGACGGCGGTATCAAGGTCAAGGTGGGAGATGTGGCCCATCCCATGGAGGAAAAACATTTTATCGAGTGGATAGAAGTAATTTCCGGGGGCAAGGCCTATCGGAAATTTCTTGAGCCCGGAAGCGCTCCTGAGGCCGAATTTTGTGTATCAGGCGATGATGTTACAGTAAGGGAATATTGTAATATTCACGGTCTTTGGAAAGCCTGATTCATTATTGTGTTTAGCAACCAAAAAAATTGAGGCCCACATGACCACATGGAAATGTTCCAATTGTGGATACACTTTGGAAAAAGAAGCACCACCGGAGGAGTGTCCCTCATGCAAGCAAAAGTGCGAGTTTGTGGACATCACCTGTTACATCCCGGATTGCGCTTGCGGAAAAACTGACAACAGGCTCAAATAATTTATCCATGGGCATGTAAACCGGTCCAGGAGGTATAATTATGGGAAATCAAAAGCCGGGTGAAAAAAAACATTTCGTCAGGTGTGCGCATGTGAAAAATGCGGCAATGAGGCTGAGATGATAATTACCTGCACGCTGGAACCCGTGGAAACCGAAGCTGCTGAGGAAAAAAAGAAAAGCAAAGGACATGCAACCTGCACCAAATGCGGAAACGAAGCGGATATGTGGGTGGACCTCTAAGCCATACGCGGAGTATAATTGGGAATGCATATCAGGAAACAGCCAAAATCAATTGCTGAATGTGAGCGGTTTTGTATTTTTTTCGCGCCGTTTATTCAGTTTTTTTTCCTGATTTTATTTGCCATGTGTTTTTGGCTTGGCAATGGCGCTCATGCCGCAGATCCGCCAATCAGCGAGGCAACCCAGAATTGTCTTGAATGTCACAGGGATGCCACGCCAGGAATTGTGGCTGACTGGGAAAAAAGCCGTCATGCCATTACAAGTCCTGAAAAGAGCAGCCGTATTTCCGCAAAAAATATTCCTGACAGCCTAAACAAGGTTGCTGTGGGCTGCGCCGAGTGTCACTCCATAAACCCGGATACGCACGCCGACACCTTTGACCATGAAGGCGAAAACGTTCATGTTGTTGTTACGCCAAAAGACTGCGCCACATGCCATGCTGACGCGGCCAATGAGTACGGCTCAAACAAAATGGCCCATGCCCACGGGATTTTGACTAAAAATCCCCTTTATAAGGATTTGATGGATTCCATCAATTCCGAGGTTGTTTATACTGGTAAGGAACTTGTAAGGCAGCCAAGAGACAGCATGACAGAAGCAGACTCCTGCTTGTTTTGCCATGGCACAAAGCTAAGCGTAACAGGCAGCCTTAGCAGGGAAACGGATTTTGGAGAAATGGAGTTTCCCATTCTTGAGGGCTGGCCAAATCAGGGCGTTGGCCGGATAAATCCTGACCAGAGCATGGGCTCGTGTTCATCATGCCACCCCCGGCACCGCTTTTCCATAAAGACCGCCCGTCAGCCATATACCTGCTCACAATGTCATAATGGTCCTGATGTTCCGGCCTATGCAATTTATTCTGTCAGCAAGCACGGCAATATTTTTGCCTCCCATAAAAACGAGTGGGATTTTGACGCTGTTCCCTGGATTGTTGGCCGTGATTTTTCAGCGCCAACGTGCGCCTCATGTCATATAAGCGAAATCGTCGATAAAAACGGACAGGCCGTGACCAAAAGGACACACCAGGTAAACGATCGCCTAGCCTGGCGTCTTTTGGGTCTGGTATATGCGCATCCCCAGCCAAAAAATCCGGACACATCTATCATAAAAAATCGTGATGGCTTGTCTTTGCCCACTGAATTTTCTGGAGAATGTGTATCTGAATTTCTGATTGATGAAAAGGAAATGGCCGAACGAAACGAAACAATGCAAAACATTTGTTTTTCCTGTCACAGCAACGAGTGGGTCAAGGGCCATTGGAAACGCTTTGAACACAGCATAAAAACTACCAATGCAAGGACTCTTGCCGCAACGCAGATAATAATGAAGGCGTGGGAAAATGGTGCGGCCAGGGGGCTAAAACAGGGCGAAAGTCCTTTTGACGAGGCAATAGAAAAAAAATGGGTCGGCCAATGGCTGTTTTACGCCAACAGCACTCGCATGGCTTCGGCCATGGGCGGGGCAGACTACGGAGTTTTTGCCGGAGGCCGCTGGAATATGTCTGAAAATCTGGCGGACATGTATAAGCTTTTGGAAATGAATCCAAAAACTACTGGGAGGTAAAAGACATGGCTCCAAAAAAAAGATTTCAGATAAAATCCGAATGCCCGGAATGCGGGTGCGGCCTTATTTGTAATATGACGCCGGATGAATACCGGGAAAAGCACGGCGAAACAAAGGGGAAAAAAATTGTGGTGTGCTGCAAGGATTGCGGTGTCGAACATGAGGCCACTGTTACTGAAGAATAAGGGGGTGCGTATGAAAAGCAGAGCAATTGTTATTTTGGCCATATTGGCTTTTTTGGTCACAGGCGCACTGTGGGCGGCGGAAAATTTTGGAGCGCCGGTTATTAGAATTCCAGGAGGGAAAAAGGCTGATGTGCCCTTTCCTCACAAAGAGCATCAGGATGACTTAAAGGATTGCGCCAAATGTCATGGCATCTTTCCCAAGGAAAAGGGAGTTATTGAAAAACTCCCTGTATCTGCGGTGGATGACGCGCAAAGACGAAGTGGACCCTGGAGGATGGACCTGTGTTTCGCCATCTCAACTGATCGTGCCTCTTGACATTCACATGCACAGGATCTGCCGGGCCCTTTTGTTTACCCGGAGAAAACAGGCTGACATGAAGGCGGCTCTGGAGATAACCCGTGCTTTTGGAAAAATCGAGCCCAATGATCCTGCGCGCTATGATTTTTCTCTGACAAAGATTTCAATGACAGACAGTAGCTTTGCCAGGTCCTTAGGCGCATGATGGCGAAAAAAGGAAAACATATGAGCAATTCACGCCGTAGTTTTTGCTTAACATTAATTTTTTGGTGTGCTGTTTTGCCGGCGCTCTTTTTGATTGCTTCCTGTGCCGCAAATCAGCCGGGACTTGAAATCGCCATGGAATACAAGCCGCAGGACGAAGAACAGCAAACTTCTGATCTCACCAGACTGCTTATGGAAAAAATGGAGAAGGATTACCAGCATGGGAAGATGTTGCGGGGCGCCCACCCAAAACACCATGGTTGCTTAAGGACGCAATTTGTCATCGAAGCAAATTTGCCCCAACACCTGCGCGTGGGCGTATTTACGGAAACTAAAACTTACCCCGCCTGGGTGCGTTTTTCCAGCAGCGCTCCCAAGGTCCAGCCGGATTCGAAAAGGGATGTGCTGGGAATGGCGATTAAGCTTATGGACGTTGACGGTGAAAAATTGCTTGAAGACGAGAAAGATGAAAGCACTCAGGACTTTCTTCTTATCAGCCATCCCGTGCTTCTGGTGGGCAATGTCAAGGACTTCCTCAAGCTGACGGATTCTGCAATAAACGGTGGGCTTTTCTGGTTTTTTCTAAACCCCTTTGACCTGCATTTAAAGGAAATTGTAATTGGCTTAAAAGCTTTAAAGCGCCACGCCAACCCCTTGCATACCCGGTATTGGAGCACTACCCCGTATCTCTTTGGTCCTGGTCAGGCCGTCAAATATTCCGCTTTTCCCTGTGCTGGCCTATCCGGGACCATAGCAAAAAAATCGGGCCCCGGCTATTTGCGCCAAGCCATGAAAAAAGAGCTGGCTCAAGATGAGGCATGTTTTGATTTTATGGTTCAAATTCAAACAGACCCCCAAAAAATGCCCATTGAAGACGCCAGGACAAACTGGGACGAAACCCTGTCTCCGTTTATAAAGGTGGCCACCCTGAAAATCCCTTCCCAGGTTTTTGATTCACCTGGGCAAATGGATTTTTGCGAGGATCTTTCTTTTACTCCATGGCACAGCCTGTCCGAACACAGGCCTCTTGGGGGTATTAACCGCGCACGAAAACAAATTTACAGGGATCTTTCAATTTTTCGCCATGAACAAAACAATAAAAAACGCGAGGAGCCGCAAAGCTCGGATTAAAGCCATAAAAATAAAATGTTTTCCCTTATTATATCGTTAAGTTTGGCTTTTGGCGGTAGGGGGTGAACTTCTGCCCTGAGTTCAAAATTTTCCACTGGCGTTACTGCAAATAATTATCATAAGTGTTCAATATGGTAAAATGAGGCGGGTACAATATCTTGTGGCCCCCCTTCCCTCAGAAAAACCCACCTTTTATGCAATGGATGAAAGCGCCGCCAGCACATCTTCAACTGGTGGAAAATCCGCTGGATCCGCTGAGAGATGACGGAATCGAACATGTCCCGAAGTATTGATGATAAACACGCCCGCCAGTTGTTTCACATCCCCTTCGGGCATTCCTACCATATTACCCTGAGCCACCGCCGACAGGCTTTTTAATGCCAGGGATGGCGAGAGAAACCTCAGAACACCCATTCGTTTGAGACCATAGCCATCATAAAGTTTTCGTTCGGGATCACAGATCATGGAAAAAGGGACCTGGAACCGTTTAAGAAATTCTTCCGACGCCTTTGGGGACCCCATCCCGACCAGAAGCACACAGGCATTGGCTTTCCTAAAATCGTTCTCTTTGTCGCGCAACTGCGCCACCTGTTTTCGGCAGAAGGGTCAGCCGAAATGACGGAGAAACACCAGAATCAGCGTTTCTTTTTTCCAGAATTGACTCAGACGTTTTTCGCTTCCGTCTGACAGAAGTACTTTCCGGTCCACTGCTTTTTGGTTGATATCGGGCATAAAAATAGTCCTTTCAAGTTGGTTTCATGAAAAACCGTGACGGCCTCTGAAAAACGATGCTGTGTTTCCGAGCTCACGAAAAACGATATCTTTCCGTGAAATTTGATTCAGAAAAACCAAGATCCTAAAAAACGACTATAAGCCATGAAAAAGCCTTGTGCAAGGGGCTAAAGGATAAGAAGTTGCTTTTTTTAAAGCGTATTATCGAAAATTTGTGGTTGTGTTTGGGAACCGTGCAGACCGTAACATATGGAAACCTGTCGGCTGCGGCATGAATTGAAACTCAAATATCAGGGGCGAGCCGGGTTGTAAAAACATTATTCTTTCAATACCAGATACCTTGCCATTTGAACAAATATCTTAATGGTTCCAAACCCTTTGATACGATTAACGTACCTGGATCACAGTTTGAGCATTTTTATGAAATCCTGCTATCCCCCCGGCCCTACATATGGTGTTTTTTCATTCCCCCTTAATCCGATGTTCCACAGAAGATGTCTTGCCTGATGTTACACCTGTATATTATCTGAATCAATAGCTGATTTAGTTTGTAAATCAAGCATTTTTAGGACTTTAAATTTGCTAAGTTCAAGGCAGAAATCGTGAATTCTACTAATTCGAAGATTCGGTTTCTACATCAAAACGATTGGAAAATGAACCCGAGACACTCCCGCCTGATATTATAGCTAATAATCGGGTATGAGTCGGGCTTAAAGGGGCTGAATACGGGCACCTTACGGCCTTCTGCGGGGCTTACGGGGAACAGGAGAGAAGTAAAACATAATGGCAGGATAATCCGGTTTCTAATGGCCTATGGATGGACCCTGCTGGATGTTTCCGTTGTGCGGAAAGTCTGGTCGCTAAGGGCGGTTTAACACTGGCTGTCCGGTAGGAGATTGTTCTTAAATGAGCGTCTTGCATCACCGGGGTTTAAGATTCCAAACGTTTGGAATCCCCAGGTGTGTCAGTGTCTAATTCGGTATCCTTGTTAGGGCCGGAATGCTGGAATACAGGCTTGTCTCTTTCACAGTTGACACTAATTTGGATGGAAATGTAGGATAAGGCCATGAATATACGATATTTTTATACAAATATGCCGATACATTTCCCCTTTAAATAATCGCCAGAATAAAGATTGTGACTGAAGCCCGCTTATTTATTACTAAACCTTTGGAAAAATGGGACGATGTACAATTAGATAGAGGTGAATTATAAACCCTTAATATGTTTATCAAGTCTACGTTTGACCTTTCCTAAAACCCCTTTATCCCCTCTACCATCCGCTCTATTACAATTTCCTCTGCCCGTATCGGCCCCGTCCCGCAAACCAGGCGCTGACCCTATTCTTCCTTTACTGATTTACCAGGGCCCCAATCAAACTCAACGATTCGCGCGAAATCACGGTCCGTTCCGGGATTTACACGGTGATAAAGGATGCTTTCAGGCCCAACGCGCCCGCCCATATCATAGGTGAAAGCGGCAACCGCCCGATGCCTGAGCCAATAACCGGTATGGACCGGGCCGGCCGCATCGTAGCAGGAGTGAAAGTGAACGAATTCTTCTTGCGGTTGCGGCCTTGTGGCCCACCAGGTTGCGGGAATCTGCTTGTCAAAAATCGGGCGCAGTCGATCACCCTCTGCCGCCGGCAGCGGTATCTCCCGCGGCAGGGTGGTTTGAATCGCCTCGCCTTCATAGATCCTTGCACCGTCCGGTAAATCCTTGGTGTAGAACTGGCGCTCATTGAGACAAATAAAATCCATACGGCTGAAATCGTTCGGATTTGCCGGTTTAAAATAGTACCCTACAAACGGCCCGATATGGAGCTGACGCCCGTCTTCGACAATGCGGAGCGTCGCATAATAACCATGGGGTACTTTTGCCGGCGCAGTGCTTTGCTCGCTGCTGCAGGCGGCGAGTAGAAAGAACAATGCGACCAGACCATATTTAATGGGTAGATTCATTTTGTTGCCATAAACGGCCAATCATAACAACTCCGCCGGCAAAGACCACCACCAGAAAGACAAGTCCGGCGCCGGCGCTGTTGAACAACCCGTCCAGCGTCAATTGGCCTAGATTGGTAGGTAGATAGAGCGCCGGCACCAGGGCTTCGTGAAAATTGGCAAAAACGGCGGTCCCGACAAAACCGCCGAGCAGGACGAAAATGGCATCCCCCCGCCCTTCCCCGGCGGCAGCCCAGCAGGTTCCCGGACAGTATCCGGTCATTCCCCAGCCAACCCCGAAGATAATGGCAGCCAGGCCGGTGGCCACAATACTGGTGGGCAGTGGCATGAAGCGACCGATGCCGGCCAGCTTCAGGCCGAAGACCCCGATCGCGGCGAATATCACGGCCAGCAGCATAAACTGGGGAATTTGAGGTTCGATCATTAAATGGGCTTTCGCCATTTTGTCTGAATTCGTCGCCCCGACTCTTTGAATGACAAAGCCAAAGGCGATTCCCGCTATGAGTCCCAGCAGAACTTTTTCCATGGGTTACCTCCCTTTTTGCCTGCCATAGATGAACCGGGTCGTCAGCATGGCCGCGCCGAAAATCAGTGCGCCGAAATAGAGCCCGCTGACGGCCAGCTGCGACGACCCGGATATAAACAAACCGAGGGTACATCCGCCTGCCAGCCGTGAAGCGAAAAGAATCAGGAAACCGCCCAAAAAGGTGACGACATAGCGTCGCAGGCGGCCCGGCCCGAATTTATCCTCCCAGATTTCGGGCACGTCACGGACAGGCTGGGGGAACGTCCGGCCTGCGATGAAGCCGCCGATGGCCATGCCCAGCACAAACGCCATCAGCCACGACCCGGGCCCGTGGATCGCCTGATAATGCGCCTTAGAAGCGACATAATCGGGCGCCACGGCTTGCAGCAAGCCTTTCAGGGCACTCACAAAACCACTTGATGAGGCCGGGGGTCCAAAGGTGGCAAAAATGAATACAATGATGCCGGCCAGCGCGATTGCCGCCGGATAAATATTCCAATAAACGGGTGTATTATTATTTTGCATGGCTGTCATCCTCCACAGGAAACATATCCGCCGGCGCTTTTGGACCCGGCTTCCGATTTCTTCTGATTATCGAGGGGGGCGCCTTTGGCGGCGACCTGCGCACTCGCTCCGGGCAATCCGCCCACTAGCCTGCGAGCTTGTGTTTCAACCGGAAAAAACAGGCCGTTGTTGCCCCACTCAAACCAGGATGAATCGTAGAGGGATACGTTTTCAAACCCCATCAGGCGTAAGATGAAATACGAAAAAGACCCCCTGCGCCCCGAGTGACAATAGGTGATCACGCTGCGGTTGGGATCCAGTCCGGCATACAGCGCCTGCAGGTCGGCGTAGGTCTTGACCGCTTTGCTTTTCCCATCGGCCCAGTTTTGCTTGTAGTCGATGTTGTAGGCACCCGGTACATGGCCCGTTTTCAAGGGCTTGCCATCCAGGCCTTTGTTGAGCTTATTGCCGAGGTATTCATCCGCTGAGCGGACATCCAGTACCTGGTAAAAAGGATCCCCCAGGCGCGCCTGGATAAACGCACCATCCGCCCAGCGATCCATGCGCAGCTCCTGTATGGGCGCCTGGTAGAGAACCGGTTCGGCCGTGCGCGCGTTGGCAACGGTTTTAAAGCCGGCTTCGACCCACGCCTCGATACCGCGCTCCAAAACAACCTTGTTGCCATGTCCCAGAACATCCAGCACCCAGAATACATAGGACGAGGTGGCCCCGCCATCCCGATCCACGGTGTCGTAAAGAACCACGGTGTCGCCTCGCGCGATACCGGCCTGGCCGAGCATCGCCTGCGCCCGGTCAACACCGACAAACACGCCGCCGATACCGCGTGCCGTGGCCGATTCCTGAAATTGTTTCCATTCCATGTGGATCGCATTGGGAATGAAAGCGTCCTTGAGGTATTTCTTTTCCCGTACGTCAACGATCACGAGTTTGGGGTCGTTGATGTGACTGTTCAGCCACTGGGCTTTCGCCAGGAAGCTTTCATTGGGATAGCTGCCGGTGGCAACGTCTTTAGCTGAAACCAAAGCCCAAAACACACCGAGGACCAACAGCACGGAAATGACACTGAATCGTATAAAATTATTTTGTTTCATGAGTCCCGTACCTCCTTTTTAACGATCAATCAATTCAGATGAACTCGTAAAAAGTAGCCGGCAGACATCTGCCTGAAATAATAACAAATAACGGAAAATAGCACTTGCCTTTTTCAATGTGATATGATATGGAATTTCACATCAAATCAAAGGGTTAAAGGTGAAAATATGATCAAAGTGAAAGATCCGAATCAGCTTGACATTTTCGACCCATGGGCGTTTCTATCTCCCAAAAGAAGGCAAATGCTTGACTCCGAATGGCCGGGTTTATTTCGGGAGCATAGGCCACAATATATAGGCCGTAATATGCGTAGCGCAAATTCACGATTCCTTGCCTGAACTGATACCCGGCCTCAAACTAATTTCATAGCAGATTTCGTTTGTAAATCAAGCTTTTTAGGGCTTCAATTTTTCCAGGTTCAAGGCAGTAATCAATCACCGAGCCCATATAAGAGCTACCGCAAGATATGGTATTTTCTGACTTAATTCCAGACTCGAAGATGAGGATCTGCTCAAGTGAGATACTCGTGACATATCTATGGCATTAAAGTATTTTTACAGTGCCTTACATAAATTGCAGCTATCAAAAGTCGACATGACATGAAAATTTCGATTTTGTCAAGAGATATGATCAAAAGTTGTGTTTAAGGGATTAGGTGGTGTATCCTCCGAGCGATTGTTTCACAGCAACAGCTCGGCATTTTGAACTAACAAAATGAAAGGATAACACCACCATGACCAAAGATAATGTAATCGATTTAAAAAAGCCAGAACCATTTGTCGATGACCCCATTACAGATATTTTACGACAAGGAGCCCGGCGCCTTTTATCCGCCGCTTTAGAAGCAGAAATAGAAACTTTTATAAGCCAATACAAAGACATATCGGACGACAAAGGATGTCAGCGAATTGTACGAAATGGCTATCTCCCGGAACGTGAGATCCAAACAGGTATCGGTCAGATTCCGGTAAGGGCTCCTCGTATTCGAGATCGGCAACCTGATTCGCTCAACGACAGAGTTAGGTTCACTTCATCCATTTTGCCGCCGTATTTAAGAAAGACCAAAAGTATCGAGACCTTCCTGCCATGGCTGTATTTAAAAGGAATCTCCACCGGAGATTTTACCGATGCCCTGGCTGCACTGTTAGGTAAAGATGCGCCGGGTCTATCTGCTTCAACCATCAGCCGGCTCAAGACGGTTTGGCAGGGTGAATATGTTAAGTGGCAGCAGCGGGATCTTTCAAAGAAGCGCTATGTTTATTTCTGGGTCGATGGAATATACTGCAATGTCCGCATGGATGACCGTCAGTGCCTTCTGGTCATTATCGGTGCCACAGATAAAGGTCATAAAGAGCTGATCGCTATTGAAGGCGGCTTCCGGGAAAGCGAGCAGTCCTGGCTTGAGGTACTTGTCGACCTAAAACGCAGAGGGCTACATACGCCTCCAGAGTTGGCCGTTGGGGATGGTTCTCTGGGCTTCTGGAAAGCTCTGTCAAAGGTATACGACACAACCCGTTGGCAAAGATGCTGGGTTCACAAAACGGCCAATGTTTTAAATAAATTGCCAAAGAGCTTTCAGGCTAAGGCAAAAGAGAAATTACATCAAATCTGGATGGCAGATAACAAGGCTGAAGCCGAGCATAATTTTGATGCGTTTATCCAGACCTATGATGCTAAATATCCCAAGGCCACTGCCTGTTTACAAAAGGACCGAGATGTACTTTTAACTTTTTACGATTTTCCGGCAGAACACTGGATACATATTCGGACGACCAATCCGATAGAATCAACGTTTTCGACCGTCCGGCTGAGAACGAACAAGGTCAGGAGCTGTTTTTCATCTTTAACTGTATTAACCATGGCATTCCAGCTATGTCGCTGTGCTCAGAAAAGATGGAACAGATTGCACCATTCTGAGCGCCTTGGAGAAGTAATCAGAGGAGTAAAGTTTGTTGACGGCATTATTGAAAAACGGATCGCCGCCTAATGTCATACACAACATTTGACAATAACTC
>SDBS01001029.1_pt1 | contig 28104 bp, 30 predicted proteins | sample 2277091 | NCBI WGS metagenome assembly SDBS01 (sample SAMN10404972, study PRJNA504765) | marine sediment metagenome | isolation source: marine sediment core GS10_PC15, 163 cmbsf | place: Arctic Ocean: Southern Knipovich Ridge | collected 2010
GCGGCCAAACTCGTAGGGCGACATATGAAAAAGGGCACCATCGTAAGCCTTGAATCCACCGTTTATCCCGGCGCCACCGAAGAAGTGGTTACTCCCATCCTGGAGAAGGAATCGGGCTTCAAATGCGGGAAGGATTTCAAGGTTGCTTATTCTCCGGAGAGGATAAACCCCGGGGATGAGGAGCATAGCGTGGAGAGGATTACCAAGGTGGTGTCGGGCATGGATGAAGAGACCACCGAGCGCATGGCTGAGCTTTACGGCAAAGTGGCCCCCAGCGTTTTTAAAGCCAGGGACATAAGGACCGCTGAAGCTGCCAAGGTAATAGAGAATGTGCAGCGGGACCTGAACATCGCACTGATGAACGAGCTATCCCTCATCTTTGATAAAATGGGCTTAAGCACTAAAGACATTCTTGATGCTGCTGCTACCAAGTGGAATTTCCATAGATATTCCCCTGGCCTGGTTGGAGGCCATTGCATCCCCGTTGACCCCTATTACCTGGTATATAAAGCCAAACAGCTTGGCCATCACCCCCAGATCATACTGGCAGGCAGGGCAATAAACGATTCCATGCCCAAGCATGTGGCAGAGATGACCATCAAGGCTCTGAACGAGGCAGGCAAGGTAATAAAAGGCTCAAAAGTGCTCATCCTGGGCTTGACTTACAAAGAAAACGTGGCCGATACCAGAGAGACGCCCGCAAAGGGAATCATCAAAGAGCTCAAAGAGCACGGTGTTCACATTTACGGCTGCGATCCCTTGCTCAATAACATTGAGAACGAATTTGGCATCAAACCTTACGACTTTCGACTATTGACTGTTGACTCTAGCCTGCCGACTAACTCAAGAAACTCAACAAACTCAACGAGCTCAATAGACTGCATTATTCTGGCGGTGGCCCACGACGCCTTCAAGGAAATAACCCTGAATAAGCTCAAAGCCATCATGAACACCAGCCCAATATTGATAGACGTCCCTGGATTTCTTAATAAAGAAGAGGCCAGGCAAAAGAGATTTCATTACAAAACTCTATGAGAGGCAAACAGTGAAAGGAAATATAGCAGTCATTGGCTGCGGCTACTGGGGTAAGAATCTGGTGCGGAACTTTGCGCAACTGGGCGCTCTGCATACTATCTGTGACAGCGACCCTGAGAAGCTACCGCAGTTCCGCTCACTCTATCCCTCCGTAAACACCGAGATAGACTATCACCACATCCTGGACAACGAGGAAATAAAAGGAGTGGTCCTCGCTACTCCAGCGGTGCTCCATTACTCCATGGCTAAGGAAGCTCTATCTGCCAACAAGGATGTCTTTGTGGAGAAGCCTCTTGCCCTAAGAGTAGAGCAGGGGCGAGAGCTCGTCGAGCTTGCTGAAGAGAAAAGCAAAATTCTAATGGTAGGGCATCTCCTGGAGTATCACCCGGCGGTGGTAAGGCTCAAAGAACTTGTCGATAAAGGAGAGCTGGGGAAAATTCAATATATTTACTCCAATAGACTCAATTTGGGTAAATTCCGCACGGAGGAAAATATCCTGTGGAGCTTTGCCCCTCATGACATATCAGTTATTCTCCTGCTCCTTGGCGGCGAGATGCCCCGGGAGGTATCTGCTCATGGCGGTTCTTACCTTCACAGCGACATTGCTGATGTCACTTTGACTACTATGGATTTTAAGGATGGGGTCAGGGCTCATATCTTCGTTAGCTGGCTGCATCCCTTCAAGGAACAGCGGCTTCTGGTTGTGGGCAACAGGAAAATGGCGGAATTTAACGATGCCAACCCTACAGATAAACTTCTTCTTTATGCTCACGACATAGAATGGATTGAAAGGTTACCTGTTGCTCACCCAAAGGAAGCTGAAATTATCCAGGTTCCTTCGGAAGAGCCCCTGAAGATAGAATGTCAGGACTTCATTAGCTGCATGGAAACTCGTCAAAAGCCTGGAGTAGACGGCAATAAAGGCCTTCAGGTTCTGGAGGTCCTATCTTCCTGTCAGAGATCGCTGGAGGGAAATGGCAGGATTATTACGCTGAACAAAGAGGAGACCAGTTACTTTATTCACGAGACCAGTATTGTGGAGCAGCCATGTCAAATTGGCGAAGGGACCAGGGTATGGCACTTTTCACACATTATGCCTGGTGTAAGTATTGGCAAGAATTGTGTCATTGGCCAAGGCGTCTTCATCGGAAAGAGAGCAAAAATAGGCAACAACGTGAAGATAGAAAACAACGTTTCTGTTTTTGAAGGAGTAACACTGGAGGATGATGTTTTCTGCGGTCCTTCCTGCGTTTTCACCAATGTGATAAACCCACGCAGTCAGATATCCCGTAAACATGAATTCAACCCTACTTTAGTTAAAGAAGGTGCCACCATTGGCGCCAATGCCACCATCATCTGCGGCAATACTATTGGCAGATGTGCTTTTGTAGGCGCTGGCTCTGTAGTTACCAAGAATATTCTTGACTATGCCCTGGTTTATGGTAATCCAGCTCGACCTCACGGCTGGGTCTGTGAATGCGGAGTAAAGCTAGCTTTCGATCAAAATAGCCAGGCTCAATGTACCCGATGTGGTAAGACTTATCAAAAGAAGAATGAAAGAATTGAGAGCACAAGTGAACATCCCACTCGTTGACCTGAAAGCTCAATATGGCTCCATTAAGGAGGAGATAGACCAGGCTATCAGCCGTGTAATCGAGCGTGGCGAATTCATCCTTGGCTCCGAAGTCAAGGCCTTTGAAGAGGAAATGGCTTCTTATCTTGGAGTCAAGCACGCCGTAGGTGTTGCTTCTGGCACCGAAGCTCTCCAACTGGCCCTTCTCGCCTGCGGCATCAAGCCTGGCGACGAGGTCATCACCACACCGTTTACCTTTATCTCCACTGCTGAAGCCATAACCCAATGCGGCGCTATCCCCGTTTTTGTGGATATAGACCCCAGGACGTATAACATAGACGCCCGGAAGCTCGCCGGCCTCCTGGAGACGAAGTCTGCCCACAAATCACCGCTGAAAGCCATCATCCCCGTCCACCTCTACGGCCAGCCTGCTGATATGAACCCCATCCTGGAGCTGGCCCGCAAATATAACCTCAAGGTCATCGAAGACTGCGCCCAGGCTTTAGGAGCAGTTTACTCCAATCACCAATCACCTAACTCAACCAACTCTCCTCTCCCTGAACGGGAGAGGAGTAAGGTGAGGGTGAAGGCAGGGTCTCTGGGCGACGCCACCTGCCTCAGCTTCTTCCCCAGCAAAGTGCTGGGAGCCTACGGCGATGGCGGCATGGTGGTGACCAATGACCCTGATATTGCCGACAAGGTAAAGATGCTCCGCAACCACGGCTGCAAGCAGAAATACTACCACCTCATTCCTGGCTTCAACAGCCGTCTTGATTCCCTCCAGGCAGCTATTTTGCGGGTTAAGCTCAGACATCTTGATGCCTGGATCGAGCAGCGGCGCCACAAAGCCCATCTCTACTCTGAGCTTTTAGGGCAACTAGAAGGCATTGAGCCACCTGTTGTGGCACCTTCCAGCTATCATATCTTCAACTACTACACCATTCGCCTTAATAAATCCGACAATGTAGGGGAGGCCCTTGTGGCCTCCCAATTTGACCAGCGAACACGATACCGGGGTAAGCTTCGAGAACACCTTGCTTCTCAGGGTATTGCCACCGCTATTTACTACCCGCTCTCCTTGCATCTCCAGGAGGTGTACCAGCCCCTGGGCTACAAACCAGGCGCTTTCCCTGAAAGCGAGAAAGCTCAAGAAGAGGTACTCTCCCTACCGATATATCCTGAACTCACCGAGAAACAAATACACAGGGTAGTCGAGACAATTAAGGAAGCCATGCGATGAAAATCATCTCCATTGTCGGTGCCAGGCCTAACTTTATGAAAATCGCCCCTCTCCTGCGAGCGATAAATAAGTACAATGAGTCTAATCGCTCACCACTAGACACTATACGCCATCTCCTCGTCCACACCGGCCAGCATTACGACTACGAGATGTCTCAGGTTTTTTTCCAGGAGCTGCAAATTCCGCAACCCGATACCTACCTCGCCGTCGGCTCAGGAACTCATGCCGAACAGACCGGCAAGATAATGATTGAGTTTGAGAAGGTGCTCTTGAAGCAAAAGCCTGACCTGGTAGTTGTGGTAGGCGATGTCAATTCCACCCTGGCTGCTGCTCTGGCTGCTGCCCTTGCCGCCGTGAAGCTTCACATCCCTATAGCCCATATCGAGGCTGGAATTAGATGCTATGATAAAAACATGCCTGAGGAGATAAACAGACTTCTCACTGATGCTGTCTCTGATTACCTCTTCACCCCTTCCCCAGATGCCGATGACAATCTACGCAGGGAAGGCATACGTCAAGATAAGATATTCTTCGTTGGCAATATAATGGTGGACAGCCTGCTTTACAATAAGGCCAGAGCGGCGAAATCAGATATCCTGGAAAGGTTGGGACTGGTCACGAGGCACCAATCACCAATCACTCCCTATGCCTTGCTAACCCTGCACCGTCCCGACAACGTAGATGACAAAGAAACTCTGGGTAGCCTCGTGCAGGCTGTGACCGAAATCTCAAAAAGGATTCCTGTGGTCTTTCCCGCCCATCCGCGAACCCAGAAAAGCCTTAAGGAATTCAGCTTACTCAACCATTTACCAATCACCAATTCTCAATCCCAGGTCGCCAGCGACCAATCACCGATCACCAATTGCCAGTTACTGTTGCTCCAGCCCCTCGGCTATCTCGACTTCCTCAACCTTGAGATGAACGCTAAATTTGTAATGACCGATTCCGGAGGGATGCAGGTTGAGACTACAGCATTGGATATCCCCTGCCTCACTTTGTATCGCACCACGGGCTGGACAGATACCCTCGCACAGGGAACCAATACCCTGGTTGGCACCGAGCCAGAAAGGCTCATCCAGGAAGCCTTGAAAATCTTAGATGGCAAAGGTAAGCAAGGCAGTTGCCCTGAGCTCTGGGATGGCAAAGCAGCGGAGAGAATTGTGGCGATAATAACCTCTAGTAGGTAAAATGAAGACGGGGGATTTACAGGACATTGGACATGCAGTGCAGAGTATCTGAAAAGGCAATACTGTACGGTAAGGTAAGGATAGGTGAGGGGACCACTATCCAGGACAATGTAATACTGGGTAGTAGTGAAGAAAGGGAGTTAAGCATAGGGAAGAACTCTATTGTACGGTCAGGAGCAGTCATATATTCTGGCGTAAAAATCGGCGATAATTTCAGAAGCGGGCATAATATTCTAATCAGAGAGAACAGCGAAATTGGGGACAGTGTTCTTGTGGGGACAAACTCAGTGGTTGATGGGGATTGCAAAATAGGAAGCAATGTCAGTATCCAAACAGGGACCTATATAACCAGATACACCACGATTGAAGACGGTGTTTTCCTCGGCCCTCTGTGTGTTACCACGAACGACAAGTATATGAAATACGGCGTCACGCTCAAAGGTCCCGTCATAAAAGAAGGAGCCATGATTGGAGCGAGCTCCACCATTATGCCAGGAATAACCATTGGCAAAGGTGCTGTTGTTGGCGCTGCCAGCGTGGTAACCAGAGATGTTCCGCCATATAAAATGGTGCTGGGAGTCCCGGCAAGGGTGGTAAAGGACGCTCCGAGAGTAAACTATGCACTGACTATCAGGAACGGAGGGATTACTTGCGACAAGCGTTAAGAGCGGGTGTTATCGGGGTTGGAGCCATGGGGCGACATCATGCCAGGCTCTACTTCCAGCTTCCTGATGTAGAGCTTATTGGCGTTGCCGACATAGCTGAGGAAAGAGCTATCTCCGTCGCCCAAAGTTATGGGTGTCAAGCATACCTGGACTACACTGACCTCCTGAAGGAAAACCTTGATGTCGTTAGCCTAGCTGTGCCCACTACCCTTCACAAGAGGGTGGCTCTGGGCGCAATTCAAAGAGGGGTTAATATCTTAATCGAGAAACCCATCGCTAGCACGCTGAAAGATGCCGATGAACTGGTAGAAGCCGCCCGCCAGAATGGAGTCAAGCTGATGGTCGGGCATGTAGAGCATTTCAACCCTGCTATCACAAAGTTAAAAGAGCTAATAGATAATGGGCACCTGGGTCAAATCATATCAATTTCCGCCAAGAGAGTTGGCCCTTACCAGTCCAGGATAACGGACGTTGGAGTCATCGTGGATATTGGGACTCATGATATAGAAGTAATGTCCTATCTATATGGAGAGAAGGTTAAAGAGGTCTACGCACTGGCTGGCAGCACAGTTCATAAATATGAAGACCATGCTATAGTCACACTCAGATTCAATAATGGCGCCAGCGGAGTAATTGAAACAAACTGGCTCACTCCCCACAAGGTGAGGACGCTAACGGTGACAGGCTCAAAGGGGATAGCTGAGGTCAACTATAATGAATCGTCCCTCAGAATCTCCGATAGAGAATGGGTGAGAGATGCAAAGATTGACAAGCAAGAGCCCTTGAAGCTTGAACTTCAGCATTTTGTTGATTATGCGCGGCGCGATAAAGACTCTCTGGTATCTGGCGAAGTGGCAAGGCATATCCTTGAGGTAGCGCTTGCCGCAGTGGAGTCGTACCGGACTGGAAAGGTGTGCCAAATAAGATGAAGAACGCCAGGCTCGGAGAGGTCTCTATCTCATTAGCCAGACCGTACTTTGACGCCGACGAGTTAAGGCAGATTCAAGAGGTGCTCGATTCTGGGTGGGTTTCGCAGGGTCCTAAGGTGAGGGAATTTGAAACCAGAGTTGCTGAGTACCTTGGCGTTGGCTATGCCATTTCTGTGGTTAATTGCACCTCGGCACTGCACCTTTCGCTTCTGGCCATTGGGGTAAAAGAAGGGGACGAGGTTCTGGTAGCCGATTATACCTTCCCCGCCACCGGGCATTCGGTGTTATACTGCGGGGCAAAGCCTGTTTTCGTTGACGTCGACCCCAGAACCTATAATATTGACCCCCAGAGGCTTGCCGACCTCCTATCAACGAAGTCTCCTCTCCCTCGACGGGAGAGGACTAAGGTGAGGGTGGAACATGCTCACTCAATAAACTCAACAAACCGGCTGAAAGCCATTGTTCCTGTCCACACCTTCGGACAGCCGGCAGATATGGGTGCCATCATGGAAATTGCTGAGCGCAATAATCTGAAGGTGGTGGAGGATGCTGCTTGTGCCTTCGGTGCCAGATACAACGGCAGGTATGCTGGCACAATAGGGCACATCGGCTGTTTTTCCTTTCACGCTAGAAAGGGCATAACCACGGGCGAAGGGGGGATGGTGGTAACCAATGACAGGGACATGGCGGAGAAGATAAGAAGGCTCTCTACATTTGGGATGACCTCTGCCTGGGACAGACAAGGAAGGGTAGTGATACCGGAGTTTGTCGACCTGGGCTACAACTATAAAATGAGCGATATAACCGCGGCCATTGGAGTAGCTCAGCTGAAAAAACTGGACACTATCATCGCCAGAAAGAGAGCTCTGACTGAATACTGGGATGAGAAGCTTGCTCGGATGGAACTCATCCAGGCGCCCCACCGGGATAAAAATGCCTTCCCTGTCTACCAGAGCTATATTGCCCTGATAGACAGGAAGGTTGACCGAAATCAGTTGATACAACGATTGTTGGAACAGGGAATTCAAACCCAGATAGGCACCTATGCCTCCCACGTACAGCCGGTTTATGGCTCAGTGCAGGTTTGCCCCAATTCGCTGGACATATTTCACCGAGCCCTGGCTTTACCGATGTACTATACCCTCACGGAGGAAGAAATAGACTTCGCTGCTGCATGTCTGGAAGGAGCACTGCAGGAATGCCTGGGGAGGGAACAATGACACCAAGACTGGAAGATAAATCAATAATGGTAACGGGAGGGGCAGGCTTCATCGGAAGCCACCTGGTGGACAGGCTAATCCAGGAGAAGCCCTCCACCCTGGTGGTGGTGGACAACTTCTTTCTGGGCAAAGAAGCCAACCTCGAAGAGGCAAAGGCAAATTTCCCCAAGCTCAAAGTCCTTCACCAGGATGCCAAGGACTATGACGCCATGAAGCAGATAATGAGAGACGAAGGCATTCAGGTGGTTTTCAACCTGGCGGTAACTCCCTTGCCTGCATCTCTTACCAACCCCAGATGGGCATACGAAGAAAACATGGACATCGTGCTCACCGTTCTGGAGCTAATCAGAGAACATGCTTTCGATACCCTGATTCACTTTTCCTCCTCCGAGGCCTATGGCACCAGCGTTTATGCTCCCATGGACGAGAGCCATCCACTAAATGGACTTACCCCGTACGCCGTCAGCAAGGCTGCCGGGGATAACCTGATACTCTCCTACCGCCGCCTTTTCGACATCGATGCCTCAATCATAAGACCTTTCAACAACTACGGCCCGAGACAAAACGAGAAAAGCTACGCCGGCGTGATTCCATTGACGATAAACCGGATACTGAATGGCGAGCCGCCGGTAATCTATGGAGACGGAAAACAAACCAGAGACTACATCTACGTTGCGGATACCGCCGACGCTGCCGTAAAGGTGTATCACCATCCCCAGACCCGGGGCAGGGTGCTCAATGTCGGCACAGGCAAGGAAACAAATATCAATACCCTGGTACGCCTACTTGCCAATCACCTGGGCTGGGATAAGCCGGTAGTTTATGAAGCCCCCCGTCCGGGAGATGTGAGGCGGCACATCGCCAGCATCTTCCTGGCCGAGGACCTTATTGATTTCCACCCAAAGGTGAGCATAGATGAGGGATTAAGACAAACTGTTGAATGGTACAAGGCAATTAGTTAGAGCACACAATAACCAAAATTGCAGTTAGATTTCAAGAGTAAAATTTGACAAATATCTACCTCTATAGCTATAGTAACATCTATATATAGATGTTGACATAGGAGGTTTTATATGCCATTAACCAGGAAAGTCATGGTTCTCTTTGACCCCGAACGGTATCAGAAGGTAGCAGAAGAGGCCAGGAAACGTCATTCTTCTATAGGAGCATTAGTTAGAGAAGCGGTAGACAGGGAGGTTCTTAAGGAGTCGGAGTCCTCCAGAAACACAAAATTTGAAGCTGCCGCACGCCTCATTTCAATGAAAGAAGATGTTCCTGATTGGGCCGAAGTAGAAAAGCTCATTGCCCGGGGACATTTGAATGAAGAGTGAAGCTTTTTTCATCGACACCAACATCGTAATGTACGCTGCAGGCAAGGAACACCCCTATAAGGATGCCTGCGCCAGAGTCATTTCACGGATAGCTGAAGGCTCCTTCCACAAAGATACCGGTACGCCCGTAAGTGACACTGAGGTCCTTCAAGAGATTCTCTATCGCTACGCTCTGATCAAAAGATGGGAAAGCGCCACTCAGATATGCAGGAGTTTTCTGGAGCTGGGGCTTGAAATCTTCTCTGTCGATGCCAGCGACGTTGAGACTATGATTGCCCTTGCTGAAGCCTACAAAGAGAGCGGAATTCCTCCCCGGGACCTGGTCCATGTAGCTGTCATGATAAACCACAGAGTCAAGAAGGTGATTTCAGTTGATTCGCACTTTGACCTCATCAACGAGGTTATGAGAATTGACCCCAGGGCTCTCTGAAGAATTGCAAGAAGAGAACACAAGAGCGAAACACTAATGAAAGTTGAACTGCTGAATCAAGAAAGAGAAGAGGGATACACTCAGCTACTCCTGAGAGATGAAAGAGCGCTTTTCAACAGTTCGCTGACCTTCAGAAGCTTGTTAAGAAAGATAACCGGCGCCGAAGACTGTTACCTCATCGCAGTTGAAGACAACAGGATTATCGGAACGTTGCCGGCATCTTTCTGGCTGAAGACCTCATTGACTTTTACCCAAAGGTAACTATAGATGAAGGATTAAGACAAACTGTTGAGTGGTACAAAACAATGAATTGGAGCACGCAATAACGAAATTGCAGCTAAAATTCAAGGAGAAAATTTGGATAACAAATGCCTTTTTATCGGCAGTAAACATCTTGGCTTGAGTGCTCTCCAGCAGATCTATGCCCTGTCACCTCAACATCTATTAGGGTGTGTGACGCTCAGTGATTCAACAGATATCAGATCTAAGCTAACAGATTTTCAATTATTTTGCGCCAAAAACAATATTCCTCTTAAAATATTGACAAAGCCTAGTGAGTTACCAGCAATCATTGACTATTATAAGCCAGATTTTTGCTTGTTAGTGGGATGGTACTGGATTCTGAGGCCTCAACTTCTCAATAAGTTACCTTATGGGTTTTTCGGTATTCATGCTTCGCTCTTACCTCACTATCGAGGCGGGTCGCCCCTTGTTTGGTCCATGATAAATGGCGATTCCGAAAATGGTGTAACTCTATTCCAATTTGACACAGGAATAGATACAGGGAATATCATCGCGCAGAAGTCTTTTTCTATTGGTGACGAAGAAAGTATTGGGGATATTCTAGCTAAGGCTGATTCCGTTGTTCTTGAATTGCTTGAGGAGAATTATCCGCTTTTAATACAAGGTAGTGCACAGCGCCGTCAACAAGACCATTCGCAGGCAACATACTGTGGAATAAGGAACCCAGAGAATGGTCATATTGACTGGAACACCTCCTCAGCGCAAGTATATAACTTCATCCGGGCCCAGACATATCCTTATCCTGGAGCATTCTGTTTTCAAGAGACTAACGGACAAAAGCTCACTCTATGGAAAGCAAGAATCTTCTCACGCCCATATTATGGTGTCCCCGGCACAGTATACCAGCAAGTAGAAGATGGTGTTATTATAGCTTGTGGAACAGGAGCAGTCGTGGCTATACAAATTCAACCAGAGGAACAGCAGCCAATGCAGACGAAACAAGTGCTCAGGTATGGAGACAGACTAAAGTAAAAGAAAGAGAGGAAACTTCAGGATTTTGAATAGTCACGCCATAACCCTTGACATAGACTGGGCCCCTGACTGGGCTATAGACTATGTAGCCTCTATTCTTATCGAAGAGCAGGTAAAAGCTACATGGTTTGTAAGACATGATAGCCCTGTAATCCAGCGGCTGAAGTCTGAGCCACTCTTCGAGCTTGGCCTCCACCCTAATTTTGCTGAGGGGAGCACGCAGGGCCCAAACCCCACCACAATCATGCAGACACTGACAACCATCCTGCCCGAGGCTAGATTGATTAGAATGCACGGGCTTTACCAGTCATCGTCTCTGCTTGCCACGCTGGCCAGGGACAAGAATTTCGAAGTGGCTGGTAACAAACCAGTCTTCGCCATGTGATTCTCGGATATAAGATATGGAAAGCGTGAAGTTCGCGAAAGACTCCCTGGTAACTTTTTCTACACGGGTATTAACTGCAGGCCTTGGCATAGCCATCACCATTGTCATTGCCAGGGCATTGGGCCCTTCGGCGAAGGGAACTTATACGCTTATCATTTTGCTTCCCTCGTTACTGACCGGGTTGGGAAACCTGGGCATAGGAATTGCCAATGTGTACTTTGTTGGCAGTGGGAGATACAGAACTGCTGACCTTGTGTCAACATCCCTCATTTCAGCGCTGGGTCTGGGCATTGTATTTGGGTTCGGTTTCCTTGCCTATGTTTGGCTCTATGGCTCCTCCTCTTTTCTCGGATCGATTGATTTGCTATATATCTTAATAGCTACAGCCACATTACCGTTCAGTTTGCTCTCTATCTACTTCGTGCATATCCTGCTGGGCGAGCAAAGGATAAATCAGTACAATCTGTTGTCGATAATTGGCAGCAGTGTATCTATGGTGCTTGTATTTGTTTTGCTCCTGGGCTTTAAGCTTGGGATACTCGGGGCTGTCGTTGCCTGGGCAGGCTCCATAGTCGTAGGGACAATGTGCTCTATTGCAGCGGTCCGCAGAATTACGAGCATAGGATGGAGATTGAATTTCAAATTGTTCAGGGAATCGGTCAATTTTGGGATCAAGGGAAGTCTGGCCAATATGATCACATTTCTTAACTTCCGCCTGGATATGTTGCTGCTCGCTTACTTCTTAAGGGATGTCTCAACCGTGGGCTATTATTCAGTCGCTGTCTCTATAGCAGAGATTCTGTGGTATTTCCCTCGCGCGGTTGGCACGGTGATAGTTAGTCAGACACCAAGGCTGACTGCGAATACAGCCAACGCCGTAACACCTAAGATCTGCAGAAGCGTCCTGTTTGCCTCGTTTCTGGGCGCAGTTGCTCTCTTCGCTCTCGGGAAGTATATCATCATAATACCCTTCGGCTCCTCGTTTCTACCTGCTCTTCACGCACTATGGCTGCTGCTTCCAGGAGTAACCGCGTTCGCTGTGACAAATGTGCTGGTTAACGAGCTGGCAGGAAGAGGTAAGCCAGTCGTCATGTTGATTTGCAGTGGTGTCTCTTTAGCCGTGAACATCCCATTGAATCTACTGCTGATTCCACTATGGGGAATTGAGGGTGCAGCTCTGGCATCGAGTGTATCCTATACTGTAACATCTATTGTAGCCACCATGATTTTTTTGCGTGTATCAAAAACCAAATGGTGTGACGTTCTTATTCTTAAGCGAGGAGACCTGAGGGAAGCTATTAAGTTAATTACTAAATTGAAGGGCTTGAATTTTCGTGAGCTGATGAGGCTTTTGCGCTCATAGATTTTGCGAGTAACGGATTCTTCCTATTTAGGCCTTGCTCAAAGAAACTCTCTGGCTACATGCAAGTAAGTATTCACTAAATTATCCCAATTGTGGTTTACCCTGATGAAGCTTGCTGCCTTTCTGCCTATTTCTATGCGGAGTTCTGGTTTTTGATAGAGTATTCTCATCTCTTCGGCCAGAGCTGGAACATTGCCTGATTCGGCTAGCAGTCCTGTTTCCATATGGTGAATTACTGTCCTCGTATCCCTGCAGTCGAAAGCTAATACTGGCTTGCCACATGCCATTGCCTCTCTTGTTGAGCAATTGTTGTTTCCAAAAGTGCTGGTTGCAATTGCCATGTCGCAAATGGAGAGGAAATCCGGAACTTCATCGTTGTTTACACAGCCCAGAAATAGTACTTTTTGCCCTATGCCAAGGTTAGTAACTAACACCTCCAAGTGTTTACGAAGTCCACCGTCTCCGATGATGAGAAGAACTGAATCACCTGGAGATGAAGTAGCTTTGAGAAACTTATTAAAAGCTAGAATTGCATATTCTACGCCCTTAACTTCTATCAGACTATGGATTGATACGATGATGAATTTGTTCTCCAACCCGAGCTGTTTCAAAAGTTGTTTGTTCTTCTGCCTAGGATAAAACTTCTGTGTATTGACAGGATAATGAATTCCCGTTACCTTATCCTTCCCCAAGAGACATGTGAGCTTCTCGAACTCTCTCGAGCCAAGGCTGGCAAAACAATGAGCTAGTGCGGATACCTTTATCATTGCGGTTTCGTATTTTCCAGCAAGATTATTTTTGGACTCACCAGTGCCGTGTTGACACAGCAATACTGGCTTTCCCAGTATCTTGCCTGCCAGGGAAGTGACACTGGCAATGCCGCAGCCGTTGACTTCAATGATATCGATTCCGAACTTTCTGTTAAGTTCAAAAAGTGCCTTCAGCGCGAAGAACTGATAAGAGACACCCACCAGAGGGGCAAGTGGCAGCGACTTGAAGGCCCTGGTTTTGACCCACTGGAGCCACCTGAACTTGAAATATCTGACGCGGTATACCTCAAAGGGGAAACTGCCATCGAGCTCGGTGGTGTCCACGTCGGCCCTGGGGACGATGAGAAATTGGCGTTTGCAGTAAGGGTCAATATGCCGGGATAGTTCGATTGTGTGAAGGGTAGATCCCCCCAGCCCCGAGCCAGTTGCCGGGGGAAACCCGAATACCAGGCGGCAGATAGTTGGCTTGTTGTTTGACGCAATTGGACTCTTTTCTCTATTCAACATAGGTAGCACTGCTATATATCAGGAACACGTTTATTTCTCCATTTGAGTATAGGCTGTTTACCGTCGGGTCTCGATCCAGTTTCTCGAAATCTTGATCGTTGAATCTCCCGACTTCCTGCCACACGGTAGTATATATTATCCTATCACTCTGTGTAATGGCAACGTACCTGTCTTCGGTATATTGTTTGCCCAGAGTGCTATATTCGCCGTAGGCAAAGTGGTCGGATAACTGGAGAGCACGCTGTAAGTCAGTCCGCATGTCAACTCCGGATAAGCCCAGTATTGCATCGGCGAACCTGCTCGGTGGACTCATAATGTAAGCACATCCCGTAGTGCGGTACTTGTTCTCAACAAACCACGTCATGCCAGCCATGTCCATTTGCGTGACCTGGACGCTGGGGCGTATTACATATGGGGAGACATACAGGGTTCTGACGCTCAGGATTGAGGCAAGTATTATCAGGCATGCAATTCCCATACCGGCCAGTGACTTCATCCTTGCCCGGTTTAATAAGTGGTACAGGGCGAAGCCAGCAAACAATGGAGTGAATATCTTCACATAGGACAGCAGACGCTCAGTCCCGATGCTCTCCATACCTGGCACCCCCAACAAGTATAAGAGATATAAAAAACCGAAAACCAGGAAAACAGCATTTAGCTCAGAGAGAGACAGTGTCTCCTTGTTGATGGAGTTGGAGCGAATCTGTTTCCCGAGGAAATAGATTCCGATGAATGACAGGACAAGGAAGATAGTAATCACACCATATAACTTGAAGTATAGTATTGCCAAGTCGGGGCCACGTATATTTATCTTGGCCAGGGTAGATTCCATCTGTGTCAGTATATCAGGGCCGCCTATGGTTATTTGCTTCCATAGCTGCCTGAGGTTTCCATAGAATCTCTTGTGGGTAAGTAACCACTGGATGAGGATTGCAGCTTCGATGAGTAGTGGGGTTGAGGAGAAGCGTGGAGCAGATACGGATACAGTGGCAAGTTTGCCCTTCCGATTGACTATGGACCTGAATATCTTTTCTGACAGTCCGATTGTGATCAAGGCCGCGATTACCATAAGTGATGAGAGCGGATGGAAGAAAGGATACAACACCAGGAGTGTTACCAGTAATACCGCGTAGGGAAATGTGCCTCTCTTCTTTAAGTAGCAGTAGAATAGCAATGGGAAGAGGAGGATTGACCAGCCATTTGGCATCAGCAGGACCTCATAGCTGCCCTCAAGCATTACTGCAGCGGCAAGGAGAGTAGCCAGCAATCGCTGGCCCTGCTGTGGCAAGACTGCAGTGGCGAGCAAGTATGTTGACAATACAAATATCACTGACAGCAGGGCGGTGCTGAGGTTCACCACCACGGTATCGGGCAGCCCCGTGGTGAGTATAATCTGGGATAGTAGGGTGTGGGTGACAGGATAGTAATTATCAGCGGAATAGTGGCCATAGAAGAGCACATCCCTTACCGTGCCTAGATGGCTTATGTTATCCCCAGCCCAGGTCATGTAGCCCCTGATGTAAGGGATATAGAGGAGAGTTACCCTGGCGGTGATAAGCAGCAGTAGTCCCACCAGCCAGAACTGGCTTTCCCTGTATGCTTTCGTGGCTACCTGGTGAGTGATGATGACTATGCCACTAGCGAAGCTGAAGAAGACGCAAATCCATACCAGCAGAGGAGTGCTGGCATAGATATCCAACTCATAGCCAGTAGCAGGTGACGCATGAGCAGTGAGGGCAGCAATCGCCAGTAGTGCGAAGCAGGCTATCGCTGCCAGCATGGGCCATCTCTTGTTCACATTCACCTGCTCTCAAGAATGTACGCTGTGGTGGAGGGGGTATTACAGTGCATCCGAGTCACCCAGTTGAACCAGGTCAGCGTTACCTTCACGACGCTCCTTTGTATATCCTGAGAAACACATCTGCGGATTTCTCCCAGCTAAATTTCTCTTTGGCTGCCCTTCTGGCGTTTTCTCCTAATTTTCGGGCCAGGTCCCTATTGCTCAGCAGCAATTCAATCCCTTCGGCAATTTTATCTACATCTGGCTCCACCACAATACCATTCTTCATATCCTGTATTGCGTCGGGGATGCCCTCCACGGATGTTGCCAGGATTGGTTTTCCCATCGCCATTGCTTCCAGAAGTGCCATTCCCACGTCGCCTTTTGCCAACGATGGCTGAAGGTAGATATCACAAATTGCAAGGGGGATGTAAGGGTTGTCCACATCTCCTGTGAAAACCACTTTGCCATCGACCCCTTCACTCTCTGCGAATTCCCTCAGTTCTCTAGAATATGTCCCTTCCCTGGTCAGGACCAAAACAATATTTGAATGTTCCTCTTTCAGCTTTCCAACTGCTTTCATTGCTAACCTCACGCCTTGTGCCTTGAGCTTGTTGGCGGTGAATCCTTGTACCAACAGGACCAATAAATTATCTCCCAGTCCGAATCTCTCACGAAACCCCCTTATTTCTTCCTCAGAAACCTCCTTTGACTTCACGCCAGGGTACACTATCACTATGTTCCTGAATTTCAAGCCTTCAATTTCTTCTGTCTTTTGTACCAGGCCTCTTGACCCGGAGGTTACGCAGTCACACCTGTTCAGGAGAAACTGCATAAACGTTTTCCCGAATAGTGGGAGCCCCTCGTCTGGTTCAGTAAGAAGATTATGAACCAACCTTGCCCCGTAGACCTTCTTGTAGATGTAGCCTGCCAGCAGACAATACCACGTGTTCTGAGAGTGGATTGCTTCAGGTTTTATTTTCCTGAGAGCCAGGAAAGCCCTTATGGGGAACAAGAATCTGGTCCCCTCAATCTTGTAATTTTCCTGGTCACTTCCCTCTCTAAAGACAACAGTTACCTCCATATGTCTTCTCTCTAACTCTTCTACCAGCCCCTCGAGGTAAGTTTTAATGCCACCTCCAGCGCTGTTCTTCCAGTAAGATGTGATTATAGATATGTTCATTACCTCCTCCTCTCAAGCAGCAATTCCTGATATGCACTCCCTAGCTTGTCCATTTCTACCTTATGCTCCGCCTTTTGCTTCACTATCTCACGATTTTTGATAGCGAAACTCTTCCTCCTCTCCACATCGGTGATCAGGCAAACAACTTTTGAGGCTAATGTCTTGTAGTCTCCCGGAGGGAAAAGAAATCCATTTTCACCATCTTTGATCCAGGGGCGGTTAGCAGGTATGTTGGTAACCACTGGAGCTAAGCCACATGCCATTGCCTCAAACAAGCTGTTGGAAGCACCATCCGAAAGTGAAGTGGAGACATATATATCTGCCAGAGATAAGTGTTTCGGCAATTCGACGTGCGGAATCCAGTCTATGAACCTTACGCTGTCCAATGCCCCTAGACCTCGCAACAAGGCCTCAGAATACTCCTTTTCTTCCGGCTTTCGTACGATGAGAAACTTCGCTTGTGGGATCTTGACCAGTATCAAAGGAATAGCCTTGATCAGGGTCCCCACATCATAAATAGGAGCAAGGCTTCTGGTATTTATTATCGTTGGCTGCGACTTGTTAATTCGCAGCGTTTGCCGGAGCCCTTCGTTATCCTGAGTAGGTCTAAATTTATCTGTATCAACCCCAAGCATGATAGATCTTACCTTGCCTAAGTTAGATACGAGACCTGAAATTGCATCCTGTGCCATAGAGATCGGAAAGAGACACACCGCCAAATCAGCCCTTGCCAATGTGTATTTCGCGATAAGCTTCAGCAAAGGGTTTCTCCTTGGCTGGATGAAGATGTCACTGCCCCAGGCGGTAACAACCAGGGGGTGAAAACCAGAACAGGCAGCCAGAAATCCATATACGGTGATGAAATGCCCATCAACTACATCTGGCTTGATTCTTCTAACTAGCCGCCGAACCTGGACAATCCAGAAGAGGAAGCTAAGATATTGGAAACCAGGCAAAATCTCAGGAGCAATCCTTGGCAACATATGGATATGAACGCTACTATCATATCCTGGTATTATCTTCCAGCAAATCAGGTGGACTTCATGCCCTCTGCTGGCAAAGTGATTCAGTATTCTTTGCGCGTGTATACTTGTGCCGTCAGCAATATAGCATATTCTCATTACTTGCTCTCTGCCATTATTCGATTACGCTGATATTCCTCAAAGCTCTCCGGATAATTTTCTATGAAGTCGACCAGAAAGCGGGTGACATCTATCTTGTCGGCAAGCAACTTCTGTCGCTTCTCTGCCCATTTCTCCTTTAAATCTGGCTGCTGGATAAGCTCGACAGCCTTTTCTATCGCCCCGGCTGGTTCCTGATAGTTGAAGATGAGATGGTATTTCTGTTCCAATTCCACGAAATTGCCAAACTTTCCTGCAGAAGAAAAAGACAAGATACCCGGTGTACCCAAAACCGCCGCTTCAGTTATCATCGTTCCTGTATCAGCAACCAGAAGATGCGCATAGTAAAGGGCATGATGAATTCTGTGATAAGAAATAGGCAACCTGTAGCTTTCAAGATCCTGGGGCAGGCTGCCCTCAGGAGAAATGAAAACGCGGGCGTGCTTCTCCAGTTTCCTCACCAGTTCAAACTTATCGGCGAGAGAAAAACCGTGCCTCCCGATGTCGTGAACAGCATCAAAAACATTGAACCGCAGGATTACATATCTCTCCCCTCTATTCATGCCCAATTCCTCATAGATTGAGGGATCTGCCAGGAAGTAATTGGGGTAGAGATAAGCTAATTCTTTATATCCTCGAATGCGAACTTGCTTCTTGCCCATATTCTTCTCGAAAGTTGTCGGTGTCAACACTGTTTTTGCTAGGAGCTTATATATTATGACATAGAATATCCCCCCCGTACCTATACAACTGTCGATAAATGCTATGCAAGGGCACCTTAGAAACATAGAAATGGATGCTGCACATGGGTCTCCCACTAACAAATCTGGCTCAAAACGTCTTAAGTAGCTATAGCTAACTGATATAGAGTGCAGGAATGCCAAAACAGTTCCAAGTTTTGATTTCGCTGCCTTTGCGTGAATCAAATATCTAAAGTTCATTTTGTCGAGCAAACTTAGAGTCATGCCATATTCTCGCGCCAGAATTATTACATTATGTCCTTGTACTTCCAGTTGCTTAATAATATTGCTATAGAAGTAAACTTGTGCAGGCGTATTTATGAATATTGCCACTTTCTTCATTTCCACATTCACTCTATCAAATTTTCCCTCCCAAACCCATTGCTCACAATCTAAATAGGCAGCCACCAATGATTACCGATAGATAATCTAATTTGGTCTCGCACCGATCCCCACATCACTAGCTTTGATGATGTATTTCTTTTGTGTCTATCGGGCTGTATTTCATTTGCCGATTCCATCTCATTTTATGTAGGTTCTTCTTGAAATTTCTCTGTTCTAATATGGCCCCTGCCTTTTCTGCTTGGCCAACTGGTTAGCTATCTCTTTATCTTCTGATATATTAGTCTTAACTCCCGATATTTACCTAGAAATGCTACTTCAACAAAGGGAAATGTGTATACACTTAATTTTTTGCAACCAAACTTTTTAATAAGGTAATAGTCAACATACTCCTCATTAATAAATTGCTTATGACCTATTAAATCGTTAAACCCAGCTACAAAGCCTGTTAGACAGGGACTTACGATAATAATTCTGCCCCCCCCCCCAGCAGCACTTAAATAAGCATTTTCTAATGCTTGACTCGGCTGCATTAAGTGCTCAAGGATATGACTTAACAATACTGTGCCAAAAGTATTTTCTTGAACAAAAACATTTGCATCCGCTTTGATCACATTAACCTTTTCTCTTGACATATTGTTATATTATTTTCATGAGCATCTATTCCCAAACTGGAACCAGGATATCTTTCGAGGTAAGACCCAACGCCACTCCCAATGTCTAATACATAGCCTCTGAATTCCCTAACAATCGGATCTATATAAAAGACTCGCCTTAAATATGCTTTTAATTTACTACTTTCCCCAAAAGAGCCAATATCTTCAATTCCATCTTGCATACTCTCCTCGGAGTGCGAAGGGTTCGCTTTCACTCGTGAATCTCCCACTTGAAATGTAAACTCCCTTGCACCAAGAACGCAACTACGACTTGTTTTCATACATCCAATTAACCGTTATCTCAACAGCTTGCTCTAATGTGTAAGGTGGGTCTTCAGTTATAATTGGATCTAAACCAAGCACGAAACTGGTTAGCATGTTCTTCAATCGAGAACTCGATAGAGGTGGATAATCCCAGCCCACCAATTTCATCGCATCTCCCATAGCCGCCACGCCCTTTAATGTCCAAATTGGCGTCTCATGAATCCTTCGTGCTCCGAAAGCCTTCTGGACAAGATCTGTCCATGCCCTCATATTTATCGGCGGATAATCAGCCAGGTAAAATGCCTTACCGTGGACTTTATCGCTCGGAGCTTGCATCAGTTTGTCTAACTGATGAACAGTATTGCCAACAAATCCTAGCAAGTAATTAATGTTAACGCCACCAGGATGAACATAGAGTCCTCTCCGTATCAGTTTAAAGAGGGCATGGTACGCGGTATCAAACCAGGGTCCCCAGATGCCGGTGGGCCGCACGATTACCCATGAGTAAGAGAGAGCACAGGCTTGTCGTATCACCTTCTCACCTAACATTTTGCTCTCGCCATACAGAGTGTCTGGGCAATAATCAGTTTCACTCTTGGGCTGGTAGCCAATTCTACAAACAGCCATACTCGATGTAGAAACGATTCTCTCCAAGGAAGGTATATCCCTGGCTACTGCTAGCAAGTTTGTGACGCCACGGAAATTTGTAGCATAGTCCTCTAATTTTCTCCCTCTATCTATCGTGCCAGTTTGTGCAGCTAAATTGATAATGTGCGATGGTGAGAAGTTGACAACAGCAGCACGCAAACCTTCCAAATTCAAAACATCCATTTCTTTCCAACAAGACTTATGCTCAGGATTCTTGGGAGGAGCAATATCAAGGTTAACAACATCTGCTCCTCTCGAAAGATAGTATTCCACAAGGTTGGTGCCTATGAAACCAGATCCACCTGTTATCAATACTTTCATCTTCTCCACTCCCCTCAGTAGTTCTTAACTTTTATTAAAACTTTGCGCTCTTTTCTATCCTCTTTGTGTTCTTCACAAGCCACCCATGCACTCTCCTTAATCCCTCTCTGAATTCCATTTGTGGTTCATAATCCAAAAGCCTCTTTGCTTTGTCGATGGAAGAAATTAGCCTGTGCTTGGCATCCCAGTCTCTTCTCTTCGTGTATATTACTCCTGCCTTGTTGCCCGTAATCTCGTTGACCATATTTGCCATATCTATCACCCTGTGCTCGGTAGCAGAGCCGAGGTTAATGGCTTCCCCCACCGCCTCCTCCTTTATACCCATGGCCAGCAGACCATTGACAATGTCGTCCACATAGGTCCAGTCCCTAGTCTCGGTACCGTCGCCGGTGATCGGCAGAGGCTTGCCCTGCATAGCCCACCAGAAGAAGTTCGGTATCACATTCCTATAGCGGCCGGGAACCTCCCCGGGGCCAAATACATTAAAAAACCTGGCGTTGACGATCGGAAGCCCATACAGATTATAGAAGTAATTGGTATAAAGCTCACCAAGCAATTTCGTCACCTGGTAGGGAGTATGCAGGCTAATGGAGATATCGTGCTCTTCAAACGGCATTTTTGAATCCAGCCCGTAAACGCCGCATCCGGATGAAGAATAGACAAATCTCTTTACACCTATGCCTCTGGCATAATCCAGGATCTTGAGAATGCCCATGCCATTGACCATGAGGTCGTTCTCGGGGTTGTCCACGGAGTTCTGGTTGGCAAAATGAGCCGCCAAGTGAAAGACCACATCTATATCCCATGAGAAAGCTCTGGTCAGCATTCTCTCATCTGTTACACTGCCCTCAATGAAATACACTTCATCTACATATGGGATATTCCATTCCACACCAGAGGAGAGGTCATCCAGTATAATTATTCTGCGTACACCCGCTTTGATTAAGGCCCTGGCGAGGTTTGAGCCAATACAGCCCGCCCCACCGGTGATGAGGACATTTTTGCCTTTATACTCAGTTAGATAATCATTCATTTCGCTTCTCCCTCTCTAGTTTCTCCTTGGTCAGAACAAGTGCTACATTGGCATGCCATCTCCACTCAAGAGTCTCAGCCTGTTCTCTCGACACACACACCCAATTAAAGCGCGACTTGGCAGCAAAGAACCTTTGCACACTGATGGTGAAATTCTTAAATAGTCTATTGATACTATTGGCATCGTAATATCTCTCTTTGCCCCCCCGGAAAACAGCCAGCCTATACTCTTGAGCGAAGGGAGTAGTTACTATAAGAGTACCTCCAGGCTTAAGCATCCGGTAAATTTGCTTCACCGCTTTAACATCCGCCTCCTCCTGAACAGGATCACCATATACTCCAAGCCCAATATGTTCAATAGTGGAAACAGCAATGACTGCGTCAAAGAATTCTCCAGGGAAAGGTGCATCCGTAATATCAGCCTGTACACAAGTAAGGTTTGGGTGTTCTTGTGAGTAACGCCTAGTGTCAATTCCAAATACTTTATGTCTCTTCTTTGCCAACTCCAGTGCGAGGAGTGAACCACAGCAACCAACGTCTAGCAACACGGATGGGGGCTCTGGCAGATTCCTAAAAACAAATCGGTATTCCGCTGTACGAGACGTACAACCAAACAAAAGAGACAGCGTTCTTTGCATCATATCAACCATATGAATCATCAAGCTTCCTTGCAGAGGCACCTTCATTTAGGCTGTTTTTCCTTTATGACTTCTTCCAGGATTTGCTCAAATTCATCGGTAATTTTATCCCAGCTATTCTTCTCAACGAACTTTCTGGCCTTCTGGCCTAAGTCCTCTATTCTACCACCTTGAGCCAGTTCCGTGGCCATAAGAATAACATCCTCCGGTTTGTCCACATAGACCACGCCATTATCTTCACCGAATTCCTTCATTACACCGGGAAGCCTGGTGGCAATTACAGGCTTCTTCATCGCCATGTATTCATACATCTTTATCGGAACGATGTCCTGCATTATCGTCTCGTCGGGATAGGCAGGCAGCAAGCATATATCAGAGGCGGCAATAAGGCTAGGAATCTCTTGATAAGACTTCTTTCCTGTGAGCAGCATGCTATACTGCAGGTTATACTTTTCCCGCATTTGCTGGAGTTCTTCATAGGCATCACCTTCGCCCACGATGAGAAGCTTGAGGTCATGATTTTGGTTTTTAGCCAATTGCAGGGCAACCTCTTTTAAGCCGTAAAAGTGGTAAAGCCAGCCCATGAAGAAGAGAACGATATCTTCCTTTTTAATGCCATAGCTCTTCCTTGTAACATCGCCATCAGCCCCAGAATCAAACTTTGTAATATCAACGCCTGCCCTCAACACCCGGGTTTGTTCTGAAGAAGCGCCCAACCCCAGCACATAGTCTTTGAGCTTATCGTTAATTGTCAGTACTCTATCTGCCTGCTGCAGCGTTTTAATTTCCACCATTTTCCCAACAACACGGAAGGGCTTGAAAGGTATGAGCCTATGCAATACATCTATCCAATAATAGATAAAGGGTATATCATTTTTCCTTACGGCTCGCGCCGACAGATAGCTATTAAGGATGCCAAAACCAACGATTACGTCGGGAGCGAATTCTTCTATCTGCTGCTGAATTTCCTTCTTATGAGAAAATACCAGGGAAGCATAGTCCAGAGCGGGCATTCTTATGATGCTAGGGCGAATTACCGTAACCTTCGCTCCCTGGTGGATCTTGGATACGTTATCAAATACCCGTCTTCTGGAGCGAAGCCGCCCTTTGCCCTGCGTGCTCCAGAGAATCTCGTAATCTATGGCCCGGACTTCGTGTCCCCTGAGCGACAGCATCTCCGCCAGGTGATGTTGCTGCGCAGGGTTTCGCTTAAGCCAATCTGTTTCCTGGGTGATGAGAATCTTCATCTAATACCACATACCTTCTTCATCCATTCGATGCTTCTGGGGATGCCTTCCTCTAAAGGCACCTTCGGGTCGTGGCTCAGGTCCCTTCTTATTTTGGAGAAATCCATGTGCTTCACTTTGGTGGTGAAGGGCTCGGCCTCTTTGTATGTCACCTTAGAATCGTCCTTGCCCAAGCATCTCAAAATGAGGTCCGAGACATACTTTATCTCGTGCTCCCATTCCTCTTTGCCACCGACGTTGTAAACTTCTCCCGGTTTGAAGTTATCCACTATATTGGCAAAGGTGCGGCAGGTATCTTCGACATAGTCGAAGATACGCCTATGTCCAAGATAAACTGTGTAGGGATCATCATTCAACGCTTTGTAGATGAAGGCAGGAATCATGCCCCTATAAGGGCTGTAATACTCATGGGGGCCATAGGCATTGACGGGGCGAACCCGCACCGTTTCCGTGCCGAACATATCAGCCGAGTTCAACACCTGCAGCTCCCCCACCCACTTGGTCATAGCATAGTCGTTCATCTGCTTGATGGGTATCCTGTCCATCACGTCCTCGCTCATTACCCCTTCGTAATCCCCATAGACCTCGGCGCTGGAGAAGAAAATCATGCGGAACTTTTTCCGCTCCTGGAGGCGAATTATGTTCTTGGTACCCACCACATTGGTGTTCCAGAGGTTTTCGTAGTAGTCCTCGCCATTCCAGCGGCCATATTCCGCTGCAAGATGGTAAACGTAGTCGAAACTGTGGTTTCCAAATATCCGCTCAAGCTGGCGATATTTGCTGGTATCACAGCGGATATAACTTGGCCCTTCCGATTGCCCCAGGTCACACACCCACACCTCATGTCCTCTCCTCCTTAGTTCAGGGACCAGATTTGAACCAATGAAACCTGCACCGCCGGTTACTAATATCTTAGCCATCAATACCTCCCTTTATGATACTAATAATTTTCTCTCCGGCTTCGCCGTCGCCGAAGGGATTCTGCCACTTGTTTTCTCTACTGAGCATCATCTGGCAGCACTCCAGTATCTTCTCTGGCACAGTCCCTGCCAGAACGTTGGAGCCCACCTCAACTGTTTCTGCCCGTTCAGTGTTGTCCCTCAAAGTAACGCAGGGAACGCCCAGAATACAGCTCTCCTCCTGAACACCGCCGGAATCGGTCAGAATGAGTCTGGCGTTGCTTTCAAGCTGGAGAAAACTGAGAAAATCCACAGGTTCAATCAGCGTTATGTTTCTGGGCTCAAGCACAAATTCTTCCATTCTCTTCCGCGAGTGGGGATGCACCGGGTAGATCAGCGGTAGGTGAAACTCAATGGCAACTTTATTCAGACCTTCCATGATTGAGGAAAATCTCCCCCTGTCATCCACGTTCTCCTGCCGATGCAGGGTCACCAGAAAATATCCTCCAGAAACAAGCCATAGTTTACTGAGAGTGTTTTCCCGCTTCTCTACCAGATCCAGGTTCTGATAGACAGCGTCAACGATAGTATTCCCGGTGACAAATATCTTCTCTTCAGGAATGCCTTCACTCAACAGGATTGTCTTTGCTTTCTCAGTGGGAGCAAACAGGTAGTCGGAGCAGTGATCCGTTAAAATGCGGTTAGTCTCCTCGGGCATATCCCTATCATAGCTTCTGAGGCCTGCTTCAACATGACCAACTTTTATATGGAGCTTCGACGCTGCCAGTGCTCCGGCAAGCACAGAATTAGTATCGCCTTCGACCAGAATAACATCGGGACTTTCCTTTCGTAAGATGTCCTCGACACCAACAAGTATTTTTGCTGTCTCTTCTGCATGGGAGCCAGAGCCAACTTCCAGATTATATCTAGCCTCGGGCAGATTCAGTTGCTCAAAGAAAACCCTATCCATGTTATACGAGTAGTGCTGCCCGGTATGAAGGATGAAGAAATCGGCATTTTTTCTTTCCAGTTCCCTTATCACCGGCGCCATCTTGATAATCTCAGGGCGTGTTCCAAGCACTACGGCGACTTTCATCTGTTGGATTCCCTTTCTATCCTGCGGCATTCAAATACCCCTGATTTCACGAACTTTAATTTCCAGTATCACTACCTCTACTCGAGCCGTGCAATCCATTGCCCAAGCGGAGCTTAACCACGGTAAAGGCAACACCAAGGCCATGGATTATTGGATTGGTTGTGGAGCCATGCCCATGATAGATGCAAGAAATGGGCACTTCCTTAATAGCCATGCATCTTTTTCTGGTCTGAATCAATACCTGAACGCTAAAGCCGAATCCACTTTCAGTGATGTCTATAGTATCAACTAACTGGCGGCTATGTGCACGAAAGCAACTCTGGGAATCAGATACTTTCACCTTAGAACCGAAGTTGCATAAGAACGTAATAACATCGATGCCAAATCTGCGGTAGCGAGGCATGGCAGTTTGTTGAGATTGCCGCGCTTCGCTCGCAATGGCAGGAGGAACAGCACTCTGAGTCTGTTGAGTTGGTTGAAGGAAACGGGAACCAATGACAAGGTCGGCTTCTTTGCCCAAGATAGGAGCTACCAGCTTCGGAATTTCATCAGGATTATGCTGGCCATCGCCATCGAGAGTGACCACGACGTTAGCCTTCCTCCTCATAGCTTCCTCGAACCCCGAACGCGTAGCCGCCCCCGCTCCTTTTCTTACCTTATGCTCTATAACATCCGCCCCAGCAGTCCTCGCCACCTGAGCTGTCCCATCAGTTGAGCCATCATTGACGACTATTACGTCATCGACATACTTCCTGGCTGCGGTAACAACATCTGCAATAAAATTCTGCTCATTAAAACAAGGAATGACTACAATTATTTTTGGTTGGCCATTAGCGGATGACATTTCTGAGTTATGCTGAGTAACAGACGATGTGGAAAGAGAGACTGCCACGGCACTGACGTGCCTCGCAATGACAGAAGGGAGAAAAGACTCCCCGCTCTGACGGGGGAAATCATCCTCGCAGGGAAGCTCCTTAGACATATACAGGGACCTCGTGTATTTCCAATGACCTCAGTGGGGAGCCTATCGGGTTTCTTTTGTGCCATACTGGCTCAGTATCCCTCAGAAATTCAATAATTTCTTCTGTTGAAATGGAGGCTGTTTCTGTCTCAGGATGTTCCTGCAGATGTTCAAGATATTCATTTATAGCATTCTTTAAATTCTTTTCAACCTCCGCTATATCAGCCCCCCTTGCAGCAAGATTCATCTCCAGACAGACAGCTACATATTCTAACTTGCTCTTACGGATTATAGCGGTGTATCTTTTTTCAAGTGCCATGCCGAATTCCTCCTTCATTACAATTCTATGTTCACAGACGACTCATTACACTGCAACCTCACCTATTTGTCATTCGTAGTTACCGAACACGGGCCCAGAAAGACGTCATCCTCAATAACAGTGTAAGCAGTAATATAGGCATTGCTTTGTACGCTGACGTTATTGCCAATCCTGCAATTGCCATCAACTACCGAATTTGTTCCCATCAGCACGTTATCTCCTATCTTGGTGTTCTCCCTGATGAGGATATTGTGGCCAGTTTTGAAATTCCTGCCTGCGCTTACACCAGAATATATTACGGCCCCAGAGCGGATGAGCGAATTTTCACCTATGGTAACTACTCCGTCCTCTCTGTTACCCAAGGTTACATTATCCTGTATGGCTGTTCCGGCACCGAGGTTTACTTCACCTTGTTTAATGATATTCTTAGCCATCTCAGTTTTTTGGGTTTGTTGACTTTTTTGAGTCTTGTGCATAATTCTTTCAGAATACGGATACATTTCAATAAATCCTCCTCAAATTCCGAGGGGGATTGGCGGGTAATTTCCTTATGTCTATATCCATGGGTAGCAATTTCATGCCCGCTCGCTTTGATTGACTCAACCAGGTCTGGGAAGTGTTCGGCAACATAACCGACTATGAAGAATGTGGCATGAGCGCCTGTCTCAGCCAGTATGTTTAATATCTTATGTGTGTTCTGAACAACCCTGTTTTCGTAATCTCCCCAGTGTTTTATGTCGATGTCCATATACCAATCCTCAACATCAATGGTCAGAATATTAGTTACCACAGATTTCTCCACAGGGTGCGGACGAGATGCCAGAGGAAGACAGCGCCAATCCACGGTTTCCTTGCTTTTTCAAATTCTATTCGCAATTAGAGTTTTCAGGATCTCCTTTTCGAATGGTTTTGGGATTTGTCTGCTTTCTTTCTCAGCAGTCTCGAGC
>SDBS01001030.1_pt1 | contig 28098 bp, 26 predicted proteins | sample 2277091 | NCBI WGS metagenome assembly SDBS01 (sample SAMN10404972, study PRJNA504765) | marine sediment metagenome | isolation source: marine sediment core GS10_PC15, 163 cmbsf | place: Arctic Ocean: Southern Knipovich Ridge | collected 2010
CCTGTTTTGAATCAAGGTCTGAAAATTTAGCCCATGTTTCAATCGTTATATCTCCTCCTATATCTAAAGATGAATCATCAGGAATTCGAACATAATCATCGCCATCATATCTTAAAGCAGAATTGCCAATTCTGGCATTTCCAGAAGAAGTCCATATTGGTCCATTGGAAGTTCCATCTCCATCTAAATCACCATTATATTTTAAATATCCTTCGTTGTTTCCTTCAAGATCGGATGCAGTAATTCCTGAACCCTCATCTAAATTCCAATAGGAAATAGGGGATGGGGGAGAATCAGAACAGAGGGTAGGCTGTTGAGGTATAGGAGCATTCTGCACATAAGAATATTTTAAAGAAGATACAGAAGTTCTTAAGGTTTCAGAAACTCTTGTAGCAGGAGTATCTTTTCTGGATTCTAAACTTAAAGTAATATTTACAAAAGGATGTACTTTTGGTTCTACCTCACCTGCTGCAGTATCAGCTACACTATAAGGGCTTACTTCAAATTTTAATTCTGTTACATTAACATTCTCAGAAGTAATATTTTGAGCATTTGCTAAATTTGGTGGATCAGAACCTTCTGTTACTTTAACTATTCCATACCCTTCAGAAATATCTAAAAAATAAGTTTTAATATTGGAATCATTGGTTAGGATAAGTTGGTTTCCTTCAGTGTAAGCATCATTGCGGCTGTCTGGGACATTCCCTGTATTTCCGACAGTAAATGGGGGATAGGTATCTGAACCTGAGACTAATTTTGCTTCTCTGGTGATTGTATCCAAGACATTTTTAGCTTCTTGTTGGATTGTTCTTTGAGCATTATTTCTTCTTTGAGTTCTGATGATAGCAACCAATACTCCAGTAGCAAGAGTAATCACAATTACAAATATACTAACTGTAGCAACCATTTCAATTAAAGTAAAACCAGACTGAAATTTTGAGTCTGGTTTGTCTGCCAACAAAGCAGGGTTTTTTATTGAGTTTTTAATTTTTAGATGTTTTTTCATTTTACTTATTTATTCTGGTTACATTAGGAAAACGGACCTATTATTTGTCAAAAAATCAATTTTCATAAAATCGAACATTATCAATCCAGATATAACTGGGATCTATGATTAAGTTAGTTTGGAAATAAACATTAATTTCTATACTTGCTGTGCCTGTTGGAAATTGATTTGGTGCAGATCCTTCTCTACTTAAATTTAATGAATAGGTTGTCCAGTCAGAATTAGGGGGGCTATTAAGTTCAATAATTGTTTTTCTCCCTATAAATGTATTTGTATTATTAAAACATACGACTTCGGCTTTAACAGTCCATAAGTTTTCTAGTTTTACATCCAATGCTGTTATATAGCCATTATTGGTATCTACAGGAATTTTACTGCTATTTTGTATTGTATCAGAAGATGGATCGCTGATATTTTGGGTAAATTTTAAAGAATAGGTGCCATCATCAGATTGATTACCCGCACTGTTATCCATTTGATATGAGAGAGAGTCAAAGGGAGGTGTACTATCAGGATCATACCAAGGGATCCAGTTATCAGGAAAACCATCACCATTAGAATCATTTTCGAAGCTTCCTGTTCCTATTCCTAATATTTCGTCTATTAAATTTACTGGTCCGGAGGGGCCAAACGATATCGGTTCTACTTCTAATTTTCGTGTTACTCCAAAAGCTGTGCCAGTGCTGTATATTTTGTTTGCGTCAACGTCAATTTCAACAGTATAACAAATATTTGAGGCAAGACAAACACTATAGCAGGGATCATAAGAAGAGGTCGCGGAACAATCAGTGGCCCCACTAGGAATATCAATGTTATTAAGATTATTGCTGCTTTCTTTATATAGTAACAGGGCATCTTCCATTCCACTTTCTGAAGCATAATAACCTGTTATTGACTTGTCTAAACTTCCAGTTAATCTAAATTCAGTAATCATTAATTTTGAAATAGTCATAACCATTAAAACAACTATTCCTATAACTAGAATTGCCACAATCAAGGCTACTCCTTGTTGTGAATCCTGAGTTTCATTGAAGGATCTTTTTGGTGTATTTTTTTTGTTGATATTGGATTTTTTCATAAAATTTGCAATAATTTATTCATTATAATAATCTCTTGAAGATACTGTAGTTTTTAAAGTCATTTGTACATCTGAAACTTTTTCGCTTTGTATAATTAAAGTTATAGTGACAAAAGGCTGAACATTAGGTGGATCAGTAGTGCATTTACTACTGGTTTCAAATGTTAAATCTGTTACTATAACTTGGTCGGAGGTAATATCATTTGTATCTAATTGAACAGCCCCATCAAATATTTTAAATATTTTTACATCAGGACCATTAGTTAAAACAAGTTCATCACCATCTGTTGGTCCGGAATTATTTATTGTAAAACTAGGTGCGCTTGCTGATCCAGCAACTAATTTTGCTTCTCTGGTAATAGTTTCCATAACATTTCTAGCTTCTTGATAGATAGTCCTTGAGGCATTGGTTCGGGCTTGAGCCTTTATAATATTTATCAGCAGACCACTGATGATAGTTAAAGAAACAACCAATATTGATGTAGCTACAATTATTTCCACTAGAGTTATACCGGACTGCTGTTTTTTTTGTTGTTTTTTTATTTTGTTCATAGAATTTTGAATCTTTAATTTCATATTGATTATTTAATTTATATTATTATTCTTTCCAATTAGTTATATCTTCATATAATGTTATATTATTGCTGCCACCACCCCAACTAACAGTGACAGTTATTCTTTTTTTCTCACTTCCATCTACTTCAGGATCGTCTTCTATATCAATACTTCTTGTAAAAACATCATAAGAAGTAGGATTACTTACAATTTCCCATTCTTCACTGGTTGTATTGTATTGCACGCCATAATCAGTAAAATCTCCCTTTATATTATCGTCCCAACTAATAGAATCATCTTTCTCTGCTTTAATCCAATTAGTGTCTCTAATATTACGTACTGCTTCCATATCTTCTTGGGCAAAATTAATAGCTTGTAGTTTTTGCCTGCTTAAAGTCCCCATATTAATTGTTCTTCCAGCCAGAGCAAAAACAGCTATTAAAACTGAAATTGTTATTCCAATAGCCACTAAAATTTCAACTAAAGTTTGTCCTTTTGAAGAAGTTGATAAGTTTTGATTTTTTTTCATATATAATATACTTATTTAATAATTGATATTTTTTTATGAATAAATTGACAACTATTCAATCTCAATTGTTCCAGTATTGCAATTTATTGTAATATTTTGTGTCTCTCCACTCCCACTAATTTCTAAAGTTATTGTTCCTAAAATTTGTGAATTATTAAAATAAATTTCCTTTCCACCGGGAATTTCAGGAGGAACTTGGAAAAGTATGAAAGTTTGCCCTGCAGGGGCAGTAACTTTAATTTTATTAGGTAATTGATAGGTTTTTATATTATTGCGAGGAGCATAAGAATTATCGGGAGTGGTAGGATCATAATCAATTTCATCCGCATTAGTCGTCCAAAATAAATTATAAGAGTTGTTTCCTTCATTTAACTCTATTCCATATCCTTTTGTCCATTCTTTTGTTTCTGTTTGATGTTGAGGGGCAAAAGCATAATCTGAAGCTTCTACCATAGCTGATCTTAATTCCTGGATACCAATTTGTAAGTTATTTCTTGATTTATAATTAATATAAGAAGCAATTATTAAGCCTAGGAGAATAGTTATTATAGATACTACAACAAGTAATTCAATTAAAGAAAAACCTGATTTTAATTTTGAATTTTGAATATGAATTTTATTTTTTGGATATAAAGCCATATTTACCTTTTATAATTAAGTATAATTACGCTGGAACGAAGTGAAAACAATAATTAAGTAATTTTGAGCCTATTTTATCAGAATTTTCCATTTTTGACAAGTTTTTTCTAACTTTTTTCTTATTTTTTAAATTCTAATTTCCTAATCAACTGATCTACTAATTAACTACTTATTCTGAACGAATCTCTCCCCAAAAATCAACTCCTTCTAAAAATGTTGCCGTAGTTGTATTAACTTCAATCGAAAGGGTGCGAAGTACAGAATATGCTTCCCCCTCACTATTAATTGTTTTATAATCTTCTTCAGGAGTATCATTCTGAATAGTAATAGTATATTTTCCATCATCAGGATTTAAATCATCTAAGTCAACAGTTCCACTCGGTGTCCAGTCAGGATTTTGTTTTAAAGAATTTAAAGCTTCTTCCATTCCTGCCTGGGCTGCATAAAAAGCTTTTATTGATCTTTCTGATTTTCGAACCATGATCATTTCTTTAATTACTAATTGGGAGACAACCATACTTATTACCAATGAAATGCTAATTACTATCAAAGTCAAAACTAATGCCGCTGATTTATTATCCTTCCTTATATATTTTGCAAAAGAAGATATTTTCAACCAAGAATTGTTATTCTTTTTTCTTTTATTTAATTTTTTCTTTGACATAGTTAAATCTCAATTAAGAAATAAATTAGTTTATTGTTGATATTTGAAGCTTGTTATTTGATATTTATTTGGAATTTGATGTTTGTAATTTGTTATTTATTGATTGTCTAACTGCTTAAATTTTCAACTTCCTACTATTTTGTTATTTGTATTTTTATAAAGAAGAAGTGTTTGTTATTGATCCTATATCTATCTCTCCAGTATAACAGTTTAAGGTTATAGTTATATAAAAATTGTCATTATATTTTAATTCTATTGTTCCTATTCCATTCGTTAGTTCTGGCGCTGTTGTTTCATATCCATCAAAAGTTATTGTTTTCCCGTTAGGAATTTTTTCTGGAACTTCAAATTTAATTTCCCCATTAGTGCCATTAGTAACAGTATCATCAGGATCTATTTTAGAAAATGCAATTCTAGAAGGCAAATTTTCAGTAGTTTCATCGTCTGGTGTATCATCAGTATATATTTTTTTTATAAATATAGTATTAGCAGAATTAGCAGAACTTAAATCTATATATAGAAAATAGGATTTTGGTTTTTTGCCGCTTATTTCTTTTTCTGGTGCCAAAGCCTTATTTTTGGCTTCATCTAAAGCTGATTTTACTTGTTCAGCACCCAACTTCAGAGCACTTTTTTTTCTATAGTCATTATATCCAAAAAAAACTAGACCTAAAAGTATAGTGAGAATTGATAAAGAAATTAATGCTTCTAATAATGAGAATCCTGAATGTTTTTTTAAATTTATCCAACTTATTTGAAAATAGGAATGTTTAATGTTATTTTTCATTATATTCCCAACATTTTAAGATACCACTCTAATATTTGGTTTCCCCAAAGAAGAGCTATAAATGTGGCAAGAGCTAAAAAAGGGCCAAAAGGTATTATGTCTTTTATTTTTTTCTTCTGACGAATCATTAAAGCAATTCCTATTACAGCCCCGGAAATATAAGCTAAAAATAAAGCCACTAAAACAATAGGATACCCTAAGACCAACCCCATAAAAATTCCCAATTTTACATCACCACCACCTATCCACTTACCCGAAGAAATCAATACTAAAAAAAGAAAGAACCCCCCTGCGATTGCAGCGCCTATAAAAGCAGAGAATAAAGAAGGAATATAATGTTGAAGATTAATATTGCTGAGTGTTAAAAGCTGTGTGCCAAGTGTTATTATAATTGCTGGGAATATTACTTTGTCAGGAATTATATAATGTTTTAAATCGTAAACAAAAACAATAATAAGAATACATGTTATAAATAAAAAGTACAAAGTAAAAAGTAAAGAGTGCCAAGTATTAATAGGGGATATTTTAAGAAAAATTAGAACAAAAGTGAGAGCTGTTGAAAGTTCCACGATTGGATATTGAAAGGAGATTGGTTTTTTGCAATATCTACATTTCCCCTTATATAAAATAAAACTTACTATTGGAATTAAATCAACTGTAGTAAGTTTTTTCTTACAATGAGGGCAATGAGATCTTGAGGTTATGATTTTTTCATCTGTTTTAAGTCGGCAAATTACAACATTTAAAAAACTACCGACAATTAAACCTAAAATAAACAAAATAATAACAAAAAATAAGTCCATTATTGTATTTCCTTCATTTCTGTTTTTTATCTAAACATTTCTCTATAACCATTATACTATAAGCATTTTCTTTTTCAATAAAAGAAGATTAATAAATAAAGACAGTTAAAATTATTAAAATTCCAATTAAAATTAAAGCCAAAGAAGATAAAAGTTTTAATATTTGAGTTTTCTGTTCTTGCCATTCTTTAAGAAGCGAAATATTTTTTCCGGAATAGACTAAAATTAATATAATAATTGGCGGTAAAATAAACATAACATTAAAAATTACTAGATATAAAATTAATGTGCTTAATGGCAAAGTTTTTGGTAATGTGCTTATTGTTCCTGTATAAATTGCCAAAGAACAGGGGAGACCGAACAAAGCAACTAAAAAAGCTAAAGTTATTGTTTTTAATATAGTGGTTTTAGCCATCCAAGAGGAAAATAATTGCATTTTCCATTCTCCCACTTTATGTTTTTTCCCTATAATATAGTTTCTTAGATTTAAAACACCCCAGCCAAATATAAAGAAACCTAAAATAATATAAAAAATTGAATGAATTATTTGATAACTTGATTGATTAATCAAAGAAGAAAGCGTTTGATAAAAAGCAAGGCCTAAAAATAAGAAAACAAAAAATAAAGTTGCAATATATATAATGCCTGTTTTTAAAACTTTCTTTGGTTTTTCAATAAAAATAGCTAAATATCCCAGAAGCATTAACATCATTGCTACAGAACAGGGATTAATGCCTGCAGCCAGCCCTGCTCCTGCTAAAACTAGAAATGTAGACCAATTCATATACGAGATAGAGTCAACTTCTAAGCCAATTTCTCCTTCACATACTTTACATTCATATATATAGGATATATATGAATTAATAATAAATCCTATTATTATTCCTGCAACAAGTAGGATTATAAGTATGAAAATGTAGTTTTTGGTTTTAGATGAAGCCATAAAAGTAAATTTAAAAATCAAAATGTCTGCCTACCGTCAGGCGGGCAAAATTAAAAATTTTAGATTATTATTGTTTGAGTAAGCGATGCCTATCAGGAAAATCGATAATTTACATTATTGTTCAAGCGAAGTCGAGAACCACATTAATGTACTTATCCATAAAACCGAAGTATAATTACTATTTATTCTTTTTTCCATTTTCCTTGTATCAGTTTTCTCTTTTTATCTTGATTTCAATTTTTGATCTGTTTTTCTCTTTTTCTTGCTTGTTCTAAATCTTTGTATTCTTCAATATAAACAAGTTTTCTAATTCCATGTTTGGCTGTATATTTACTTCCTAATTTTGAAAGATGTTGTTCATATCTTGTTTCTGGTTTTCAAGTTAAACCAGTATAATATGTATTATCTTTGCATTTTATGATATAAATATACCATTTCCATTTTTTTTCATTATATTTTTTTATTGTACTTCTCGACTCCCCCGATGGCCATCGGGGTTGCTTGAAGAATAATATATTATAATTATTCTTACTTGGTTGATATAACAGGTATTATTGTTTGAGTAAAAGGAGTGAATCGAGAATTATATTTATTTATTATCAATATAACTTTGTATTTCTTGTAGAGATTTTCCTTCATCTAGAAGTTTTTCAACATCCAAAGCAGCATTGACGCATTTACTGCAATAGACAGCTTGTACAGTATAATCGATTCCTTCTGGATTGACCCCAGCAATAAAACAATCTTTTAAAGTTTCAATATCTTTGTTGCAGTCTTGACATTCATGACAGGAAATTTGATCTAATGTTTCTGGTTTTTCTGTGGCGAACATATAAGCTTCTTTGGTTTTATCTTTTGCAGAAATAATAAAACCAGGAAATGGAGCCATATCTTGAGGTGGTAAAATCACTAAAGGTTCTGATTTATAATAAAAATTTGAAAGACTTATCAACCCTGTTGAAAGAATAATCAATAAAATAGCAATAGTGGAAATTGGTTGTTTTCTTAAAAATAGTCTGTTATCCAATTTCCAAAACCAAGTAAAAAATAATATAAGTCCTAAGATGAATAAAATCCAGAAGACTACACCCAATATCCATGATATTTTATCAGACAGGCAACATTCAAAACCAGATTTAGCAAAAGTCTGTTTTAATAAAGAAAAAATATTTTGTTGAGATTTAGTTTCTACGTCTGGTCCTTTATCTGCCTCACCGCCAAAATTTTTCCAATCCTTAACTTTGTATGGAAATTCTTTAACATTTTCAAAATCCATCTCTTTTAGCTTTGAGCCCATAGCGCGTGATGTTCCGCATGCCTCTCCCCGGCAATATATTATGATTTCTTTATTTTTATCCAAACCAGATGCTATCTCTTCAATTTTATTATAAGGGACAGAAATGGCTTCTTTAATATGTTCTTCTTCATATTCTACTTGGCTTCGGCTGTCAATTAAAATAAAATCTTCTTGTGAGTCCATTTTTTGCTTTAATTCTTCAATACTGATTTTGGGAATTTCAGAAGAATCAGAATTAGTTTGAGATTTATTATTTTTTATTTTAGAAAAGACAAAAAATCCCAGCCCTATACCAATAGATAGAACCAGAATTCCTAAAACAATTTGAAAAAATATTTTCCTCTTCATGTTTTAAATAATAACATAATAGCATAAATTTACCAAAAAACTACAATACACTATTTTTCCATCTTCGAGTTAGAAAAGAAAGAAACCATCTTGGAGGTAGAATTTTTATTGGATTCTTTAATAAAATGTAAGATCAATAGATACTTTTATGGTGCTGCTGGGCAAGCAGTATAAGCAGTAGGGTCGCCTGGAGCACTACCAGAATAAAATATTCCTTTTGTTGTAGAGTCTACACAGAAATCTCCTCCAGCAGGCAAGTTTGTAGCTGTAACAGCATAAGCAGTCTGTTGAATATCTCCCCAAACCACAGTAGCACCCAGATTTTCAATATCAGTTCGAACTTTGATAATTTCAGGATCGTCAGCAACATTTGGGTCATTAGCTGGGGGGGTTTCCCAAAAACCTTGATGATTGTCTTCATAAATCATTGCTTGTTTTCTTATCTCGTCCATTTCAATTCTAATTCTTGCTGATTTTCCTCTGTCTCGGATTGTTAGCATGGCAATCAAGATTATTGCTGCCAAAATTCCAATGATGGCAATTACAACCAAAAGTTCAATTAAAGTAAAACCCTTCGACTTGTTTTGCTTATTTAAGGTAAATCCTTTTTTAAATTTGTGCATTTTTGCTCCTTATAGTTACGAATTAATATTTGTCTACAGACCCGCCTTGCTGTCGGACAGGCAGATGAATAAAATAAATAAAACGATACACTAATATATTATTTTCTTATTTTAATTTTAAAACAATATAATAAATAATTCAAGAAAAAAATAAAAAAACGAAAAAAGCCGAGTGAAGCTCGGCTTTTTAAGTAATCAATTATAAAAATTAAAAATAACTCTTTTTATAATCATATTTATGGACAAACAGTTGCTGCAGCTTTTGAAGCTGCTTCAGCTCCTGATTTACCAGTGCTATCAACACACCAGAAGCCTCCAGTAATTAAAGAAGATTCAACCGCATATGCACCGGCTATATCATTACAAAGATAAGTACCACCTTGTGCAGTAATATCAGCATTTAATGTGGCTTCAGAGGCTGAATCACAAACAGTACTATAGTCACCTTGAGTATCATAAGAAATTTCTGCATCTGTTCTAACTTGAGAAAGTGATGCTTTAATTCTTCCATCCTTAGCTTTGTTTCGAGCACTGTTTAAAGCAATCAAGATTATTGCCGCCAAAATTCCAATGATGGCAATTACAACCAAAAGTTCAATTAAAGTAAAACCTTTAGATTTTTTAAACATTTTGACTCCTTTTTAATTAGTTAATTAGTTAATTAGTTGATTAGTTGATTAGTTAATTAGTTAATTAGTTAATTAGTTGATTTATCGACCTTTATTAATTATTCAATTTATATATTAAACCCCCGATTATTTTTGTCAAGTTTTTATCTTTTATAAAATCTACTTTAAGCGATGACTTGGGCAAGGTTGTAAATTGGCATAATTATAGCTAATACCAGGATTGCTACACCAATTCCCATAATTATAATCAATATTGGTTCTATCAAAGAGGATAACGCTTTAACCATATTTTCTACTTCATTGTCGAAAAAATCGCCTAATTTATTTAAAATTTCATCAACTTTTCCTGTCTGTTCTCCAACAGAAATCATTTGAGAAACCATAATAGGAAAGTTTTTATTTCGGCGCAGGGGAGCGGCCATAGGTACACCGCTTTCAACCTGAGAGGCAGCTTCGTCTATACCTTCTTTATATACTACATTGCCAATTACATCGGAAGTTATATTTAAGGCGTCCAGAATAGGAAGTCCACCAGCAATTAATGTGGCTAGAGTTCTGGTAAAACGAGCCATATATATTTTCTTGGATAAAGGACCAAAAACCGGCAGTCTTATTTTAGTTTCATCCCAGAATTTTCTTCCTTCTTTAGTACCAATTAAAGCTTTTATTCCAAAAATCATTGTAATTATTACAGCTATCACCAACCACCAGAAATTTTTTATAAATTTGCTTAAACCTAGCAGCATTCGTGTCAAAAAAGGCAGTTCTGTACCAGCTTCTTTAAATAAACTTTCTAATTGTGGAATAACAAAAACTATCATTACAGTACCAACAAGCAATAGGGCTATAATAATAAAAGCAGGATAATACATTGCCCCTTTAACCTTTGATTGTAAATCATAATCTTTTTCTACTTGTTCAGCAAGTCTTAATAAAACCTCATCCAACTTACCGCTTACTTCTCCAGATTTTATTAAATTAATATATACATTAGAAAAAACCTTAGGATATTTTGCTAAAGCTGATGAAAAAGTAGAACCTCCTTCAACTTGGTTAGCCAGTTCAAAAATAACTTCTTTAAATTGTTTTTTTTCTACTTGTTCTTGTAAAATTCTTAATCCTTGAACAATGGGGAGGCCCGCATTTATCATTGTAGCTAATTGTCTTGAAAAAACTACTTTTTCTTTAGCTGATACTTTGCCAAAGATTGATAATAATTTATCTAACTGTAATTTTTCTTTCCTAGGATTTAAGGAAACAACAGTAAGTTTATAATCTTTAAGCAAATCTGCAGCCACTTCTTCAGATATTGCATCTACTATCCCTGTTCTTTCTCTTCCTTTTTCATCTCTGGCTTTGTATTCATATGTAGGCATAGGAACCTCCAGTTGTTATAACGCCTAGCATTTATTACTAAAATGCCTTTTATATACTATTTTATCTTTTACCTAATAATCCTTTTAATAATTTGGGGTCTAAAGCATACATTTCTGCATCATCTAATGTTATTTTTCCTTCTTGAACTAATTTAGCTAAAGTTTTATCTAAAGAAATCATTTTTTCTTCTTTACCTGTTTGGATAACATTAGTTATTTGATAGCTTTTATTTTCTCGAATTAAGTTTCTTACGGCTGGATTAGTAAAAAGCACTTCAGCAGCAACAATTCTTCCTCCGCCAATTTTTGGAAGCAGTCTTTGAGAAACAATACCCAAAAGAATTTGAGAAAGTTGAACTCTTACTTGTGGTTGTTGATGGGGAGGAAAAACATCAACTATTCGGTCTACAGTTTGAGCTGCAGTATTAGTATGCAAAGTGGCAAAAACCAAATGTCCAGTTTCAGCAATTGTTAAAGCAGCTGCAATTGTTTCTAAATCTCGCATTTCTCCAATTAAAACTACATCTGGATCTTCTCGCAGCGCCGAACGCAAAGCCCGAGCAAAAGAATGGGTATCAGAATGAATTTCTCTTTGGGCAATCATAGATTTTTTATGAGTATGTACATATTCGATAGGGTCTTCGACTGTTACTACATGGCAAGATCTCTCTTGATTAATTTTTTCTAATAATGCTGCTAATGTAGTTGATTTTCCATGCCCAGTAGGTCCAGTTACTAGCACAAAACCTTGGGAGTGTTTTGTAAATTCTTCAATAATTGATGGTAAATTTAATTCTTTAATTGTTCTGATTTTTGAAGGGATTAAGCGTAAAGCTGCAGCTAAATAATTTTTTTCATGAAAAGCATTTACTCTGAATCGTCCCTTGCCTTTATATGCATGAGAAAAATCTAATTCTCTGTTTTTTTCTAAAATAATTTTTTGTTCTTCATTTAAAATAGAAGAGACCATTTTAAAAATTGTGGGATTATCCAGTATAGGTTTGTTAACAAGAGGCACTAATTCGCCATCTATTCTTAAAGTAGGGGGTAATCCTACTGTCAGATGCAAGTCAGAAGCTTCTCGTGTAATTGTTGTCTCTAATAATTCTTCTATTAATATATTACCAAAGCGTTGTTCTTCGGTATTTTGATTTGATTTGTTTTCTTCTTCTGAATTTTCTCCAGAAATATTTTGGTTTTTGTTTTCACCATCCATTATGGCCTCCATTTTAATATAATAATTATTGGTTAATAGTTTTTAGTTTTGATTGTTAGTTTAGTTTATAGTAATTAGTTGTTGATTTTTTTTATTGCCTATTACCTATATACAAATAACTATTCTATCTACTAAAACATTCAACTAATAACTTTTACTATTTTATATAATTTTAATCACTTGCTACTCTCATTACTTCTTCCAATGTTGATACTCCTTTAAGAACTTTCAAAATTCCATCTTGTTTCATAGTAACCATTCCGTCTTTTATAGCTTGTTCTTTTATATCAGAGGTTGATGATTTTTTAATTGTAAGATTTTCTATTTTTTCATCAATGGGCAAAATTTCAAATATTCCTATTCTTCCCTTAAAGCCCGTTTTATTACATTTATCACATCCTTTTCCTTTATATAAAGTTAAAGATTCTGGATTTAAATTGATTGACTTTATACTTTTTTTTGGTATTTTTTTAATTTCTTCTTTAATACTGTTTATAGTTTCTTTTGAAGGTTTGTATTTCTCTTTACATTTAGTACAAATTTTCCTTACCAATCTTTGGGCGATTATCATGTTTACCGAAGAAGCTACTAAGAAAGGTTCTACTTTCATATCAATAAGTCGGGGGATAGCTCCTGCTGCATCATTAGTGTGTAAGGTGGATAGGACAATGTGTCCAGTTAAAGCAGAATGAATAGCCATTCCTGCTGTTTCTTTATCTCTAATTTCTCCAACCATTATTATGTCAGGGTCTTGACGGACAATAGACCGCAGTCCGTTTGCAAAATCATATCCTATTGATGGTTTAATTTGAGATTGATTTACCCCAGATATATAGTATTCAATAGGATCTTCCAAAGTTACTATATTTACTCCAATTTTATTTAATTTATCTAAAACAGCATATAATGTTGTGGTTTTTCCTGATCCTGTGGGACCTGTCACCAAAGTCATTCCGTATGGTTTTTTGATATTTTCTTTAAGAATTTCAAATCTCTTGCCTTCTGTGACTCCCAATTGTTCCAATGATAAAATTCCAGCAGATGTGTCTAAAATTCTTAAAGCTACTTTTTCACCATTTGCAGTAGGCAAGGTAGAAACCCTAAAGTCTACTTCATTTTTATCTATGATAGAATGAAATCTTCCATCTTGAGGGATTCTTTGTTCATCAATTTTTAAATTGCTTAATATTTTAATTCGAGATATTACAGCGGGATGAACTTTTTTAGGCAAACTGACTATATTTTGTAAAATACCATCAACTCGATATCTTACTCTTAGTTTTTCATCTGTAGGTTCTATATGAATATCTGAAGCTTTTGATTTTACTGCATATTTTATTACAGTAGCGACTGCTTTTGAAATAGGAGCTTGTTGAATGATTTTGCCTAATTGAGCTGTACTTTCTATTTCTTCTCCAACAGTTTGATCAACATTTAAAGTAATTTCTTCCAAAGCTTTACCAATTTCTGATGTTAGAGCTCTTCCAATTTCTTCTGTAGAAATTTCAGGTAATAGAGCATTTTTATTTTTTAATGGTGCTATTGTTGATTCTTTTTGCTTTTTTTCTTCTAGTTTGTTTATAGATAAAATTTTACCTTTAGATTGAATTTGATATTGATTTAATGCATGATTAATAGAATCTTCTGAAGCAATAAAAATCTCTATTTTGCAATTTTCTTTATTTTGTATTTCTATTAAGCCTTCTATCGCTTTGATATTTTTTGGTTCTAAGATTGCAACTTTAATTTGTCTATTTTCCTGCTGAAATGCAATAACTTTATTTTTTTTTGCCAAATCTTCAGGAATTTTATATAAAATTTCAGATGGAACAGATTTATTTTTTAAATTAATATAAGGAATTCCCAAAGATATTCCGTAAGCTTTGGTGATCTCTTCTGGATTAATTATTTTTGATTCCAGGATAATTTTTTGTAATGATTTTTCTGAAAGTTTACTTTCTGCTCTAAATTTTCTAAGTTGATCAAAATTTAAGAGTTTCAGCTGAACAAGAACATCACCAACATCTAAGTTTCCTTCTTTTATTTTTGTTTTTAGTAATTGCATAGTTATAAACACTGATTATGCAGATTTTTTTATATTTTTTTGATATTTTATAAACAAATCTGCATATTAAATTTGTTTTTATTTTTCTTTAATACCCTCAGATTAATTACTTAATTTTACCATAAAAAAAACATTTTGTCAAGATTTTTATATTTTAATTAAATCATTGTTTATAAAGTGCAGATTGATTAATATCCTCCAAAAGGATCATCATTCTTACTCTTAAATTGAGTAGCATCTAAGGTAATTGGAAAATTGCCATGAGCAGTAAAATCTTCTTTTATTCCATCTAATATTTGTATTTCTGGTTCAAAATCAGTTTTTATTTGGCTTTTCTCCTTTTTTTTCGAAGGAGTAGAAGAATTTGATAGATTTGTATATGCAAAATATCCGCCGCCAACGATTATAGCCAAAAGCATTATTCCGATAATTATTTTTTTCATTTTTAAACCTCCCTATTTCCGATCATTTTATGATCGGGACGGGCCGTTCCTCCGATGACCATTGGAGGAAATAGGCCTTCTTTATGAATATTCTCTAAGTTTTAATAAAAAACAGTTTGAACTGCAAATTAATTTATTAATTTTGATAGTAAATATTTATTTTTAAACTGGCTGTTAGAATGTTTCCTCCAGGATTGTTTTCTATTGAAATTGATATAATATCTAAGATACGGAGATTTTTCTCTGTTTCAATAATAAAATTTTTAATAGATAGGAAATCCCCTACCACTTGAATATTAATAGATGATGTTTCATATATATCTGTCTGTTTTTTGGAAGTTTTTTTAGTATCTTTAGAAGAATCAATTTGAAAAAGGACAACTCCGTTTTGGGAAGCTATACTATCTAACTGGACTAGAAGTTCTGCATGTTCTTCAGAAGTAGGCAAGGCTGTATAGATTGTGCTGATTCTATTTTTTATTTCTTTATAATTTGTTTTTAATACTTCTAAATCTTCAATTTTTTGTTCTTTTTTTTCCACTTCTTCCTGTTTTTCTTTAATTTGATTATTTTGTTGGGTAATTCCTTCCCATTGAGGTTTTATTATAAAAATCCCTGCTACTAAAGCTATTGTTAATGATAAAAATAGAAAGGATACCGAAGAAATAGGTTCTTGTGTTGGTTCTTTTGTATTAGCCATATTTGTCTCCTTATGGTTATATTACTTTCAACAGATGTTGGTCATTAAATACCTTATATTGTCTGTAAAAGTGTTTAAAATATAATATTTATATATTGTTAACTATTAATATTAATTGTCCTTTTTGGTTTATTCAAATATATTATTATTTTCTTCTTTTTCTTCTTCTTTTTGTAATGCCTCAGGTGATAAAGATAATTTTATAACAAAATTAATAACAATTTTATCATCTTGTTTTTGATATAAATTGGCAGAATATAACCGAGCATTTTCTAATTTGTCACTTTTATTTAAACTGGTTAAAAAATATGCAAGATTAACATAACTTGAACTATTACCAGCTATTGAAATTAAATTGTTATCTTCAACGCTAATTTTTTCATATTGAACTTCTCTATGAGTATGAGTTACTAATTCTGTTAGTAAAAATGACCAGTAACTGTGAGAGGATACTATTTTTCTAAGATTTACAAGTTGATTTTGAGTAGTTTTAGCTTTTTCTTCTAAAGATATTTCTTTGCCATCTTCTACTATTGTATCTACTTTTTTAATTTCCTTTTTTAAATTGTCAATTCTTTTATCCAATCCAGAAATTTTATATTTCCTAGCATTTTGATAAATAAAAAATGACAAAATAATTAAACTAACAATAATTAATATCATTACGGCTGATAAAAAAATAGGCGAGGAAGACTGTTCTTTTTTTTGCCCTTTTTCTTTTTCCTCTTTGGATAATAAATTCAAATTAACCATAATTATCTCCTTGTATATTTATTACTAATAATATAATATATTATAAATTTTTATTTTTCAAACTAGATAATATAACTACAATTATATTTATTATATTTCCTTCAGTCCTGCTCCTATACATACAGTAAAAGAAGAACCTAATTTTCCAATCTTTTCTGAAAGTTGTTGAGGATAATTTATTTGTGATAAGGGATTTCCAATTTCTACTTCCAGATTAAAATTTTTAGCTAGATGTGTTGACAACTCGGGTAAATTGGCCGAACCTCCAGAAAGAATGATTTTTTTTACATTTCCTGTTTTTTGCTTATTATAATCATTTAAACAATTTTTCATTTCTTTTAAGATAGTGTTAACTATAGGAAGTAAAGCTTGATATATTTGCCCTTCGAATTTATTTTCTTCCAGTCCAAAATCTATTTTGAATTCTTCAGCTGTTTTTCGATCTACTTTTAAAGTTTGAGCTATTGCAGAAGTAAAAGCAAGACCTCCTAATTTTACATTTTTAGTTACTCTTACAATATCTTGATCTGCAATAACTATCTGACTGTTATTTGCTCCTATATCTAAAATTAATACTGTAGACTCTTGTTCTTTATATACTCGGGCTAATGCTGAAGCCTCTGGTTCTAACGAAACTAATTCAATTCTTGCTAAATTTAATATTTTGGTATATTTATGAACAAGATCTTTAGGTGCGGCTGCTACAAGCAATTTTATTTCACTTTTTTCATTTTCAATTGGTTTTTCTATAATTCTCCAATCTAATTGAACTTCTTCAATGGGAATGGAAATATATTTTTTGATTTCCCATTTTACTGCTTCAGGTAAATCCTTTTTTGGTATTTGGGGAAGTTTAATAGTATAGATATAAGCAGATTGTCCGTTTAAAGTTGCCACTGCTTTTTTACAACTGACTCTGGCTTTTTTTAATGTATCATTTATTATATTTGCAATTTTTTGGTAATCAATTGAAGAATCACTTTGTATTATATAAGAAGGAAGGGGAGAGGAAGCATAAGTAATTAAAGTTGGTTTGTCTTTTCCATGATGTTTTAATTGAACAATTTTTATACTTGCTGAAGAGATATCTATCCCTAGTAAATTTTTGCCTAGATTTAAAAACATATTTTTTCCTATTCTTTGTTGTTTTATAATCGTGACGGGTCATTTTCCTGGCGTATACCGGAATAAATAGACCTATTATTAATAAATATACCAATTCCCATTTTGTTTAATAACATAAGTCAAGGGAGCTATTTCGTTTTCAGTTGTTTTTTTAGCGCCATTTATTTGAAAAGTAGTTTTTTTTAAGCCATTTAGAGTAACAACTGCAATATCTTCAAAATTATATTTATCTTTGATATTTGTGATTATATTTTTTATTGAAAGAGGAAGTTTATTATTGGATATAAGCTCAATTTCTATATCAGAATAGGTGTGGCTATAGGTTTGTTCATCAAAAATTGCTTTATAGGTTGGGTTTAAAATTACATTATTTTTTGTGCTTGGAGACACTGTTTCTAAAAAAGCATCAGCATCTTGATTTTCAACTGCATTTAGATTTTTTTGAATGACTTGTTTAATAGCAGGTTCTTCTTTTTTTTCTTCAGTTTCTTGTTTTTGATATGCAGAATTTGTATATAGAACAAAAATAGTTACTATTGTCGAAGCAACAATGGCAGTTAAAGCTATTATTTTACTTAGTTTTGTGATTAAAGAAGATTTTTCTAAATTCATATAAATTCTCCATTTAATTGGTGATGTGTATAGATTTTATAAACACATCATTTTTATTGATTTATTTGATAAATTTTTTTCACTTTGGAATTGAAACTGAAACTTAAAATTTTTATTTTATCCTAAGTGTTTGCTTACAGATATAAAAATACGTTATGGCGCTACTTCTCTCCAGAAAGGCCACCAAGTTGGTCCAGATGAACTTGTTGTTCTTGTATTTGTAAACATAGCTGTCCCATTAATGTTGGCGGCACCTAGAGTGACAGTTCGTTTTCTTTCAGGTGGTGGTGGATCAGTTTCCCAATCGTCTAGCGATCCTGATGATACGCCAGTTGCTATAATTTCATAATTTCCAGGTTCAAGATCAGTTATTAAATCTGAAAAACCAACATCTATTCCATCAGATGTAGTGATTTGTATTGAATTAGAATAGCCAGGACCAGTAATACTATAATCCCAAGTGATATCTCCTTCCGTGTCAGGTGTTATTGTTCCATCAGTATTGATTTGACGTTGGGTACTAATCATAAGAGTATTAATATCTGTACAATCTGCAGCTGTAAATGAAGCGGTTGTTGAACGTATATCACCTTTGCCATAAATACCCACATTCCAACCACTACCAAAGCCTAAAGGAGGCATATCTCCATCTTTTAAAAAACCATCTGGAACTATAGTACTAAAGCTGCCACCAACTGAGGTTGCAAAGTTTTTCCTGTAGGAAACACTTCCATTGTATACATATATTACAAAGCCATTGAGCCAACCCCAATCATGCGGTTCACCTGTCCAATTTATTTGAGCTTTGGAATCTGCTCCATCACAGTAGGTGTTTATTGATTGGATTGTAGGGGGTTGAGGTATATTATGGGTAATTGTATTGGAGATTTTTATTTCTGTATTGTCAGCTTTTCTTGCTTGAGCTCGATTTTCAATTTGAGTATGTGTAGGAGGATCTTTAACAGTCACACTGAAAGTCATTTCTCCCCATTCCCAATTTGGATCTCCTTGTTTTGGTATTTCACTAAACCACCAATAGGCATGTTCTCTTGTGCCGAATGTCGGTATATTACTGAAATTATACCCTCTATCAATAATTTTTCCGCAGTTGCTGCCTGAACATCCATCTGACATTGAATTGAATGTGGTTCCTTCAGGGAGAGGAATTTCCACAATTACATTTTGAGCTGCTGCATTGCCCCAGTTTCGGACAATAACTCGATACCATACTTGTGTTCCTGGATTTGCATTTCCGCCTGCTGGAGGCTGGATTGCCTGTAACACGCATTGAAGATTGGTTGTTCCTCCGCCAGGTTCTTCAGGTATAGGATCTTGTCTCCAAGTTAGAGTAATACTTACAGTCCCTCCATTTACTGCCCCAATAGTTATACTTCCCAATTCCCAATGTCCCAAACCTGATCCGGAGACCATCGGTGTTATTTTATAATTCCAGTCGCAATCTAATGTATAGCCAATGCCATGATGGTTGGAGTTTCCATAACCCATTACCATCCAGGAGGCTGCACCACACCAATTATCTGTACTTCCTGGATTACATCTTCCAACATTGCTCATTGGCCCCATAAACATTTTTCCGCCAGTGTGAAAATTCTCTTGAAGATTTCTATCTTCCACCATACTGCTGCAGGTGGGGCTTGATCCCCAGCGCAAGATAGCCGAACCTGAACTTCCACCTTTGTCTACTGCTTCTACTTTAATACCAATATCATTTAAAGGCCAAGTAGTTGTTCCATCAATACTTCTTACATTAGTATGGACATTAAGGCCTCCTGAGGAGGATGACAAACCAGTGTTTACACCCCATTTACCGGCATCACAACCTATCTCTCCAGCATAGGCAGCATTTTTAAATAATTCATCCTCTAGGCAAGCCAATTCTTCATTATATATTTCAACTTCATATTCATTTTTTTTATTGTTAAGCCAATCTTCATAACTTCCAGTTCCTTTTTCTCCTTGAGTTATTTTTAAAATAAAGATTAAACCTTCTTTCCATTCAGATTCTTCAATGCCAACATCTACATTAACTTTAAATGGTTCACTCATTTCACCGGCAGAAAGTTCCAATGCTTTCTCTTTAACTTCTTTCAAAAACAATGCTTTTGTTCCATTTTCTATATCTTCATAATTAAAACTTTCGCTTTTTAAAACACTCATAGTTCCAAAAGATTCAGCTCCTACTTTTGGATTGGAATTGGCCATAAACATTCCATCTATAAATTCAATCTCTTCATCTTTGATTCTCTGGTGAATGTTTCCCATCATTTCTTCAGCATATTTTTTTTCTTCTTGATATTTTTGTTCTCTTTCTTCTTCTGATGTTTTTTCCCATTCTTCTCTGTCTTCAGGGGCAGCTGGTATACCCAAATTCCTGTCAAAATGGGCAATTATATATCCTCCTTCTTTTAAGTCTGCAGTTCGTTCTTTAATTTTTTCAGAAAGAAGGTTATATCTTGCTCCTTTTTTGATAACATCTTTTTGTTCGGAGGTTGCGCTTTCAAAACTGGTATTGTTTTCCGCTATATAATCTTGAATTTCTTCATCTGATACAGTAATATTATTTTTTTCTGCCTCTTGGTCTAAAATTTTCCATTCAATTAAGCTTTGTAATAATTCCTTTTTCTTTTCCAAATCTACATCTTCAGGATTGTCTATTGTACCTTTAAAATTCAAACCATAGATTCTTTCATTTAAATCTTCTTGATAGATTTTTTCATTTCCAACAACAGCAAGAAGACCTTCTTCAACTGATGAAAGTTTATAATATTTATATCCAAAATAACCACCTATAATTCCCAAAGCGAATAAAATTAAGATTATTAAAGTAATCAAAAGTTTTTTATTCATTTTTTCTCCAATTTTGGATTAAATTTATAACTATTTTACTTGATTGATAAAGTGATTAAAATCAGTAATTAAATATTAAAAATTATATATTCTATGGTGCTATTTCTTTCCAGAGTGGCCACCATCCTCCTGGCCCTGGACCTGGTACTTCTCCGTCCCCATAATGGGCAATGGCTGTTCTTTCATTTGGCGCTCCTCCTATGCCTACTGGAACATCAATAGGATTTCCTGATTGATCTATATTATCAACATCCCATTTGGTAAAATTATCTCCTATAAAATCAGTACTATCAGCAGAAAGATTTGCTGTAAATGGATTTATATTAGAACTCAATCCAGAAAACAAAGCTGTATTGAAAGTTCCATAATCTATTCCATTTACTTTTATAGTTACATCAGTTTGAGTGGGCAATCCGGTTGTATCATTAACAGCCTCAATGTTTAGTTTATATTGACCTCTACTAGACGGCACATAATTTGCTGTTATTGTCATTGTGGTATTTAAAGGATCATTAATATTTACACTAATTTTTCTATCTAGATTATCTATACTCCAGCTTCCTCCTCCTGAAGCTGACCAATTACTAAATTCCCAAAGCATACCATTTGTATCGGCAACTTCAAATGGGGCAACAGCAGTTGTTATAATAGGGGAGCCGATTTGATTTACTGTTTGATTTGGTTGAACACTTGCTACGCCTCCCACAGGAAAATTAAAAGGAATGTTGAAATTAGCAGCAGGGCCAGGTGATCCTTGTTTGTTAATTGGACTGCTGTTAACATTTAAGTTATATTGGGGGGACACAAAAAAGCCGGTTCCAGCAAGCCAAGTATGGCCGGTAGTTGTAGCTTTGTTTACAATAGATGCACCCATCCCAGGTCTTTCAGCAAAATTTCCTTCAACACCACCGCCAATACCTCCGCCAGATACAGTTACATTTCCAGTCTCATTGGTGGTAAAAAGCCAAGTTTCAGTAATTACAGGAGAATATTCTGCTCCAGAAGAGTTGGCTCGATCATAAAATCCCATACCGCCGCTTCCCCAAACTCCTTGGCAACAGCCAGGAGAACCAAATACTAGTTCATCTGAATGATCATGATAATGCATGTCTGAAGTTCCAAATTTTCTGTCTGTGGTTTCTCTATTGGAATTAACTACAATAATATCTGCCGAAAGCCTTTCAGAACAGGATTTGGCTATTACTGTTTCCAATCTACCGCTAGGTGCTGGATTATTAAATAACTTATTATAATTTGTTGTGATATTATATTGACCTTTCCACAAGTCAACACACCCTTCTTTACCGGGTGGTTGTGTATCGGTTGCATAATCCATTAATTTATCAGCACTCATGTCACCAAGTTTTATGCCTGTTGGATCAGTATTAATGTAAAAGAAAGAACCATAAGAAGCTCTTCCACCCCAGTTAAGATGGGCGGCATCAACATCTGTAAAATAACCAGATAGGGCAGCTCCTGTCCAACCATCTTGATAAGGTACAGCGGCGCTATGATCATAGTGAGTGCCAAAAAAGGCTGATCCTGACCAACCGCCAGCAAAATTTCCCTCTCCTTTTACTAACTTGCCCCATCCTGGCACTTCAGGTGTTGTTGCAGCAGGAATAAAAAAATTCTTGCTTACCGCTGGTGAAACTCCAGTCGTGCTAATTGAGGTTAATTGTCCGCCTACTATTTCTGTTCTGCCTGAATAGGCGCCTGGACCATGATAACTGTCTTCTGGATTATCCACCCAATAATGAGTGTCAGCAGCTCCAGAATATATATTTCTGTTGTTTAATTTCATTTCCACCCAATCAGCAGAAAGTCTGTCGTATCTTATTTGCATAGAAGCAGCAAAGGCTTCTTCAGGCAGGTCCCAAATAGTATAATTCTTACTGGCATCGCTCATGTCCCAAAAATTACCCCCTGCTTTTTGTCTATATTGATTGGTTCCTGATTGATGTATACCTTGGTCCCAAAGCTGAAAATTCCAGTCTAATTGGTTTGGAAAATTAGCATTGCCCACAGCTTGCCATACTGCACCGTTATTTTTTTGATGCCAAGCTCTGATAGGAATGTTATTATTATAATTCATTTGATGATAAACTAATCCTTGAGTGGCTTTGCCGCCCCAAGTATCATCTGTAAAATTTAAATCAGTAAAATAACCAATTACTCTAATACCCAACGATCCAGAAGTTGCTTTTTCGCCATTTATGGCAGCTTTCCATCCACCGATTCCTCCTGTTGCTTGAAAATTGCCATTTGGTGCGGCGATTATATCCATTTTACTGTTAATAGGAGACCATTTTGATCCAGCATAGCCCCATTTACTGTCGTTTGAATCAGTGGCAACTGCAGGATAGTGAACATCAGATGTACCAAAATGAATTTGATCAAAATTATTAATGCCATTATTAATTTGTATATATAAAACATCACCAGAAATTCTGGTAGCTCTGGATTCGACAACCACTGCTTTTGTTCCAGAAGGACCTGTCCAATTATAGGTGGATGTATTAACTGTTCCATCCCAGGAATTATTAATATCAGAATCTTGAAGAGTCAATACTGTATTTAAACCACCGGGGTTATTGATATTATGGTATACTAATGGACCTTCTACACCTGGAGCAGCTTCAGCTGTATCAATTTCTTCTTTTGGTGAAAAGATTAAATAAGAACTCAAGACTAATTGAATACTTAAAATAATTACTAAGCTTCTTTTTGCATATTTTTTTATATTTGAATTTGACATAGAATTTCCCTTTTTAGTTATAAAATAATTAAAATGTAATGTTTCTATGGCATATATTATGGCATATATTATAAAAATAGCCTTTGTTATTCATAATAAATACTAATTGCTTTGTTTTCTATTACAGTAACTGATATTTCCATTCCTTCATATAAGTTTTCAAGATTACCTTTTTCAGCTTCAACACCTTTTTCAAAAACAGTTTCGGAAGTAACTTTGATTTTATATTCCTTGGTAATAGTTTTAGCTTCTTGATTTTCTTCTTCTGTTGTTTCTTCTGTTGTTTCTTCTGTTTCTATTACTTCTAATGTAATTTCGTTCTTTTCAATTTTTTTGATTTTACCTGTAAAAACAGCAAGCTCGGCTGTACCTTCTATTTCAGCTTCTGTTTTTGTATCTTCAGGGATAATATCTTCGGGAGTTTTTTTCTGATTATAAATATAGAAGACTGTTATTCCCAAAATTATCAGTAATATAGAAATTACCAAAATAATAATTAGAATCTTTTTATTCATTTTGTTCTCCCTGTCGCTTATAAATGTATGGTTTGGTGTTTTTTTATTAATATATCAAAAAAACAGGTATATAAACTATACCTGTCCCTTATTACAGTCCTTTAAATATAAGATATTTTTTGCGTTGCTCTGCACTGATTTCTGGTACAGAGTTTTTGTTTTTGCCATCTATCCTTCCTTAATAAATATAATAGATTAAAAAATAGATTAAAAATAGGAAGGGGATAATAAAATATTAAAAAGAGAATTGTCTAAGTCTAGCACATTTTTTCTCTTTTGTCAAATATAACACAGAAAAAATATACTTGTCAAATATTATTGCAAATAATCAATAAATTCACAATAAAATTTATGTTGGTATTAATTATTACTTTTTTTAAATATTGATTTATATATAATAATGTAGATTATAATGAGCTTTTCTATAAATTTGGAATTTTTTTTTAAATATGGTATTTTTAAATAGTAACTAATTTTAATGATGAGATTAATATGAATAAAAAAATAATATTATATATTACATTATTGATTATAATTTCACTTTTGGGAATAGTACTCGGTATATATTTTGCCGAAGAATTATCTGATAGAAATTTATTTTTAAATCAAGAAGATTCTAATGAAGAAATTGCTACAGATCAATTGTCTTCAAATAGTTCTTCTGAAGAATCAACAACATCTTCTTCAAAGATAAGCTTAGAAGATTTGAAGAAAAAAATAGATAAAAAAGATGATTTTATTTTACTTGATGTTCGAGATGAAGAAGAGTATAATAAAAAACATATTTCTGGTTCACAATCTATACCAGTTGATATAATTGATTCTGAATATCATAAATTATCAAAGGATGAAGAAATTATAGTATATTGTTCAAGTGGTTGTTCAAGCTGTTCCACTTCTTCTACGAAAGCATATAATAAATTAAAAGATTTAGGATTTTCTAATTTGATGAAATTAGAAGAAGGTTTTCCAGAATGGCAAGATGCAGGATACCCTGTAGAGTAAATAACCAATTAACAATTAATCAATTAAGAAATAATAAATAGTTGATAGTTGGAGGTTTTAGTAAATAGTATAGTAATTGGTTTATAGGCAATAGACAGTAAAAATACCAACAACTAATTACTATATACTAAACCAATAGCTCAACCTAAAAACCATAAACTAATTAATAATATTAGTGGCATTTAGTTTAAGTTTAGCGAGATTTAGTGTTTAGGAGTAAAAATGGAAATTGAAAAAACTTTAGTGATAATAAAACCAGATGGAGTAGAAAGGGGTTTTATTGGGGAAATTGTCTCGCGTTTTGAAAAAACAGGGCTGAAAGCAGAGGCTTTAAAAATGATAAAACCAACCCAAGAATTAATTGAAAAACATTATCCTGATGATAAAAAATGGATTAAAGAAGTTGGAGAGAAAACTTTAAAATTGTATAAAGAATATAAAATTGACCCGATTAAAAAGATTGGCACAGATAATCCATCTGAAATCGGTACAATATGTAGGAAATGGTTGCTTGATTATATGAGGAGAGGTCCAATGGTGGCTATAATTTTTTCAGGTTATCATGCAGTGGACAATGTAAGAAAATTAGTCGGTTATACTTATCCTCTAAATGCTGATGTAGGAAGTATTCGAGGTGATTTTTGTTTAGATTCGGCTGTCTATGCTAATTTAGAAAAAAGAGCAGTGGAAAATTTAGTTCATGCTTCGGGAAGTAATGAAGAAGCTCAAGAGGAAATTTCCATGTGGTTTAAAAAAGAAGAAATTTTTTCAAAATAAATTTTAAAAACATTATATAAAAAGAGATTAAAAAGCTCTTTTTTTAGTTTTAGAATTTATTTTTGACATAAACTTTATTTTATTTTAATTTTCTTTGCCTTTAAAATATCAAAATTTCCGATTTTGGTTCTTCTTAGCCCACATAAAACTGCTGGCAAGCCAAGGTGCTTTCCAATTTCACATGCTACACTTCGAGCATATGTTCCTCCACCACATTCCATTTTAACTTTTAAAATATAAAAATCTTTTTCTTGATGAAAGTTTAATAATTCTAGTGAAGAAATTTTCATCTTTCTTTTCGGTGGATTAATTTGAATTCCTTGTCGAGCATATTTATAAAGAGGTTTTCCTTTAATTTTTATCGCTGAATATAATGGAACAGTAAGTTCTATATTTTTCTGCATGTTTTTTAAAATTGTTTTCAGTTTTTGAATATCTAATTTTTTGACTTTCTTTTTTTCAATAATTTTTCCTTCTAAATCTCCAGTGTTGGTTTTTTGACCTAATAAAATTTCCATTATATATGTTTTAGGAAGATGAAAATAATCTTTTAATTTTTTTGTTCCCTCATTTATGCCAATAATTAAAAGTCCGGTTGATTGAGGATCTAAAGTACCGGCATGGCCAATTTTTTGTATTCCTAATTTTTTTCTCAAAATTCGAATTACATCAAAAGAAGTAATTCCTTTTGATTTGTCTATAAGTAAGATATTTTTCATAGTTATTTTATGAGTTAATTAAAATATTATTTTATAAATTAATTAAAATTGAATTGTTATAATAGATAAGTTAAACTTAAATTAGATATTTTTTCATCCTAGTAGTTTGGTAGACCTGCTTGTCTGTGCCCGTAGCTCAATTGGATAGAGCTACTCCGTCCTAAGGAGAAGGTTGCGTGTTCGAGTCACGCCGGGCACTCTTATTTAATAAATAGATAGATAATCGCCTTGGTGATCCCATTTATTAAATAAAAAATGGTATGATAGTCTTAGATAGATTTTTGTAGTCTTTAGCAACTCTCCAACAGTTCGATTAAACTCACTGCAAGCAAGGTTCAGGGTAAACTTACTAATTTATAGACTTATCAAACTCATTATTACTGAAAGAAAATAATCAAAAAAGGAAGCAAAAGCCCTACAGAAATAATTATAACAACAATAACTTTTATAGTTTTTTTGATTTTTTTACTTTTCATAATTCCCTTTCTTTTAAAAATATTATTTATTAAGATTATAAATTAATCTTTTTGATAAACATTTTTATGTTTAGGAGATCTATTGTGACTAATCCAGAAAAATTTAGTTTTAAAGGCCAAAAAAAAGATGAAAAAATTGAACTTCTCCTAAGAAGGCATTGGTTCACTTTAATTGTACCTCTTTTAAAAAGATTTATTATATTTGTTTTGCCTTTATTTATTTTCTTTTTTCTTTTTTCTACTTTTATTTTAAAATCTAAATTTTTTTCTATTTTCTTTTTATTATGGTTTGTAATTGGAATTTCCGCAATTTTATATGAATGGGTTGTTTGGTATTATGATATTTATATTATAACAAATAAGAGGATTATTGACATTGATCAAAAAACTTTATTTTCTAGATCGGTAGCAGAAGCTTCCTTGGGCAAGGTTCAAGATGTTTCTTTTGAAATTGATGGAATGATTCCTACTTTTTTAAAATATGGTGATGTTGGTGTTCAGACAGCCGGAGCCGAGGAAGTGATTAATTTGGAAGAAGTTTATAAACCCGATGAAGTACAGGAAAAAATTATGGAGCTTCAAAAAAAATATGATGAGGAAGAAGGGAGTCCAGTTACTGCTGAAGAATTAATTGAATTAATAGAGGAAAAAAGAGATACTGATTCTAAAGAGAATAAAGAAGAAGAAAATAAATCTACAGAGAATGAGAAAAAAAGTGATCAATAAATACACTTATTATCTTTTAACCTTTAATAACTGATATAATGTTTGCTTTAAGGGGATGTTTAC
>SDBS01001031.1_pt1 | contig 28091 bp, 48 predicted proteins | sample 2277091 | NCBI WGS metagenome assembly SDBS01 (sample SAMN10404972, study PRJNA504765) | marine sediment metagenome | isolation source: marine sediment core GS10_PC15, 163 cmbsf | place: Arctic Ocean: Southern Knipovich Ridge | collected 2010
CCTTTGTACTTCCGTCTTTTGATTAGGTCAGGAAGAAGCAGGGCTGTGGCCTTGGCTGTCCTTTCGTATAGCTCTTTGTCCGCATGGTACACGTATGTTAAGGCGTGGGCTGTTGCCGTGGAGGCTGTTTCGGTGACGAATTTCCCTATCTCCGGATTCGGGGTGGAGGCGTCCTGCACCTGGTTAAGTCCCAGAATATTCCTCAGCATATCAATAAGGTTGATGATATTCTGAAAGTGTTGAGCCGCGGCATCGTTAAGGCCATTGTTTAATTCCTGGATAGGCCGCCATTGTGCTCCGGCAGCTCCAGACCACTGCTTCAGGCGCCATACCAATATACCGGTTTCGAAATAAAGCCTTAGTGCTTCTTTTGGAGTCATTTTCTGACCTCCCTTTCCAAGTGTAAGGTTTTCAAGGGCACTCATTTCAATACTCAGGCCTGCAGGTCTGGATCTTGCAATATGGTTCTGAAATTGTAGCCAGTTAATCTGGATCTGGTCCAGGGCAGGAATAATCCTGCGGATGATACTATCAAAGTTGAGGGTGTGCAGCTGGTAGCTCAACTGAGTGGGAGCGATGGATCCCGCCTGCATCGGCATATCCGTTGCCAGTCCATAGTTAAATATGTAGGGAGTGTCCACTATCCAGACGCCCCTGTACTTGTTTTTTACGATCTTTCGGGTGATATACCTTTCCCCATTATACTTTTCTTTGTACATATCGTCCGAAACACCATCAGGAAGAAAGTCTCTGTCCACTTTTTCTACCTGGGGGTTTCCAAACTTGTCCTGTGATACCTTTTTTGTTCTCTCGTCGTTGCTAAACCACTCCGCATCGAGAATGGTAATGGTTTCGTGATCGTAAGGATTGGTGTATTGTTCCTCGTAATACCTGGTCAGGGCCTGCCCTACAATTTTGTTCTTCCCTGCCTGTTGGGCAATCTCCTTATACTGCTGCTCTGTGAACTGGCTTCCCGCCCATTGTTTTAACTCCGAAATGGTGATGTCAACATATTCACCAATTTGAGTCAGGTCCCTGAAATCGGGAAACTTGCACTTGTTGGCGGTCATTCTTTCGACAACCACCTTACGTATTTTGAAGAAGTTGTTGGAATCGATATAGGTACGGGTTCCCGCCACACCTACTTCGATAAGATCTTCCACATATTCTTTATGGATCTGCGGCATGTTGTTCACCTCGAAAGCAAGATCAATAACATCTTTCAACTCCATGCTGGCTTCATCTTTATAAAACAGATCTTTATAAAGTGGAACCTCCCCTAGATTTTGGGGTTCCGGATCATCTTCGCTGACAGGCGATTGAACATCCATACCTGGTAACGTTTCTTTCAGTTTCCCTAACCAGTCCCTATTGGTCACCCATTCCGACACTTCGTTGGAATACATTCTTTCGGCTTCCAGTGATTGTGAATCGATAGCGCGTATTTTTACGATCCTTGGTTGTGCCAAGATCATTCCCTGTAATATCTGAACAAACTTCGGTGCAATAGGGAGGATGCTATAATCCAGGTTCTTCCATGTGGTATCCTGCTTTCCCCGGTTTCTTTTCTTTTTGGGCCCCAGCATTTCTTTGTACTGCTCGATGTCCTGCTTCCCCCGGGCGTAATCACGCCATTCGCTGTATTTGTCCGCCATATTGCGGAACAGTCCAGGACCGGTACCTCCGCGATATTCGAAGTGCATGCCTCTGATGAAGGCGGCGCACCACTCAGGGGTCTGTTTGTCCTTCGGTTTTGCGAAATGTGAGGGATATCCTCTTTTGGTGTTCGCTTCTCCTACACCAATTTTATCGGGGGTGTAATTCTTAATTTTTGCCATGAGTTAAAATACGTCTGTGATACTATCTTCTATATGCTGGCCACGAGTACCAGACTGATTATATTCATCAAACCATTCATCAACCTCATGTATTTCCACCTCTTCTTCGATAGTGGCTTCGGCGGCGATAAGTGCGTATCCTGCTGATATCGTTGCGTCATACAGGGTTGTATTATCCGGTTCAAAGTCTAACAAAGACTTAATTGTCCTTGGAAATGGAATTCTGTGCCCGTGCTTGTTAATGAAAGAAATTAACCTGATTACATAAGCATTAATTACTTCGGACGTTGACGATACTCCCCCGTCGTCTGTGCGGGTATTCTGGATGAACGCCTCGTCAGGGTCATAATTATGCTTAAATATAATACAATCCCCGTAACCTCTATCCATCAAATGCTTTATAAGTTCCTTTATGTTGGCCTCGGGAAGAATGCTGCACCCATAATATCGGATTGCCAATATGATGTCTTCGTAGTAAGTAGAGGGGTCTTCAGGGCGATGGATATATTCGAATATCCACATATTTGTTAGCCAGTCGTATTCTTTCTTTCCGTGGTCTATGGTGGGATTATACATTTCAAAACCGTGGATGGCGGCCTTTGATGCCCGGGGGTCCTTCGTCTTAGAGTACTTGATGGGGTCGGTAGCTATACGAAGGATTCTGTTATTCTTGGGCTGCCATATTTTCCTGCCGCCTGCTTCACGGTAGAAAGTCATATTGTTGGCTAATTTTTTCTGGTTCTCAAACTTCTGCTCAACATCCAGGAGTTTGTTCACGTAAAACCTCCCCGCATAAGGATCCTCGGTAAAATCCACCTCTGTATCAACCTTGCCGTCTTTCCATGAAAAGTTACCTATCAGGTACGGAAGGTTGTTCATGGTCTCAAGTTCTGCCAGCCTTTTGGTAAGGATAAAAACATTAAAAATAGATCTGCTGGCATCTTTTATAAATGCCTCCGTAGAATTTCGTGGGTTTTTCCTCAATATACTGGATTTGGCCCTCCAGTCGTTAGCTACAGCTTTTAGTTCGTTTTCTATCTTCTGGTTAGCGATATCGGCATCTACAAAGCCGTGGACGTCGCAAGGTGCCGGCAGACCACCCATGGGAACCATCGAGGTATCGGTTTCAAGAGCGTGGATCAGATAACGATAAATCTTAGAAGTTGTTTCCCCGTTTGCATCCCTTTGGCGGGGATCGCTTTTTTTCCACAATCTGTGGCACTCGGAACCACCTTCGTTCATTTCCTCCACTGTGGACGTCTTTCTCAGTAGTCCAATTTTGCGGTGATTACGAAAAACACACTTGCGGTTTACCTCGTGGCGCTTCTCTATATCGGCCTGCTTCTTAGGATCCGTATTGTGCGTTACCTGGCAATCGCCAAGAAGGTGTAGTTTGTTGCCATCGATCACAAATCCTATCCACGGACCATCCGCTATTTGTTCTACCGTAAATCCACACCTCATGGGGTTCCTTGTATTTTTATGAGGGTTTTCTACCTGTTCAAATTTCTTTCTTTCAATTTTGACTGGTATCTGATGCAGATCGTGTCCGAATATATTTACACGATACACTTCACAGTAATAATAAGAACCATCCTTCCTTTTCATGGAAGCCGTTTTAGGTTTAAGGCTACAACTAAAGCCTAGTTCGGTAGCTAGTCGTTTTATTCCTTCTGCCAGTCGCTTGTTTTTTTGTATTATTTCATAATTTCTGCTACTGTTACTTTTGTGTCCGTCAGAATCAATAAGTCCTGCCAATAATCGAAGCCTGTTTTCCCTGCTGTTTATCAAAAAATCCCTTGGAATGTGTTTGTTTTGAAGCACCATGTAGAACCTTAAGAACTTACGGTGATCTTGAATCAATATTCCCTTGGCCCTTTTTGGGGTATTCCTCTCAATAGTATTAAATTCTCTTAAAAGCCAATCTATTATTTCCTGATCCTCGTTGGTTATAACAAATCGCCTTGCATCACCGTCTCCTAGCCATAACCCCATTAAATAGGGGTCAAAAAGTAATTGAGTCTCTTGATATTCCACACCAACTTTATACAACATCAAATGCTTCCGTTGGGTCTTGCCTAACTTCAAATAGTCACATACGGGTATATTTACCGTATCTTCTTTATGGTAGATTTTAGCACGATAGCAAAATATTCTATCTTTATAACACCATTTTAAGGATAACACATGACCTTCGCTGCATTCCCATCCATTCCACTTGTTGGGAATAATCTTGTACATCTTGCCATGTCCGGTCTTGATTTGAAGAATATTCCTCGGTGTGGAATCATCCCCCATTAATTGATCAGAAATACTAACGTCCTTTGCTTTCTTAATATGCCCCGAATATGTTAAAACGGGCGTTTTGGGTAAAAAGCATTTGCCAATTTCATCCTCAAATAGATCAGATATGGTGTCGCCATCAAGAACTTTCTCTCCAGGCTTCGCCAGCGCAATAGAACTTCTAAGCTCTTTATCCGGTCCAAACTTCACATCTTTTGCAGATTCCCCTCTTTTTGAGGTCATCCGGAAGCTAAACCCATTCTTTGGGTTGGTCCCGTGATCATACTCTGGCTTGAAAAATGGCGAAAGGTCATTAAACAGGGGTACAAGTTTCTTTTCAAAAATCGTTTCCTTTACATCGTCCTCACTTTTACTTTGTATTGTAGCATTCTGGCTGTGGTTGCTGGTAACATTATTCACTATGCATGCAAGTTCTTCGTTGGTTTTACCGGTACCCCTTGGACCTATAACCATGTATCCCGCGCACAACGGATCCTCGGCGCAATAGCTCCTGAAATAAAAAACCTTCCTTGAAAACTCGTAGAATAAAGGATATCCATCGTTTTCCTTGTGATCGTAATGGCACCACTGGAGATAAAAATAATGATCACCTGTAATATAGGTAGGCTTCCCGTTATTAAAGAAAAAAAGACCTTTTCTCCTTTTTTCCCAAAATTGCCGCCGGGATTTCTCCAATACCGGATCAACGTGCTTTACCTTCAGAATCTTTCCGGCTTCAAATAAGTCCTTTTCCTCTTTTCTTATGTGTGCTTCTTCCTCGTAGCGTTCCTCCCAATAGTCGGGGAGATGAGATCTTTTCCAAAACTGGTGATGTTTGGGAAGGTTGTGAAACAGTATTTCGCTATTGCTTGGTTTTTTGGGGATATAACATTTATACTCACCGTCCTGGGTGTTGCCGACTATCTCGTGGCTTCCTCCTTTTCTGGGGTAAAACATTACGCTGTTTCAAGGATTCTGGCATTATTCTCCGGAGTGATCATTTCCAGATCTTTTGCATCACGCAAACCGGTGTGATCATCGTAAAATTGCTTATTGAGTTTATCCAGGTACTGACGCCTGGACTGGCAGGCTTCCATTAATGCTGTCTTCTTTTTTGCATGCTCCAGCGCATTATTTGGATCAACGGCCTCAAACCGTAATTTAAGGAATTCGTCCAGCTCCTGAGTTGTCACCACTATATCTGTCCATACGGGGTAGTTCTGGATTTTCAGATACCTCATGGCCATGGCGTTGGTCATAGGGTTTTTAATATCCATTACCGCGCGTATTTTCTCTGGCCACCGCTTGCCTGGGGCGAAACCAGCTTCTATCATTGCCGCTTCTTTCCTGTCATCGAGTTTGTCGGGGAATTCTTCGTTGAGCTCGCTACCCTTATCATATAGGAATATGATGTACTTGACGATTTTTGGACGTTCGCCCTTGGTGAAGAAAAGATGATTGGTGATTAATTTCTCCCCTTCCTTGGGTTTAGCAAGCTCTTTCTGCTTCATAAAATCCATGAACTCCTGGTGCTTGAAAAGTTGGGGAAAACTGCTATGGATCTTGTCTGGGGCCACCGTATGTACCGGGTATTTTAAGTTCTCAAATCTCATACGGGACCTTTCGGTAGATTAAAAGTTACCGGTAGTTTTCTTACTTGCACTCCATCCGTCACGGCCATATAGTGTTTTTGCATACTTCTCACCGAAGCAAACGGGGAATATTTCAAATCCACAATGATCATTCCTGCAATGGGTGTATTGTCCCTCATTAGTATCTTGGTTCCGACGTCCGGTTTTGACTCTGGGTGGCTAAAACTTTCCCACCACATCCTTTTGGGCGAAAGTTTACGCATGACTTTGGGATCCACGAAGTCCGAAATTACCCACCCGTCCGATTTAGGCTTATCCCTGATTGCAAACAGTATTTTATATGGGTTAATTTCGCTCATTTTAAAAGATTCGTTAATTCGGTGCGTAATCCTTGAGGGCGGGATTTGGCAACATGGTTCTGGTATTTATAGTACTCGCTACCCCCGGGTGGCGTTGGCAAATACAATAAAATCCATCGTAACGTGTTCCTCCGTAATGGGCTCTTTTAGGCTCATCGGTACTACTAAGGCTTGTTTGTTTTTGATCTCTGAAATAAACCCAACGGTTTCATCCATAAAGATTACAAGGTCTCCAACAGCAACCATACCCGCCGACACCCATTTCCCCGTGGAATCGGTGGAGAGGGAAATAGTAAGCCCCGTAACCACACCCGCGGAAAATATTCCTGTTATTTCTAAAAAATCTCGTCGTTTCATAAGTAAGTAACTTTTCCTGCTTTCATGTTTTCATGTTAAAAGTATAGGAGCGAAACAGTGGCGGTTCGGCGGATATCTTTTTGTTCATTGCAGCCACCGCCCTATCTTTGTCAAAATTCCATAAAGTTGTACTGCCTATCTTGGGAATAATACCCTTACTGTTTAGGTATATGCAGGAAAAAGAATCATTCCAGGGCATCCATTCTTGATTCATATCCAATACTTTAGGCGGTCTATTAGTGTGCTAATGAGTTCTGCTGGATTATCGCTGTCTATTACAAACCCTGCAGAGTTTTTCCCTCGCAATTTTTTATTAATGTTTGCCCTCCATCGAATATGTTTTTCACCCACAATTTTATGCACAGTGACTGTCCACTTTCCTTTTTGGAATTTCCAAGTTTCTCCAAGATTGCTATCTTCCCACACTTTGCGGCATTCGGCACTATCTACGTTCGTTTCCTCTACCGTAGAGGTTTTCATCACTTTCACAGCACCAAAATTATATCAACAGAGCGCAGCACCTTTAGATCTTCCTTCTTCCAATTAATATCAATACCGGCATGCGCCAAGTGGAGGATCTTCTGCCCAACAGTAACATCCATTGGTACATCCTTGGTACCTGGCCCTACGGCCACAACCTCCCCTTTTACCGGGGGGTCTTTTGCTTCTTCGGGAATTATTAACCCACCCTCGGTCTTTTCATCTGCGGGGCTGGGCTTAATAATTACCCGGTCTTTTAAAGGTTTTGGATACATCTACTTCTTGGCTTTTCCGGTTGTTTTACCAATCAAATTATTCCAAAAAATATGAGTGCCTCCCATACTTCTTTTTCAGACTTCAATCTCAGTCTTGGTGCCGGCATCGCCTTTGTCACCTTTTGCGCCCTTTTCTCCGGCGGGGCCTCTTGGGCCTCCAGGTCCCTTCTCTCCGTCAGCACCCTTCGGGCCGGGCACCCCTTTGTTTAAGTATTCACCTTTTTGCAAGTCAATGACAGCCTCAAGGAGATTTGCTACATCGTCTCGGATTTTCTGTTCCCATCCCATAGTAAAGTATTTAAGTTAAACATCGGATTATTTAAACAAATATAGCAGATGATTTGATATTATTCGTCTAAATAATGTATTTTACAGGTACATAAACGATCGATCAATATGTATTCAAAAAAATTATCACGACAACAAATGAAGGAAGACAGCTCTGCAAGGGTTGTTTCTTCTCATGGTAAAGGTGGCAATTATACGGCCCAGAGGGTTCATATGTCCACCATGAAAACCGATAGTTCCGAACGGAATAGAATCGGTAACGGTTCTGACAATCAGAATTACAGTACCACACGCCCCCCGGCGGCGATGGGCAAAGAGGTGGGTAATGCCAACCGTGTTAATTCTCACCACGGAGGATAATGCACCCGTACACGCAAAGGAGCATAAACGTGGCAAGGTCCGCGATGCCCTATACCGCACCCAAAATCGACCATGGAAACATGGCCGAAGCCCGGGATCTTAATAGTCCCAGCCCTAAACCCACTGGCGTTAAATTAACCAATCCCGAAGACAAGTCCGTTAATACCCTTGCAAGGTATGGCCCCTACCAAACACCTGCAGGTAGAGCCAAGAAGGCCAGAAGGAAAAGGATGAAATACAATAGCGGGAAAAAGCATTATTGATTTTAGTGGTTATAAATGGTAATTTGAAAGGCGCTTTGGTTGGCGCCTTTTTTTGTTTTCACGTGAAACTATCCATTCACAACCGGGGGAATAAACAAATAATACAACATTATACTAAAGAGGGTGGTTGAGTCATGGTAATCATCGTTATGGTAAACTTCTAGTTTGCCGCCCTTGGGAAACCAAAGGGCACGATCGGTAAATTCTAACTGCACAACCCGTTGAGAAACGGGATCGTTCCCAACAACAACATTCGTTATATTCATATTCTTGTCTTCAATGAATATTTCTTCCGTGGACAATTCCCCCATATCCGCATTATAAAATGTAACAATCTTATTTATATAGACGTCTTGAGTACTCAGTATCCAAAACATACAGTCATTAAATGTGCCCAATTTAGTAATAGCTGTAGCTTCGTTGGGTGATGTAAATGAAAAGCCGTTTGTATAATAATTTATATTGTTAGACGTATCAGGTCCGTAAACTATCACATCTGTATCAACATAATTTATCGTTATGGCATAATAGTTTCCAACATTTAAAAGAGTGTTGGCAGGAATCTCAAGCGCTACACCTGCAACAAAATTTCTAATCGTATATTGTCTTTTTCCCCCTTGCAAAGAAAGGATGACGGTTGCCGCTACAGTCCCCCCGGTTAACCCACGATCCCCCAGCTCCACATATTGGTTGCCGTCATCTATGGATGTCACAGCATCAAGGGGAATAGAAGCCCCCATATCCCACAATTTTAAAACTACCTCTCCCGGGGAGGGAACTGCTATCAAATTATCAACATAGCCCGAATCCCCGATATCTTTTAAACTACACCTAAAGCCAATTTCCGTAATTGCAGTCATGGTTGGTGGTGTTCCTCCATCATCAATCATGGCATTCTCGTCTATCTCGAAATGAAACCACTGATCTGGGTTTGCTACTGCCAGCGGAATACTTTTTTTGTTGGCTCCATCACCAATAAAAAATTCATAATTTAACCTTGTATATGTTTCGTCCTGGTAAAAGTCAAAATGAAAAAAATAATCAGTATAATTTGTTGCCCCGATGGTATCCTCCCATTCATCATTTAATGTCGTCCCGGGAAGTCGCATCGATTGAGCCCCAGATTTAACAATAGTGGTTTCAAGGACAGCAAGGTTAGTTCCGGCAAGAACCCACACCGCCTGCAGTGCTGCATCGTTAGCATAGCTTTCAAAATCGTCCAGTGTAGCCCCGGCGTTTGATTCCAATGTTAAAAGGATTCCGTTGATATTATCTTGACTGGCTTTAAATATCTGCCCTACAATCAAGGAAGATGTAACTACCGCTTGTGCTTCCCGGGACGATTCAGCATGTTCGTTTAAAATAGCAGGACGTATTCTATAATTATTCAATTGTCCTTTCTGAATAAAAACCTCCTTTCCGTTTGACGTTTGCTTGAAATAAATGAATGGTACCAAGTTATCGCCTACCGATAATGGGCCAAAAAAAAGTTGGTGTGCCAGAAGTCTACAAGTTCCTCTGCGTTGGCGGCACCGTGTTTGTCGGTGATCAGCCCGTAGGTAAGTTCGGATTTAATAGGTGGGTCATGAATGTTTTGGGATGGCCGGGTAATTACAATGTTCTCTCCCTTTACAAAAATATAGCCACCGTCCCACTTATAGGTAATAAGACCGTCATCATATGATTCCTTTGTGGCAATACCTACCAGGGATAAGTTGTTGACGGCCATATTGTAAATATAGATTTTTTCCCTATATTTGTCATGAAACAGTATTCATTATTTTCATGTGCTTCGCAGGCACGAGGTAAGGTTTAGAAAACCCGGTCGTCAGGTCTGGGGTTTTTTTATTACATTTGTCATTCAATCGATTGACGTTGTTGTACCGAGGCGAAGCAAGCGGCATCCGGTAGGTTTGAAGGGGTAGTAGTTCCTGAAATCTGAGAAGATAATGATATGACGCTATTGACTGAACCGGGGGTGTTAAGCAGTATCGGTACTATATCGTGGGGTGGAGCAGTTGGTAGCTCGTCGGGCTCATAACCCGGAGGTCGCAAGTTCAAGTCTTGCCCCCGCTACTTTAAAAATGGTTCTCTAGCAACAAAAAAGAAAAAGCCCCGTTATGCCTCGGGGCTTTTTCTATAAACATCACGTATGATTAAACACGTCAACGAAGATATAAATTCTATCGCACTTTTTTTACCTTTTTAGGATAAATGTTTCCCTTGAATAAAAGCTGTAATCCTTATTGCTTTATCGGGTCGTGGTTCGTTTATATCTGTCACTTTTATCAGGTGTTTTCTAAGAAGACCAAGTGGTACATCTTTAACGTCTTCATTAAACTCACCCCACACCATAACCGTCTCACCCTCCCATGAACACATCCCGTGTATTTCTGTTGATACTATTCCGCCTATTTTACTTAAATGCATCTTTTTTCGCAATTATATTATTTGGCATTTAACAACTCGCATATCGGGTATCTTTTCTTTTCAAAAAAGCCTCTTGCATTTGTACCCCACCAAAGCTTGGTAACGAGTTCTTTCTTTTCTTTAAAAAAATATAGGCAGTATGAATCTAAATGATAATCATTGACCCACTCTTCTGGAATCAATTCAATTAACAAAGAATCTGCAACACGCACCATCTTGAAGTGTGTGGGTTTATCTTCTGCTGTTTTAATTAAACTAGAAAAAATGCTACACAACAATGCATATAAATCATTGCTTTCTTCTATGTTTTTTTTACACATATTTTTACTTTTTTTGCTATAATATTCCTTTGCCGTATCATATAATATTTTTGCCCCTCGATCTCGACTTCCCAGTCGGCATGTTTTCTATACCATATGCCATCATTGAAGGCAAGCTCGGCCAGATCTCCCTTGAGTGGAGTACCTACGGCCACCACAAATCCCTGCAGGTGCTTGGCCTGTGGTTCTACTTTTGTTTGGAGCCACTTTTCCTTAGGACGTAGGATCTTCTCTCCGGACCCGTTCACCAGCGGAACGCCGTTTGCAGTCTCGAAGGTGGGAATCGTAATATCCTCCCATGTTTCCATGTCGGGCCTGATCAGGCAGTAACTCCCTATCATGATAATATCGGAGTAGGTTTCATGGTCGTATGGGCCGTTTTCATCCTTTACGACCCTGCTTCCCCGCTCCCGCACAGCACACTGGATGCTGTCATAGGACACCTTATAAGTGTTCTTCGCAACAAGGTTTTTCATCCCGTCTTCAGAAAACAGCGTATTGTGGTGGAAATAGATCTTATCACCCACTTTTACCTCCATAACTATATCGGAACGGTATTTGTATTTGTAGGATCCGTGGCTGATATATGAGGGTGTACCCTGCGTCTCCTGTGCAATCGGAACCCTGGATAAACAATCGGGGATAGCTATCACAACACCGCTGGTTTTTACTTCTGAATTAGCGAAATAATCGTCCTTTTCATCGATGCCTACTTCCAACTCCATACCGCCTATGCCTTTGACGCCTGTCTTTCTTTGAAACCTGTCCTCGATGTGTATAAGACAAAAATCGCGTAGTGTTTTTATCATATTCGGTTTTTTGATCCGTTCCATCCCCTACCATCAGCAATTACAGTTCCAGAGGGGTCTACGTAAATCCCTCCTTTTTTACATAATTTGCCATTTACAGTTACGGTCCTTGGCCCAGATACATAAACCTTGTGAGCAACTAAATAAGAATCTATTGCAATCGCTACTTCGTCTCCGGTTAAATTTATTTGTACGCTTGGGCCGTACTTGGAGGTACCTTTTCCTAATTTGATTTTCATGTTTGATATTTAGTACGCCCGGGGAGATTCGAGCCCGCCATGCAACAGATTTTAAGTCTGTCTGCTTTGCCAATTAGCATACGGGCGCATGTAATTACTTCCTAAATTCCGTGTCCACTATTCTTCCTTTTTTTGATACATTAACAATACAATCTCCCAATACCTCGGATGCATCTTCTTTACTCTTATAATTGAGCATGGATGTAATTTGTTTCACTAATCTCCCGTTGGTGTACTTTCTGTACTCATAGCCACAAGTACAACATGTATCCCAACATCGACAACAATCTGATAATCCCATTTTTTGTCATTTAGTACCCAAAGAGGGATTCGAACCCCCAATCACTACATCCTAAGTGTAGTTGCTTTGCCAATTAGCACACTTGGGCTTAGACGTGGGGCTCTTTAACCCTTTTCATTCCCAGAAAAGCAAAATACTCCTCTTCCCTTTTCTGATAGTAATAATACGTCCTCCCTAAAAATGAAACCTCAAGACGCTTACCAGGACACTCGTGATTGATATTTTCAATCAACCCATTTAATTTCGAACCACATTCACAAACCCACATACGTCTCAGTGTTTTCATGGTTTATCCGATGTTTTCGTGTGCGCTACAAATCCTAAAAGCCAAATTCCCAGACACAAGATTGCCGCCAAAAGTATCTTCCCAGACCCTATTGCAAATACCGTTGCAATAAAGAACACCCCGATTAATATTTTTACCCAGTTCACGTCTCAGTTTAGCATACAAATTGATAAAGCCCACTATCCTCTAGTTCCAAAACAATATTCAGCTCTGTTCTGACAAGGAAGTGGAAGTTTTTATATAAATAATGGATGTAATGCTCGTTTTCGCAGACAATACGCGCCTTATCCACTACGGAGGAATTGCGGGAAGCATGGATGACGGGCTCCTTACATATAGGGCATATTGCGCTTTGCATGGCGTAAATATACATTCTTTTAATTGGTAAAAATACTTTGATAATAATTTTTAACCCAATATCTTTACTAATCAATTAATTCAAACTTAAAGAATCTAAAAAAAATGGACAATGTAGCGAGTGAACCAATGCAAAAATCCCAATTGGATCAAATCCTGAATGGCGATGAAAATCGAATACACCAATACGAAATAATATTGAAGAATGACCTCAATATTATTAATACCAGGTTGAACACTATATGCCAACGCTGGGAGGGAACGGAAACGGAGCCTGAGAAAGTCGAAAAAGGAGATTTAGCGCCAGCGCCAGAGGCAACAATTACCTCAATCAGGGGTAGATTTGACAAATCCGGGGATCTGCATGAAAAAATGTTGGAAGGCTTTAAGTCTGCAGTGAATGAAATCAGAAATAAACTTGAAATCCTGGAAATAATATTGTGATAAGTATAATTCTATGGATATCGGCGGCGGCTTGCTTCGCTATGGTGTGGACGCTGGAAAACCGGCGTTTTAAAGCAGAACCCCCTGACTTTGCATGGTGGGGCTCAATGGGCTATCTACGGGCATATTTTGACAACAACCCCGCAGCTGGCCCCAGCTTCTTTGGTTCCACCACATTCCTGAACTTCACCACCAATGCGGTGTCCTTTTTTTCGACGTTGACCTCCTGGCTCCTTGCCGGTGCCGTGGCAACATTCGATGCTACCTTCTGGTTTTTCCTGCCTATACCGCTTATTAATAGCCTGTGGTTAATAATCCTTCTTTTGATCCACCGCTTGATATGGTGGCTGGTCTTTAAATTGGTTAAATTAATTACATGATAATATGAAAAATAAATTAAGTAAGGCAGCGTTAAAAGAAATTGAAAAAGTTTCTGACAAACTTCAAGAAGTATCTCAAGAGAACGATAACAGGTTTTTAGAAATTCAAGCCCTCACCAAAAATGTGAAGGAATTGGAAAAAAATTACATCAGTGCCATTAATGGCAGGAAAGAGTTTAGGAAACTGTACAAAGAATCCAGGGAAATGGTAAGGGAATTGAAATATTTTGCAATATGGATGACAGGGTGCGGATATGATTTCATGCAGCATGAATATTTTATAAAGCAACGCGACAAACTACTGAAAAAGTGACCAGGTTAACCTATAATCACGATACAGACCTTGCGAACTGGGTGGCCGATCAGAGAAAGATAGCCGAAAACAAACAGATCTCCCTGAAGGATGTCAACCACGGAAGAATAACTTCCAAAGCCTTTTGTGAAATAGGGGGAAAATACTATGAGTTTATCTACAAATTCAACGGACTTGGTAAGCTATCAGAGCACCTGATAGAAACCTTTGACCTAGATCCATGGCTGGATAAAATCCTCGAATTTAACCCCGAGCTGAAAGCCCCGATGCTTATTGAGGAATTCCTGAACCCGAACTTCAACGATTGGATATTCTAATTAACCAAAGTAATATGACCGATAAAATAAAAGAAGTAAAAGAAGGGCCGCATTTAATTATCGACATCAATACGGTTTCGATTCCATACATTCCCCTGAGTGTAAAAGATATTTTGGAGTTATGGACAAAACAGCGCATTCTTATATATGATGGAAATCAAGGGGAAAAACCGATAGTAATTAATGGAGGAGATCTTCTGGCAATCGACGTTGTAGGTATGGGAAAGGCCGACCTTGGCAAAATAATGAAAGAATTGAAGAAGAAAGTATGAAAGTTTCCATAATTCCTATGCCACTTTATTGTTGTAAACTTTGGATTAGGTGGAGGAAAACGAGCAACAGCCGTAATTTTTCCACAAAAACCCCAAGTGAAGTTCAAATCGACAAAGCGATATGTTTAATGAGGAATTTCTGGACCCGGGCTTCGATGATTGGATATTCGAATTAACCAAAGTAATATGAGACTAATTACGACAAAAGACAAGATCAATAATTATCCCGCTGCAAAATTAGAAAAAGCTACAACAGAAGATGAAATTGCTGCGATAATCGGCAACAGCAGTTGGACTGAGGTTATTTGTAATGAATGCTTGCAGGTCGTTGGCGCAGTTGTGGAGCTTGGGTGCGATCCAAAAATCGACGAAGGAACCTTTTGTATTTGCCATACCTGTTTACAAAAAGCCATTGAATTAAAACCATGAAAACACTCACAATATACGTGCTGTCCCACGCACACATCCGTCTTGCCGCAAGGGCCAGGAAATCTATCAACAACCAGCTTGATCCTAATTTTATCGTGAATCCCATCACAATGGTAAATACCAACGATCTTTCGTTATACCAGAAATTCAAGGATTCCTCGGATTCTCCGGACACCGTACTTCACAGTTGGTCCAACGGCAGCCCGGGTGCTGGAAAGAACGCCTGTATCCGCGACTGGGTGAATAATGAGGTATCAGAGTATATGATGATCGTCGATGGTGACGACTGGCTATACCCACGGGCATTATGGCACCTCTCCAATGCCCTGAATGATAATATAGCATTAGATTACCTTGGCCTGCAGACCCTTGATGTGGTGTCGCCAAACAAACTGACTAATTCCCATCAGATAAGGAAAGATCCGGATCTATATCTAAGCACCTGGGGAGAGAAGCAACCCAACATGACCGAAATATCACCAAGGCTGTTATGGATGCTTAACATTGTGAAGTTCCATTCCGTGGCCCGAACCGTGCTGATCAGCCGCAATGTAGTGAATGGGGGATATGGTATTACCTACTATCCGGAAGACATGACTGTTTACGAGGACATGGTGTATAATTGCAAATTGTTGTGCCAGCATTCTAACACCGTGATCAACTATCACCACATTTCCTGTTCCGGCATCTATATCGCCGACCATGGAGTGGGCGGCCAGGTGGAACTAAATCTTTATGATGCCAACCAGGATCACCAGGGCCACTATGAGTATCACGTCAGGCCCCTTGAAAAGAAATATGGGAATCTGAATTTTAACCTAATACCCTTCCATGTTCTCAAGTCGCATCCCTACAACACTATGCTGCATAAAATCCAATATATCAACGAAACCTATTAATGATGAAAAAGCGAATACTACTGATATCCTTCTGTGTCCTGTTGATAACTGCTGGTTGTATTAGGCCACCACAGAAGTCCCGGGAAGCAATCCCACGCTATCAGGCCCCCAAATACAGGGTCGAGGTCAAAGATATCCCCCGCAAGGGAGTGGACATCTATCTTGACTTCTTTATTGGCATGGTCATGGTATTCTTTGCCGGGCTGATCAGGGAATGGGTGCTATGATAATTATGAAATCATGAGTAAATCAACGAAACCTATTAATGATGAAGTATAGACTACGAATACCATTTGTGGCCAAGGTTATAATGGCTGTTATAATGATAGCGCTGGGAACATTTCTGGCAGTAGCACTCCTTGTGAACATATTGTTACGAGAATGCACATGCACATAAGATCTTAAAGGGGAGGTTGCAAGTAATTTTACGTGGGTTTTATCCTCCCTCCCACAGTATTTCAGGCGTGGTGAAGACCTGGATAACCGCAGTAGTGCCTCCTATTTTGTCGTAAAATAAAAAAAACCCTACTAAGTTGTAGGGTTATAAAATAATTTCTTATTTTTACCGCGCTTAATAACGATGTCTCAAAGATATTCAATCTAAGTCAGAAAGCGGACTAATTAATTCATTTAATCTAAAGGCAAGTATATTTATGTACTTACTGTTAAATGAAAGAAATGGGCTTTCGATAAACTTGCTACCCGCTTTCAGCCTCAAATACTCAAACTAAGAACTCGACGGAGATGGTGTAAACTGAAGTAGGTTTGCTTTTAATAGGGTTTGCAAACTTGCTTCCTTCTGACCTAAAGCCTAAATCTTGAATCTAACAAAGATGGTTTAGAAAGGAAGGAAATGCATAAGAAAGTAGATAACTATGAAGCCAGGGTTAGTAGACTTAAGGCGATTAGGGCATACATAAAGAAAATAAAAGGCACAGAACTTACTCTTGAGTACCTTAATTCTCTCCCTCCGGCAGTTAACCCTAAAACCAAAAAAAAAAGACGATTACTCAGACGGCTTCGGCGTTATTTCAAGTTCTTTGCTGTAAACAAGATCTCACTTGCGTTCTGCAACAAGGAGCTGGAAAAAAGAGACAGGAATAGTTTACTGAGAAGAAAAATAAAGAAAGAAGGCTTCAAAAGCTACAGGGATAAATATTATAAATATCTGTTATCCCCCAAATGGGCTTCGATCAGGGCCAGTATGCTGAAAACATTCAACAACACGTGTCAGAGGTGTGGTTTCAAAACAAACAAGGTGTGGCTGCTACACGTCCATCACCTGACCTACACGAACCTCTTTAATGAAGATCAGGAAGATCTGGAACTGCTTTGCGTGAAGTGCCATAAGATAGAACATGGTCAGAAAGACCCGCCCCCATTACCTATACCACTATTAAAATAAAATAGTAAAGAATGTGCTATGTTTCATGTAACATTGTGTAACATTGTGTAACACTATGGAAGACCTCACAAAGCGATATTACAAAATAGGAGAAGTGGTGGACATTATAGGCATTCCCCAGACTACCTTATATTATTGGGAGAAACAATTCACTCAATTGGATCCCAAAAGAAAGATCCTGGGCAAGAAGACATATCGCCAATACACCTGGGCTGATATCATGCTGCTGGGGCGCATCTATATGTTCCGGACAAAGAGATTCACTATTAAACAAATTCAAGACAAGTTATGAGCAATAGAATCAAATTTACCAAAGAACAGGAATCATTTATTCAACAATGGACTGCTTTACATCATCCCAAAGCGGGGGAATTCTATTATATACCTTACTACTTTAAAAAAATCAAACCTGCCGACCCTCTAATAAAAAGCGAGGTACTGTGGGAGATTGTTTCTCATGACAATCTTCCCGATGAAATCAAAGAAATGATCCTCGAAATAAGGAAGGAAGAAATTGAGAGGAAAAAAATTCACAATCCAGCTTACGATAGTTGGGATGTATTCGAATCGCTATACAGCTGTAAACATAAGAACCAAACATTTAATAGTGATGCAGGATGTTTCATTTGTGATGACTGTAACGAGAAGATATGAAAACAGAAACCAGAGAAATCCACACCTGCGACTACTGCAACAAACTTTACCTGAGAAAGAAAATGGGAGAAAAGCACGAATTAACTTGTAATAAAAATCCCGTTAATGACAGGCCATGCTTCGACTGCGGCGCCCTGGTTAAGAAGGAATACAAAGACGATGAATTTAACAGCAGAATAGAATTATTCTTTTGTGAGCATTTCAAGCATTATCTGTATCCACCCTCTGCGGATCATAAAAAGAACTGGGTAGATACCGGTGATAGCGAGTCCATGCCAAAGGAATGTGAATTTAAAGCAGATTATTATTAATATGAAAACAATACTGAAATATTTGAAAACAATACTGAAATATTTGAAAATACGTTTTAGAATAAAAAACGCACCTCAATACACCGGTTTGAAGGATAAGGGTATTAAATACGAAGACAAAATAACAGTATGTGTTTCTAATAAAAGTAAAAAATACTCACTTAGAAAAGAATCATACTTATTCTGGACCGGTACAAAAAAGGATAGCTGGATAATAGAATGTGATGAAGTATGGGAATCACCAGATCGAAATTTAGCATATGCTGTACGTGAATTGGTGCAATACAGTCTTTTTGCAAAAATAAGTATGGCGCAAATTTTAGCCGACTTAACAGGAGAATTACATTATGAGTAGCCACATGGTAGTAAGGGTGTCAAGAGAAGCCCACAAAAAAGCAACACAGCAGGCAGGCCGGGAATCCAGAAGCGTTTCTGCGTGGGTGTCAATGCTGATAATGCAGCATGGTGCGTCTAAAGCAAGGAAGAAAACGCAAACAGTACCAGGCCTAAAGGAGCTATGGATGGAAGCCAATCCCCAGTATATATGGAGTGCGGCAGATGCTACCCACCTGCTGGCCCTGCAGAAGAAAATTATACTACTCAGCGGCAACGACATTCCTGAAAGGATTATAATCAACTTCCAGGCATTCCTTAATAAATTACCCCAGTGGTACCAGGACAAAGGATTATCAATTTTAAACAGCAAATTCAATGACATCATCAAACAAGCCTCAAACAGGCCTCACGACCCGGCGGCAAAATTTGCCAATGACGAGCACAGGGAGCATAATCATCCCCAAGAAGATAACGCTGGCCCAGTGCATTGAGGCCGCCCCAATGTCAGCCAAAAGAAACAAAAAGCTGATATTGGAAACAAAACATTGTATCCGCGCTATCGAAAATGAAATAGAGCGCTTTGCTGCCTACTTTGATATCAATATCACCCCTGCCAGAAAATACCTGCTGGCAAGTGAAGCATACGACACCTGGTACCAGGACAGCATTCTTGATATCTGCACCGCAATCCGCAACGGAACCAGGGGCCAGCACGGCACCACCTATAAAACGCTCACCCCTGCCAATATCAACGAGTGGATGGCTGATCATATCGATATCAAATATCAGCAGCGGGAGGCCATAATGAAATCAGGGAAAAAGAGCCAGGATCCCGAAAAGCCCCTGGAATGGAAGTCAAAAGAAGAATATAAGGCGGCGTCCAAGATAGGTACCCGGAAAACCCTGCCCGATAAGGATGATGAATTCAGGAAGATCCACCAGGCGCACGTCCTGAATAAAGACAGCAAGAAGTATGTGAAAAGGTGGTGTAAGGAGTGCCATACCGAAACCCTGCAATCTGCGGAGTGGGATGCCAATAAGGAACGTGAAATAATATGGGTTTGTAGTGATTGTGAAAGTAAAAAAAAGAGCCATGGATCTTAGAATTGAAAATATAATGTTCGAACTCAAGGCAAACGACAAGTCCTTTACTGAAAAGGCTCCTTTAGGGGGTTTGTTTGGCGAAATTAAGTATAAGCAACCGGAAGTCAGAGAAATATGGTTTCAGGCCATGGGTCTTGGAATTGAAGAAGGACTAAGGAGAGCAAGCTTGGAGGGACAGAGGATTGAACTGAATGCCAATACCACGGATGAAAAGCATTTAGAGTTTTTAGATAAATTTAATAGACTTGCGTCAGAATATAAGTGCCGGGTTCAGTATCATCCCACTGTAGGTATGGTTGTTATAGACACCGATCCCGATAGATAAAGAAAACAAAGACTTGGATTTAAAATTAAGAAAGCATGATTGAACTTATAACAGATTGGTTAACAGAAAGACGTCTGAAAAGGTAAATGAAGAAGGGTCTTAAAAAGAAAACCGATAACGGCGTAAGGGTGGCAAGGTTTAGCGGTCTTGTCGTGGGGGAGAAATACCTTATCGTGGGAGCTCACGACCACACCGACACGGTCACCTTCAACTTTCGCGCAGAACACGACTTCCGCAAATGGGGAAAACAGAAGAAACTATATTATACTGACATGGAAATAAATATTTCAAAATAAACAAAAAAATTATGGCTGTAACAATTTTAGAAGCATTGCAAAACGCAGAACACAATATTGACAGCGTGGGACTTGTTGGTATTGGAGTATTGATATTGGCAAAATCACAACTGCACAACGCTGTTACACTTTTAGAAAAGGGCTATGGGCTCAACGATGAGGTGGAGCCACTGCTGGAGAAATACGGTGAGGTAGAAAATGTTCCGGATATTGAAGGAGGAAAACCATGAATAAATTCTTAAAAATGTTTGGAATAGGGGTGGTAACGGCCCCGGCGATCCCTAACCTGGTAAGAGATCTCACCACCGGCAAGCCCGTGATACCGGCAAAGAAAAAGGCCATCATCAGCGAAGCCCAGGGTCCGATCGGCGCAATAGGCTTATTTAACGCATCAGCTAACGCCTATTTAGCGGAGGGAGTGGAGTATCCTGTGACAGACTGTAGATACCTTAAAACAAAATATGGATGGCACCAAATGGACAAATTATGAATAAATACCCTGATACAAGTTTTCCGACAAGGGTGCGGGATCTACAGAAGATACTTCGCCCGAAAAAGATAAGATTCAAATTCTCCACCAACATGGAGAAAGAACCCGTGATCTTCTGCGTGGCCACTACCTATACAGAAGCCTGCCGTAGGCTGAACGCATGTGTGAGTAAAACTGTAACCATAGGATATCGGGGCGAACATCCGGTGGGAAGGGCGCTGGGGTACTGATTATGGTATTAAGGATCCTTACAACCAGAAGTACACTAAAATTTAGCAAGTTCGCCTTGTTGACTGTCCAGCAATTGATAGATCTCCATAGAATAGGTTACTTGATTTGGGTGTATTGCAACTGTTCCCACATAGGGTTTCATGAAGACATTCTAAAAAACGAATTCCATCTTCCGGACGATGAAAGAATACCTAAACCCGGGGTGCGGAAAGGTACAGAAGATAAGTATAAGACCTTCTACTGGAACTCCATCCGAGAGACATTGTCAGAAACAGAATATATGCATCTGTTCACTTCAATGAGAAAAAGCGGGAAACGTGACAGGAAAAGCAGAAACAACAAAAATATGGTTATTAAAAAATTAAATCACTACGAATGGAACAGACACAGTAACCATAAAGCCCCCAATGCCAGAACAAACAAAAGGAATAATTGATGGATAACTTTACAAAAAAGAAATGGACGGCTTTTGAAATAATTATGTACCAACCGTCTCCAAAACACAAAGAAGAAGAATGTATCCTGATCGGTGTAAACTTTGAAGATGAACTGCTTGAACTAAGGCCACTAATACCAGATAATTATCAAAGCGGTCTATATGATAGATTCTGGACCAGACATGAATATTGCCGTACCCCAAGAATGAAACCAATTATGTTCGCATCTTAATTATGAAAGACTTATTCGGAAATATGGAAATGAGGGCGCTATCGTGGAAAGAGCCATATGCTAGCTTAATGCTGCATAACAAAATCGAAACCCGTACATGGCCTACAAAATACCGGGGCCTGGTCCTGATCTGTGCAAGCAAGGTGCCATACACGACCAACCAGGTGATAGCAGTATCAGGCCTGCACCAAGTTAATAGAAACTTCCCCTTTAGCATTTCGGACTATACCCCATTTTCAGGTAAAGCTATTGCAGTGGGAGAGCTTGTCAATTGTAGAAAAATGGATCCGGAGGATGAGGATAAATGCTTTGTTGAGTACAGACAGACAATGAATAGTACAGGAATATATGAATCTGCCCTATGGTGTCACGTGTATAAAGATGTTCGGCCTCTTGCTTTTTGCATCCCCTGGAAAGGGTGCCAGGGCTGGAAGAAACTCAGTGAAGAAGAAATCGATAAAATAATACTATGAAAGACTTTGATACTAAAACAAAAGATAAAAAAGTAGTAGCATGGTGGTCGGGCGGTATAACATCCGCAGTAGCTTGCAAACTAGCAATTGATACCTACGGCAAAGATTCTTGTAGAATTATTTTCATGGATACCAAAAATGAGGACCCTGATACTTTGAGATTCATGCTAGATTGTCAAAAGTGGTATGGGATTGAGATTGAATTGATAACGGCTTTAGGCGAAGGAAAGAAATTCAAATGCATTCAAGATGTATGGAGACATTACCTTTCTTTAAATGTTGCAACGGGTGCAATTTGTTCATCTGTTTTAAAAAGGGATTTGAGATTGAAATTTGAGAAGGAGAACGAATACGACTACCAAGTATTCGGGTTTGACATAGACGAACCAAAACGTGCTAAGTCAATGAAAAACAACTACCCAAAATCAAAGCCCATCTTCCTGTTATTAAACCATGCACTAAGAAAGCAAGATTGCGTCAAAATACTAAAAGATGCAGGGATAGAAATACCTAGATCCTATAAATTAGGATACAAAAACAATAATTGTCTTAAAACAAAATGTATTCAAGGAGGTATTGGATATTGGAAAAAGGTAGAGATAGAAGATCCCAGAGCATTTGATGAAATGGCGGATATGGAACATGAATTAACAGACTTAAAAGGAAAACCAGTGACAATGTTAAAAGATCAAAGCAACCTTGCAAAGGCAACGGGCAGATTTCAGGTATTTTTAAAACCCCATCCCGATTATCCAAACCATAAAGATTTATCAATGATGGAGGGCAGACCCGTAGAACCACTGATAGAATGTAACGGGTTTTGTGGTACAAATGATTTTAGTGAAAGAAACGAAACTGAAAAAGAAATAAATTTTCAAACTCCTACGACATCATGAAAGACTTTGATCAACACGGCCCTCCTGATAAGATCCGGAGCCACCACGAGCGCAATATCAAAGACGAGATCGTGAAAAGGGAGGCAAGGATGCTCACCAACAGGAGCCACCAGACCTTCCAGTACAACAAAAAGACCGGCATCCTCAGCATCGCCGAAATAGAAGAACAGGTGGCGGTGATCAGGGAATCGCCGGCAGAGAAAGGCAGGATATATATCATCCCCCACGTGGACCACAGGCCCAAAATAGTGAAGAAAATTAAATCCCGGGAGAACTGCTTATACTTCCAGAAACTTAATTTTAAAAATGCAGTACTATTCCTTCAAAAACAGGGATATAAAAAAATATTTATACAAAAAAGCTCAGGAGGGGGAGACTAAAGAAATTATGAAAGATAAAACTATGAACGAAATAAAAATACCTCCACTACCAGAAGCGGATAAAATTGCAATAGTTAATATAGCGCTTGAAGGTGCCACAAATTTACTCCTGTTTACAATGGACACTTGCGGATTTCAAACCCATATTCACGGTAAGATAATTGATGAAAAGAGTGGCAGAAAGTTTACACTAAAATTTGATCTAATTAAGGAATGAAATGAAAAATAGGGGTACTCAAGCAATTTTTGAAACTAAACCCAGATAAGAAATGAGCGAGATTAAACTAAGTGAAGAACTAAAAGAGGAATCAAAAAGGAATCTGATTTTCTTTAAAGTTCTTGGGTTTCCTGATATTATTTTTGATATACAAGCCCTGGAAGCCGAGAACAAAGGGCTTAAGGCATCTTTCATAGATCAGCGTAAAGCATGGCTGTGGGTTAAGGGATTGATTCCTGATTATCTCAATGACCCCGATCCATTGACAGAAGAAAGATATCAGGAGTTGGCTAAATTATCAGAAAAAACTAAAGGAGGCAGGGAAGAAATGAGCGATGATTATTTAAAGAAGCAAAAGGAGGCAGACAAACTAATGATGTCGACTAAAATTGAGCTAGTGGACAAATTCCAAGCCATGGAAGCCGAGAACAAAAGGTTGAAGGAAGGACTAAAAGTAATAGAGAATCATGCGTATCAATATGGCAAAGGAGAACCATACTTTTTAGGCATCCAAAGAATATTTGAGAAAAGGAAACTAAAATTTACTAATGGACAATAAAAAGCATTTAAGTGAAAAAATGAGGTATAATGATGCTCAACCTGTAAGCATTTATACTATGCAAAAATGGATTAAAGAAGCCGAAGCCCTGGAAGATAAGATTAAGGATCATTGTTTTCAGGTAGGTCATACAATGTACAAAGTTACAGAAATAGACAATGGACAAAGTATAATTGGTGAGCATCAATGTAGTAGATGTGATTATGTTATACCATTCCAATTTGATTATCATGTTAATTAACCCCTGTGGAGGCAGGTAAGAAATGAACAACTTTATGCTAACACAAGCAAGCGAAGAAATAAAAGCCTTAAAAGCCGAGATTAAAGAGCTGAAGAAATGGCCACCAATATCTGAACTTCCAGAAGATAAAAATCTATGGTGTGTATTTTGCCATTGGCATCAACTTGATTCCATCCCTGTAACTATCGAAACAGATGTATGTACAATTGGGGATGCTAAAAGTTTCAGGGAATGGGAAATAAAAAATAGCTATACACATTTTATAATAATTGAACCCCCTGTGGAGGCAGGAAAGAAATGATACTAACTAAAGAAGAACAGGTCAAGTTTGAAGAAGCTGTAAGACCGTTAATGAAACATTTAGCGGAAAATTACCATCCACACGTGACAGTAATCGTAGAAGGTGGGAGTGCTGAAATATTAGAAAGTTCAGTAAGGATTGTGATTGACGATTACATACCAGATTAACCCCTGCCAAGAGGCAGGTAAGAAATGAAAGATATAAAACAGCATAGATCAGTCATAAATAAAAAGTGTCCTGAAAAAGGGTATTTTGTAAATCTATTCCTCCCTCCCCGTGTATTGACGGACTTTTGGCATTCTTGGTCAACATTTGGGAACTGCCCTCAGTGTGGTGAAATGTTATCACCTGAGAAATGGGTGGATGCCAAATTTGGAGACAACTGGAAAGACCATGCTGAAAAGAATTACACCAAAGAGCAGGTCATTGATATAGCTTTTAAAAATGGAAGGGAAGTTATTATTCTAAAAAAAGAAATAGAAGATTTGAAAAAACACGTCCTGGTTATTTCAGGCGAAGGAAGGGGAGAGTGATGGATAAGCTAAGAGAACAATATTCAAAATTTAGATCAGGGATGGGGACAGTAATAACCTATGAACAATGGCTGGAAAAGAAGGTGAAGAAATTGGAGAAAGGGCTGAAGAGTGACGCAGAACTCAGCAAACAATTACAGATAAGCGATCCTGTTAATTACTTTTATGGATGACCTTAAAAAACACCCAAACTTGTTAATATTGCCTACCGAAACAATAGTTGATGGATTTTTAAAAAGCAGTTTATACTTTAACCCCTGTGGAGGCAGAAAAAAATGAGCAGAATATTTTTAGGCGGAACATGCAACAATAGCACATGGAGAGCAACGATTGAAGATCGTGTACATATCCCGATGTTTAATCCCGTAGTAGATGATTGGACAGAAAAGTGCCAGGCAATCGAAATGGATGAGAAAGAGAATAAATGCGATATTCATTTGTACGTGATTACAAGCCGAATGACAGGTGTATTTTCAATTGCAGAAGTAATGGATAGTGTGCATAACAGAAGCAAGAAAACATTGCTCCTGGTTATCCCATACGGATTTAATCCAGGGCAACTAAAAAGCCTTGAAGCTGTTGTTGATCTGGTAAGATTGAGAGGCGGTATTGCTTATATAGACCATGATCTCGAAAGGACTGTGCGGGTTTTAAATGATGCATTTCATGAGTAAACTATTCTACTACGATTCAAGGACCGGAAAAACAAGATCAAGGAATTGAAAGAGAAAATTGGGTTGAAATAAAATCAATAAAAGCCCATGTTACATAATGTTACACTCTGTAACATGCCCCCACGTCAGCAGTAGGGCCACCTCTTTTTGTTGGCAAATGATTGAACTTATAGGCCCGGAAGTTCGTATTGTTAGATAGCAATGAATATGTATGAATAGGCATATATATTATGATATTACTTATTTTGTATATAAATAGTAAGGGAATAGTAAAGAATTTGGGTTACTTTGCGACCTACTTGTAATTAACATACGAATACTAACACTTACTGGACTAGACAGTGAAACACTACCTATTATGATTAAACCTGCTAAAGATATAGCCGATGCTATTCTTTTGAAATCTGACGTTGAAACCGGTGATATAATCTCAAACCTTAAACTTCAAAAGCTACTTTATTATGTTCAGGGATTTCATCTGGCTATTCACAACAAGAAAATTTTTGGGGAAGAGATTGAGGCTTGGCAATACGGACCAGTAGTCCCTGTAATTTATCAAGAATTTAAGGCTAATGGCAATCTTGGTATTGAACCGGGTGATGACCGTGTTCAACTCACAAAAAAAGAGCAAGAATTAATTGATGATGTATATGACGTCTACGGTCAATTCTCAGCCCTCAAGCTAATGAAGATGACTTATATTGAACCACCTTGGAAGGACACTCCTATAAATTCTATTATTTCAACTGATAAAATGGAAAAATTCTTTTCAACCCTCTGTAACATGCCCCCACGTCAGCAGTAGGGCCACCATTACAAGCAAATGGTCTGACCGATAATACAAATCCCCTCTATAAAGTTAGTTATAAATTAGTTAAATATTCTTAATTGAACCTTATGATTGGCCAAACGCTTGTTAGCAGCCTGGTAGTAATCCTTATCTAGTTCAAAGCCTACATAGTCAAAGCCCATATCCTCACAAGCTATCAGACTAGAGGCTGAACCTACATGAGTGTCTAATATTAGATCGTTTGGCTTGGCGTAGTTATGGAGTAGCCATTTGTATAGGGCTACGGGTTTCTGGCAACTATGGATTCTTTCGACTTGTTCACATCTAATAAACCCGTTCCAAGTTAATTTCACCAAATTATTTACACCAATACTTGTACTGGCAACCTCAATTTTAGACCATCTGCTAGATTGATTATCTTTATCCCACACTATTATTCCTTTTTCTGGTATGTGTTCCCAATAGTAATTTGCCCCCCAAATGATTCTGTTTTTTGATACTCTAATTAATTCAGTAAAATACTCTTTACTTGGAATAGAGTTATTCCATTTGACTTCACCATACTTTTTATCAGCTTTTTTCTTATATACATCTGCATCTCCCACTTTAGTAAAATCACCTATCCCATAGGGAGGATCGACAATAACCAAGTCAAAGTGATTATCTTCAAACTTTGGTAAGTACTCCATGCAATCGCCATTTATGAAATCTGACATCTACTTCCTCTTTTGCGCCGATCTATGTTATTATCTTTCATAAATCTATTAATGGTTGTTACGGACATAGGCACCATCAACATATCTTATTCAACCTAACTACCTCCACCCTTAAATCGCCACGTTCCCACCATCCAACTTCCGGTAAATGCCTTTGTAATGTCCTATATCCTACCCCGTATTCCCTCGAAATCATACGCATACCAGTATAGCATTCCTTCTTATTTCCATCAATTACTAGGTATATATAACCTCTTGGCATAACGACTCGGGCTAGGTGCGCCATAAATGTACATAAAAAATTGCTAAAAAAAATTTTATGTGGACGTTTATAGCGGGGTTGCATGTAATAGAGCCCCGGGTCATCGGCAAAAAGGAAAACGGATCTGGTGAATGGGTGGGGGTTGTTTTCGCCAGTTCCTACCATTCGATTTCCCCTTCTATGGTGTCGCTTTTGTTGTACTAAACCATTTATACCCTTATTGATGGCCTGTTAGCCTGTTCTGCTGCCATGCTCGCTTTATGTTCACCTTATGTACCAAACCAAACCTTTTTTTTCTTATAATGTGGCCCTACGTGCTTGTATGTATGTATTATAG
>SDBS01001033.1_pt1 | contig 28084 bp, 28 predicted proteins | sample 2277091 | NCBI WGS metagenome assembly SDBS01 (sample SAMN10404972, study PRJNA504765) | marine sediment metagenome | isolation source: marine sediment core GS10_PC15, 163 cmbsf | place: Arctic Ocean: Southern Knipovich Ridge | collected 2010
GCAGCCGTTTTGCCTGCACACATTTATAAATATCAATTTGAACAAGTTCAGCACCTTTTTTTAATCAATATCATGTCCGCTATTTCCCCGGGACATTAAGTGATATAATGCGCCTGCATATTCAATTCGCCATGCTCTTCCCATACTGATTTTACTCAATGATAGTGCCTTAATTGTAAAGTATTAATTCACAATTCAAGCTTTGACTCCAATCTCTCCAATCTTTTCTTTTGAAATTGGCACATTTTCAATAAAGTGTCTTATCATCGGTTACCAAACCTTAGAATCCGGATAAAATATAAAGCCATAACGAAATGCTGAGAAAGAAAAAACCAATTGATGCAGTACAAAATACAGAAGTATTGTCTTTCTGGAAACCATATAAGTTTGTAACCATTCCGCTCTCCAGAGAAGAGGGTATTGTAAAAAAAATAATCACTGCGCTAAGCGTAGCTGTTCCTACCTCTAAGTTTGTTAAACACAAATATGCGAATAAGGGTGAAATAATCATTTTCGCTACTGTACCAATAACCGATACTTTTTCAATAGGCGATGTGCTACCCTTGTCGATTGATCCTCCCGCTATTATCAATACCAAGGGAAAGATGATGGATATTATCATTTCAGCGGTCCTGTCTACAAATATAGGAAACACAATGCCAACTTTTGATGATACCAACCCTAAAACGCCTCCAATGATAATGGGATTCAAGATGATATGTTTAAGATGACGGAGAACATATTTTCCTTTCATTTTTTCTTTGAGTGCCCATGATACGTCAATAGCAGAAAAAATATCGATGATTGGAAGTACAAATAATAAACCGAAACAAAAATCCCTCACAACACTTCGATCAAATAAAAAATAGATAAAAGCCAGAGCAAGACCTAAATTAAATCTATAACATCCTCTTATGAAAGCAAATGCCGACTCTTCAGGCATCTTTGAAAAGTGGGCAATTAAATAACCACTCAGGTAGGCAAGCAATATTAAAATAAGAATTGTCGAATACACCTTCCAGTCGAAAGTCCCTGACCCCCTTTCGCTTGTGATAATCCAGAAAAAGAAAAAAGGTATTAAGATTTTATACAATCTGTCGGCAACCGCATCAATGAAATTTATGCCGATAATTTTAAATTTCCTTGAGACGTAACCCAGTATTATAACGAAGAAAATGGAGAGTATGGTATGGATTGTCATAGCAAATATATATTAAATTTTTGTACGTGTTCACATGGCTGTAAACAAGCGCCGTAAGGGCTGGCCGCAGAAGCCATGGCTACCGCTGGCAGGTTTGCGTTTTAGAAGGACAAGTCATCAAAGCTGCGCGTCCAATAATCACACAGTTCATCCGGGATGTCCACACTTGTTTCTCGATTTCCCCCCGATAACAATCTCAAAGGGAATGTAAGCAGCGGTCTAAAGCATGTCAATAAAAGTTGGCCATTGGAGGCAGCTTCGTGGTCACTGGGCCTTATAACAGGAGAAGGTTAACGCATAAAACTAACCGCCATCGATTGGCGGAATAATCGTTACAGGGTCACCTTCGTTTAATACCTGGTCAAAGGTAGCATCCTTTTGATTCGCAACTAGAATCCTTACGTCATCAACTGAAATCAGGGCAATATTCAAAACCGTATTTGAATCTTATTGACTCATCTTCTAACTTCCGATCGCCAGCATTTCTCTATCCTCATTCGCATCTGCCACAGCATATCGAATTTGATGAAACAAAGAGATGACTTTTTCAACCCATTCGGTGTTGGCTTTTCCGATTGTGGCCTCAATTTTTATCCGGCAACGTTGGCGGTTCAAATGCCCTGGTTTATGTCGTACATCAACTAAAAACGTGAAGTGAACATTCCTGGCAATCACATTTTCAGATACTCCTGGCCGTATGCACCAAAATGCAAAATTTTTAGGTCTTGCAATTTTAAATCGCTCATCTTCGAAAATAAAAAAGTGGGAGGGTTAGATTTTGCTGCTTTTTAGAAATTTCGCTTTCTTGGCTTTGAGGTGCAACAAGTAGGCATCTTTAGAGTAACTGATGTGACGTCTGGCAAGCTCATCCAGCAGCTTAAAGTCCTTGTTAACTATCGCTTCGATAAGCAGTTTATGTTCTTTCTGAATTCGCTGGATGACATCTGGAGAAGCCCAGGCATAGTAGCGCAGAATATGACTTTGGGCTTTAAGCTGGTTGATGACTTGAATGAGTGTTGGATTTTTTGAAAGCTCATAAATGTAGTTGTGGAAATCTTCATTGGCTGAGATCATTTCTCCGAGATCTCCATTTATTACGCTTTCTTCAAACTTTCGCGCCATTCGCGTCAAATATTCAATATCAGACTTTTGGGCATTTTCTGCCGCTTTGCGGGTTGCCAGGGAATCCAATTCGACACGTACTTCAAAAATGTTTTCAATTTCATGTTCATCCAGATCGCAGACCATGGCCCCCTTATACGGGATTACCTCGATCAAACCTTTGGTCTCGAGAATTTTAAATGCATCCCGCACCCAGAAGCGACTGACTTTTAAATCTTTAGCCAGATCGAGTTCAACGAGTCGCTCGCGCGGTTGGAAAACACCGGTTAAAATCATGTTTGACATGATTTTGATTAGTTTTTGGAAATCCTTTTTTAAGTCATTTTTCTGCTGAGTCATCGGTATCTCTACTTATTACCTGAATTTTGCACGAACCTCTTCGCAAATACACATACAGCTTATAAAGCTTTATGAATCAATGCTAAGAAGAACAGAAAAATTAAGCTGTTTTTACAAATTAGGTAAATTGACATTCTTCAGGTATTTCCAAACATAGATCGTTAGCGGCTTCACAGAAACGCTTTCTTGGCCAGTAAAATCAGTCATTGACAAGTAGTAGCTGTTTGCTACCCTTATAACACACTGATAACACATTTAAATTTAACCGTACAAAAAGTTTCTTGCACGAAAATATATTAAAACTGTGCAAAATTCAGGTATTAATAAGGTCATTATTATTTAAACATAAATTAAAATAACCTTTGCGCCTGCGGTGAATATTTTTTTTTGCGATAGAATAACACTATGTCTAATAATTTATGGCCGCATTGGTAACTAAACCCAATCCCCTGGATATCGGTTATTAACAGGAAGCTTTGATTATCCGATAGGTCCTAATAGAAGCGCTTTATCACGACGCTATTTAGAAATTGTTTTATACCCCGTATCTTTAAATTCCCGAGATAGCTACAGAAAAAACACCTTTCATGATATCAAAGCAATGTCGGCTATATGCTGAATAGTCCAAAAGGCTCATGCTGTTAGCAGCAGTCAATTTCACTGCAAACTAATCCCCTTGGGTCATAATGTCTTTCAGGGCAGACATACACAGTTCGGGGCTCGCCAAAATGGGTATATCATAGGAACCTCGTGTTTGCTCAACTATATGGGCCATGGAGGCTTGGGCCAAAACAATTATATCACACTGCTCTGACAATTTGTCAATGGCCCCTTTGACAATCCTGTCATGTTCGTCGATATTTCCATTAAGCCTTGCTTGAAATGCTTCTGTCTCCAAAGTGCTCACAATCTCTACCGGCTTACCCTTTTCGGCAGCACGGGAATGAATGAGATCGATACTTGGCTTCAAAGTTGTTTTAGCGGTGGTGATGACACCAATTTTCTCCCCAAGCTCGATGGCTTTATCTGCCAAGGGGTCATCAATTTTCATGATAGGAATATCGATCAGATTGCGGACGGTATCGACTGCCGGTGACGTGGAGGAACAGGTGAACAAAATCAGGTCGGCGCCGCTTTCCATCAACAAACTTGCCTGCATCGCAACTCTGCGAACAATCCCTGGTGTCAATCCATCGTTTTCCATTAGTTGTTTAAGAATGCCCTCATCCACGATATGAAAACTTTTAACATCCGGAATCGTTTCCAGAAATAAATTTCGAAACATATCAGCCAGAAACCCAACCGTGTGCAAAAGCCCGATTTGTCGTACCATCACCATCCTCCTGCTGAAAGCAAGCCGGGTGTTTCAGCCCGGCTTGCAGCTTTTATACTCGAGGTGTTTTGCGTAAAAGTTGACCATAACCTTCAACCACATCGTTAATCCCCAACAGCTTCATCAGATGCCAGGCCGTTGCCTGATTGGAGGTGACGACCGGCTTTCCGGAATCTTTCTCAATTTCTTCAATGACATCACTGCAACGGAAATTGGTACAGGTAATAAAGATGCCATCTGCTTCCGGCACCACAGCTTCCATAGCGCTCTGATAAGCCTGTGAAGGTTTGGTGGCCCCCATTTCATAGAGGTCTTCAATACCCAGCCCAACGACCCGCAGAACTTGAAAGCCCGAGTCTTCATAGAAAATACGAAAGCGCTCATTGAGTTCCTCGGTATACGGCCCGGTAATCACAATTTTTTTGAGTCCCAAAAAGCGCATCGCTTCTTCTGCTGCAGTTGCTGTAGTGGTACAGGGGATGCCTTTACTCTGCGATTCCATCGAAGGAATCGCATTGGCACAGGGGAAGTCCGCCGTTGCGTTTTCCATCATCGCAATCTCTTTTTTATCCCAGCCGGGGCCACCGACAAGCGACCCGGCGGTACAGGCAAACGCAATAGCGGACCGATTCCCCAGAATCTGGGATGATAGTCCTTCGGCTAAAAGGCCGGCCGCATTTCCCAGCGGCTCACTCAGTTTGGAACATTCTTCCACATTCACCACCGGGTTCATGTGAATTCTTGTTTCTCGAACTTGAACGTAGTCAGGTATCATGCGACAGATTTCCGGTGTCGGGTTCAAATTGGGCCCGACGACAACCAGACCGATTTTGGCCCTGTATCCATAGGGCACGTCATAAACCTCTTTTTGCTTTAACATGGCAATGTTCTCCTTTCTTGTCCTCTTTTATTTAATATCCTAATAGCTTCGGCAGCCAGTTTGTAATGCCGGGCCAGAATGCAACCAGAATGATCACCGCGAAAACCAAGAATAAAAACGGCCAGATTTCGCGGGTGGCTTCTTCAATGCTACAATCAGCAATTGGACAAACGATAAATAGACCCAGCGCTACCGGTGGGGTAATTAGTGCGACCTGAACCGTCATTACCACCAGAAGCCCAAAATGATGCGGCTCAATACCATATGCCACCGCTATCGGAGCAAAAACCGGTATGAGCATAATCATGGTCGCAACCGCTTCTAACACAAACCCCAGAATCAACAAAAATGTTATCGTCAGTACCAGAAAGACATGGGGCGAGGCGGTTAGATGCAGAAATGATTGGGCCACCATCTGCGGAACCTGGTGGGTGATCAAAATCCAGGAAATAACTTTAGCCGTGGCCAGAAGCATGAAAACCACCGCGCTGGTCCGGCAGGATGAAAGAAAACAATCAAAAATGTCTTTTAGCCGGATTTGACGCGTCACGATAATACCGATAACGAGAGCGTAGGCCACAGCTACGGCACCGGCTTCGGTCGGTGTAAATATGCCGCCAAGAATTCCGCCCAGTATAATGATGGGTACCATTAGACCCGGAATGGCAGCGATTGCTCTCCGAAACACATTCCGAATGCTAAATCCGACGCTGCTGATCGGAAAATCCTGACGAAATGACATGAAATATACCAAAGCCATCATACCAAATCCGATCAGGCAGCCCGGAACGGCGCCCAGCAGAAAAAGCTTGGCTACTGAGATACCGCCGCCATAAACATAAGCGTATATCAGCATCGCCACGCTGGGTGGTATGATCGGTCCCATAATCGAAGAGGCTGCGGTTACAACCGCCGAAAAAGTTCGGGTATACCCCTGTTTGATCATACTGGGGACCATCATTGATCCCACCGCGGCGGTATCCGCCACGGCCACGCCGGTTACGCCGGCGAAAAACATACTGGCTAAAATATTTACATAGGCCAGGCCGCCCTTCCAGTGACCCACAAGGCTGTTAGCCAAATCGACCAGTTTGGGCAGGACTCCGCAGCGACTCATCAAATCGCCTGCCATGATAAAAAATGGAATGGCCATCAGCGGGAATGAATCAATGCCCCCAAACATCAAAGTCGGTAAAATGTTGAACGGCAAATTCTCGGTTACGATGATAAAGGATAGGGCCGCTAAGCCAAGACAAAATGCAACCGGAACGCCAAGAAGTATCGTCACAGTAAATACAATCGCCAGGATTAGCATACCGTTTTTTCTCCTTCATCCGTCGCTGCAGCAGAATTTTTCTCCTTCAATATATCCTTGAAAGTGGGTAAAAGGAAAATGATCATCAAGATCGAACCCACCGGAATGGCCAGATAAAAATAAAAAAGTGATAAATTAATCGTAATGCACATCTGGTATAGTTGTTGGGGCAGGATCTTTATTCCTTCAATGGCAACAAACACCAAAAAGACAAGCGTTAAAGCGTGCGCTGAAAGGCGAAGCCATTTTTGGGTTCGCTGATTAAACCGCTTGATTAAAAAATTTATATGGATATGGGCGCCGTCGCGAACGGCCAGCGCACTGCCGAGGAATACAATCCACACCATTAAATAGCGTGAAAGCTCTTCGGTGAAAATCAGAGAATGTTTAAAGCCATAACGCAATACCACTTCGGTTGTGACGATGGTCACGAGGGTTGTCGCAGCCAGAACGATAAGACCTTCAACTGCGCGTGAGAGCAACCGGTAAAACATATCTCGCCTCTTTCGGTCCCAAGTAAAAGTGAGGGATCGGAGCGCAAAACCGCCCCGATCCTTTCAGCAGAATCCGGGCTAGTTGTTAAAGAAAACTACAGCATCAACCACCTCTTTACCCTCGGGGCCGAAACCCTTTACAGCTGAAGAGTAAACTGTTTGAGCGATTTGGCGAAACTCCGCTTTGGAGGCATCCGGGACATCATTAATTTTCATTCCATCCGTCCGCAGTTTATTCATGACCTCTTCATTATCCTTTGCATTGGCCTCGCGCTGCCACAGGGTCGCCTTTTGGGCTGCCATTTTTACTGCCAGTTGCAGGTCTTTCGGTAGCTTGTTCAGGCTGACTTTGCTCATGAGGACATTGCCCGGTTCGTTGACATGAGCTGTTAAAGAGTAATACTTCTGAACTTCATAGAGCTTCCCTAAATAGACCATTCCGGGCGGGTTTTCCTGGGCATCCACAACACCTTGCTGAAGTGCCTGATAAAGCTCGGTCCATCCCATTGGCGTCGGGGCGGCACCTAAGGCCTTAAAAAAGTCTACATGCACTTTGGCCGGCAGACAACGAATTTTAAGACCTTTCATATCGCTTACCTTCTTGATGGCGAGTTCGTTGTTGCTGACATGTCGAAAACCATTATCCCACCATCCGACGACTTCATATCCTTTGGCAGACAGCTTTTCGCCGAGATACTGACCGAAGGGTCCGTCCAGCGCCTGGAACATGGTATCCGTATCTTTCCAGAGATAAGGCAATATGGTGATCCCCATCTCAGGGACATGGCCGGTCACATGACCGGTACCGGAAAGGACGAAGTCAACCGTCCCAACTTTAGCCATCTCCAATACCTCACGGATTTTGCCCAGGGATCCGGCATGGTAAACCTGAATTTTAACCCGCCCATTGGTCACTTCATTCACCAGCTGGCTAAACTTCTCAGCTCCTCGACCCCAGGAATGATCTTTAGGGACCGGGTTGGCAAATTTAAGCGTGTACTCAGCTGCAGCGACCATTGACACGCTAAACGCCATGGCTACCGACAAACATACGACAAACGTGATCATTTTCAGTTTCGTCATTTTTAAGTCCTCCTATTCAATTGGGTTTATAATTTGCCCTACCACTCTGTATGTGATTCGTACTTTCAGAGCGTAAGGCTGCTCTCCTCTTTTATTTATCGCAGCACCTCTGATAAAAACCTTCGGCCACATACAGATCCAGAAGTATCTCGTCCCGTGGCCTCGGGAAAACATTACCCTGGATTTTCCACGTAAAATCGTTTAAATATTCCAGACCGCCTTCCCGAACGATAAACGGCCGGTCATGGCCGGGTATAATAACTTCCGCCCGGGCGATTACGTTTTGGGTGCTTGCCTGTTGCTCGCTGTCAGTCATGGCGGATGGTGTGGCCGTATCGGTCAGAAGGTCCCAGCCGTTCTTGATGACATCACCGCATAAAGCGATGGCAACCGGTTTTCTGCAAAACAGCACCAACCCCCCAGGTGTATGTCCCGGCAGCACCGCCACCTCGAGATCATCATGAATAACGGTAGATCCCTCTATGGTCTGGATCTCCCGGCCCTCAAACAGGGCCGGCCAAACCTCGGGAATCGCTGGATCTTCAATTCGGCCCGCAACGACTTGTTCAGCATAAGTCAATTCCGCTTCTGAAACGATTACAGCTGCATCCGGAAACAGCGACAGATTGAGGATATGGTCATAATGAAGGTGCGATAGGAACACGTGCTTTATATCCCGTGGTTTCAGGTTAACTGACTGCAAAGCTGCCAATAGCTCAGTACGGTCGCTGTAGTGACCGGTGTCGAATAAAGCCCAGCTGTTTTGCAGGCGAAATAATACGACGGTGCAGTAACCGAGCCACCCGCGATTACTGCGTGCAGGAATTCCCGGCAAAAGAATCTTAAATCTCTCGAGCACTTTACGGTATGTTGCGTTTTTTTCCATATCTGAAGACATACGCTTTTAAATCATTTTAATTGAAGAGCTGACTCAAAGCCTTCTCGAACAGCTTCGTAGATGGTACGCGGTTGAATGGCGTCACCGATGACTTCAACAGGCAGCTTCTGGTCTATCGCTTCTAACAGGTTTCGATTGCTTTTTGATCCGACTGCAAAGACAAAATAATCAAACGGTCCTAGCCGGGTGAATCTTCCTTCAGATTCCACCAGAACCCATTTATCCTCTATAGCGTTTAATTTTGTACGGTTTAATATTCTGACATCGGAAAGGGTTAAGCGTTCAAGGAGAAGATGCAATCGAGTTGCATGCAGCCCGCTCCCGATCACATCCGTCATTTCTATGACCGTAACCGATGCCTTGGATTCGGTTAGAACCTCAGCCGTTTCCAAACCGACTGCCCCGCCTCCAATAACCAGATATCGGCCGGTCTCAATGTGTTCTGCTGCGAGTGTCCCCTCTGCAGTAGAAATATGACTTCCGTCATTTGCTCCCTCAACAGGGAGTTTTTCCGCAGTGGCTCCGGTAGCAATTACAATTCGATCGGCATTTTCATCCTTTATGATCTCTGCAGTCGCTTCCGTCCCAATTATAATATTTACGCCTTCTTTTTGAGCTTGTCGTATCAGATATTCGATAAAATCATTCAAAACTTCCTTAAACGGTGGCCGCATTCCCAGCCTTATCATGCCTCCCAGATCCGATTTTTTTTCATAAAGTTTAACCCGCGCGCCACGGCTTGCCGCATGGGTTGCACAGGATAGTCCGGCAGGTCCGCCGCCCACCACGATAACATTTCGATCGCTTTTTACCGGCGCCAGTTGAATTAAATCATCGCCCACGTAAGGATTAACCGTGCAGCGGAGCGCATCGCCCCGTTGGAGGCAATCGAGACAAAAATTACAGGCAACACATGGCCGGATTTCTTCGTCCTGACCGGCGATGGTCTTAGCAACGTATTCAGGATCGGCAATCAGGGAGCGTGCCACAGCGACCATATCCGCACTTTCTTCGACAATTGCCTTCCTGAACGTTTCCGGACGATCCAAACGACCGACCCCGATAACCGGAATCGAGACCTCTTTTTTAAGGCCGCGTGCCAGCGGCAGCAGCGAACCGCGGGCGACTTCCATGGGAGGACTCATCCGGTACTGGGTGATGCCGATTCCGCCAGAAGCGCTGAGGTAATCAACTCCGATATCTTCCAACCAGCGACCGACTTGAGTCGTTTCTCTCAGCGTCAGGCCATCGTCGACAAACTCATCGATGCTCAGACGTACTCCAAGCAACATATCCCCGTCGATAGCCGACCGCACTTCCTCTGCCGTTTCTTTTAATAATCGAAACCGATTCTCCAGATCACCGCCATACGAATCTTTGCGATGGTTAAAATGAGGGGACAAAAAGAAATTCAACCAGTAGTCATGGCAGGCATGCAGTTCGACTGCATCAAACCCGCACGCTTGCGCCCGAATCGCAGCCGCTACAAACGCCTGCCGGTATTCCTTTATCTCATTTCGGCTAAAATCTTCCGGCATCCGTCCAAGGTTTTTAAAGCTCAGCTGAATACCCACGCGGGTGTGCTCTGCAAGCGAGGTTGCCAGGCTTTGAAGTCCGGGGATAAGATGGTCATCGTAGATGCCGAGCTGTCTCTGGAAACCTCTTCCATAGGGATGAACATAAGCTGCTCCCAGAACAATATAACCGACTTGTGACCGTGCCCGGGCAAGGTAAAAATTTTCATATTCCCTGGTGACAGAGCCATCAAGGGCTGCAAAGTTGGGAACCATCGGGGCCATCACGGCACGATTGGAAAAGCGACAGTTCTTTATTTGAAAGGGATCTGATAGCTTCATAGTTGCCTTTTCGACTGTTTTGCCTTATACACCGCTTACCACTATTAGACGGTTGTCCACTTTACAAACATCTGGATAATCCGCTGCAATGGTCTGAGCGGTTTTCACATCCCGTTCGCCGCTCACAAAACCGATCAAGGTGATCTCACCGCCCGCTTTGGCAGAAACCTGCACGCCCTCCATGAAAGGCAGCGTTTCGACTTTCTTGCGAATAATGCTCTCCAGACGTTTGGCGAAGGCCATGCGCCGAATCTCCTCCAAGGGAAGATTCCGGGTATCTGATTCCGCCTTTTTCTGAATACCCCGTGCGATCAGATCGCAGGCGGCTTCGATTGAAAAATCGGCAGTATTGATAACCATATCGTAGAGTTGAAAATCGTTAAGATCAATTTTGTAAATGGATTGGATCAATGCTCTACGTTGCGTATCCTGACTATGCACATAGTCACGTGCAGCCTGCTCGGACAGGCTTTTTTGGGCGGCTATTTGCTTGATTCTTAATTCCTCTGGTGCCACAATGCGGACATGTAAAATGCCACGGAATTCTTTTAAAACGAATTGCACACCCCGACCCAGCAGAATTACATTATCCCTGCCTGCCAGCTCCAGATTAAGAGATTCAAACAGGCTTTTGTAGGCGGGTCGATTGAAGGAAAGTCGTTCAAAAAAACCTCGAAATTTTTCCATTTCATAAGCGGAACAGGCATCTTTGTATTCATCATCGCAGCTTTCCGCCAGAGAATGAATTTTTTCATCATCAATCAGTTCGTGATTCAGCTTTTTGGCGAGCAAAGCTGCAATCTCTTCTCCTTTGCTCCCTGTTTGTCTCGAAATGGTAACAATAGCCATTTATCCTATCCTCCAGGATTTTGCTTAGCATTCTTTTAGCAATTGTACCTAACAAAATCAAAGCGTGATAACCCGCTTTGAACTCTTTGCCATCGCAGCGCCGGATTCCGGTGACCTTCGGATAAATCCCAACATGGCTTTTTGCTTTTTGTTGGGATCGACAATGAAAAAATCCGGCGGCAAGCCTATGCAGGATACCTGCAGGCGTCTAAAATATTTTGGATCTCCCCATCGCTTAACCGGACGTAATCTTCATTCATGACCTCATCCAGCATATCGGATGACCAGACATCATATCCCGGATTGGCTTCAAAGATCCATGTTTCCATGGCCGGCTCTATGATCACATCCGGTGTGAACAACCAGCCGATATCAAATACGACTTCAGGTTCCTGACACATAAATACCAGTTTACCGCGATAATTTTTACCATCCGCCAGATAAACATTCGGGCAGGTGTAGTAGAGCTTCCAGCCCTCACGTGCTATAGCGGCCTCAGCATATTTCTGTATAACGTCGGGATGCACGCTCGAATGAACATTAATGTGCATGTGATTTGTCGTCGGCATTACCGGAAACTCAAACCCCTTTAGAAAATGCTCCGACTGGAAATACAGTTCCATTGCCCGTTTTTCTTCAGTTCCAACTTCGCGGAACGGAAATTGCATGTAAAAGTGGTTGATGTACCAGCGATTCCAGACCAGAAGGTTGCATCCCGATTCACCGCCATCGCAGGGTTTGAGACCGACATCTTTATTGAAAAACCATTGAAAGTCGAAATGCGGCTTTCCCTCGGGTTCCACGCCATGGAGACTGCCCATTCCTTTTTTAGGTGCCATATGATCAATCTTGCGTGCGGATGGCCATCCCAGTTTCTGAAAATACCCGGTCATCAATGCTTCAAGAGAACCCGGATCAACCGAGGTCTCGACATAGGCGTGAACGTGCGACCCTTCCGGATCGGGATCGCCATGCAAGGCGGCACATAATCGTCGCCAATGATCCGATTCGGCAAAATAGGACGTTACCTCACTGAGTAATGCTTCTCTATCCATGATTTTTCCTCCTGAAAATTTTATTTGGCCTGTTTCTTTTTATCATAAGAACCCGGTTTGACCGGCGGGCTGAAAACACTGATCATCACCAATGGTTCATCACCGAGCGTTTTTACCCCATGCTCAATTCCGGGTTCAGTAAAGATCGCTACTCCGGGTTCAAGGGAATAAACGCTGTTTCCTACCCTTGTTTCACCACGTCCTGATATAACGTAAATAATTTCCTCTTCCTTTTCATGTTTGTGGGTCCCCGGATCGCTACCCGGCGGAAAAGTGACAACACCCAAAATCATATTTTTACAGTCACCACTATCGGGGCCGATCAATTTTTTCCAGACCCTGCCCGGCAGTTTAATTCCCTCGATATTCTTTTCCTCGACGTAATGCATATAACCTCCTTTAAGCATATAGGTTGTCATTTATTTTCCGGGCTCCGTATGCTCCCATTCATTTATGGAACCAGATTCGGAACAAAGAGTGTCAACTGCGGGAATGCATTAATCAAAACCAGAATTCCCAGCATCGTCAAAACTATAGGTATCGCTTTCAGGGCGGTTCTCTCCATCGGAACTTCGGCCACTGCAGAAGAAATGAAAAGGCAATATCCTACAGGCGGCGTTAGCAGGCCGATGGACATATTCAAAATGAAAATCATCGCGACGTGAAGGGGATCCAATCCCAAACTTTGCTCCAGCGGAATCAAAACCGGCACAATGATGACTGTTGCCACTAAAATGTCGATGATCAAACCGGTAAGCAACAAAATGAGATTCAGAATAATAAGGATAACAATTTTATTCTCTGATATCCCGAGCATAAAGTCGCGAAATAGATCCGGAATTCCTTCGTTGATCGAGATATAGGAAAATACCGACGCTGCAGCGATTATGATGACCAGCTTGGATGTGGTTTTGGCGGAAGACAGTAACAGTTTAGGAAGTTCGCCCCAGGTCATTTCTTTGTAAATGTAGATGGCGACGATTAATGTATAAACGACGCCGATCATCGCTGATTCAGTGGGTGTGAACACACCGCTGACAATCCCTCCCACAATGATCAGCGGCGTTAAAAGCGCCAAAATGGATCGCCTTAGCGTAAAAGCAACGTTTTCCCCTGAAAACTGACCCCGGGATCGGGATGGCGGCCCGTAATTTTTTCTTTTTGAAATGAAATAGCACAGCGCCATCAGGCTCAAACCGATCATCATACCGGGGATGTAGCCGGCCAGAAACAGATCCAGCAAAGACAAGCCGGCCGTCATTGAATATACGACCATCGGAATGGAAGGTGGAATTATATTGCCCAAAGGACCGGCGGTTCCCACCACTGCCGAAGAAAAGTCCTTGGGATAGTTCTCTTTTTCCATGGTCGGAATCAAAACAGAAGCGACAGCAGCCGTATCGGCCACGGCCGATCCGGAAATCCCCCCCATCACCATTCCGGCCAGCACCGCCACCATCGACAGACCGCCTCTGAAGTGACCGATTAGAGAATTTGAAAAATCAACTGCGCGCTTGGAAATACCTCCCTGGCACATGACCTCGCCAACCAGAACGAAGCCCGGGATAGCCAGCAAAGTGAAGGAGTCCATCCCGATCATCATACGCTGAGCAATGATTTGGAGAGGAAAATCACCGGCGATGCAGGCATATGTTGCCGCCACACCAAACGAAAAAAACAGCGGCATTCCCATGATCGCAAAAATCAAAAATACGAGTACTACCGACAACATTAGCATTCCGTCTTCTCCTCTGACGGATCATCTTTCAAAAACGCCACAACCGAAACAACGATCGTCTCAAGAATAAAAAGTCCAAACAGCATGCCACCAATCGGGACCGAGAGATACAACCATCCCATGGAAATACCCAGTGTCGGTGTTGACGCTTCTGAAACCATTGGAAAAATAGCCGTCCCCTGTTGAATCATTACCCAGCAAAAGCCAATCATCATAATTTGCAAGAAAGTGGTCCAGAAGAACCGAATCGTCTTTGGCAGGCGCTCAACAATAAACTGAATTTGAATGTGGCTTTGTTCACGCGTAACCACCGCAGCACCAAAAATGACCATCCACAAAAAAAGAATACGACTCAGTTCCATTGACCATGCCGGCGGCATATGAAACAAATACCGCATCAAAACCGCGTAAAACAGGCAGAGGACGATGATGGCCAGCAGGCTGATACAAATGACTTTTAGGATCGACTCGATAATCGAAAGTAACCTGGTTAACATATCAGTCTCTTTCTGCCGGAGGGCGAAATAACTTTCGCCCCCCGTTAATTATGGAATCCGATTAGTTATTCTTACGATAGTCTTCAATAAATTGCATACACTCATCCATAAAATCCGGACCGATTTTCGATCTGAATTCGGTGTAAGCCGGGCGTGTCAGTTTTCGAAAGGCCTCGAATGCCTCAGGACTGAGTGCGTTAACTTTAACGCCCTTGGCCTCGAGCAGTGCAGCCGATTTGTCATCAAATTGCGCCTGTTGTTTGCGTGCCCAGAGAAACGCTTCGGCTGCCGATTCCTTAATGAGCTTCTGTTCTTCCGGACTAAATTTTTTGAACATCGATTTGCTCATAATCAGGGGGGCCGATTCATAATAATGTTTGGTCCGCGAAGCATACTTGGCGATTTCATAGAGTTTCAAATGATAACCCAGCCCGTAAGTTGTTGAAATACCGTCCACTGTTCCCTGGCGCATTCCCAGGAGTGCTTCACCCCAGGCCAGCGGCGTTGCAACACCGCCCATGTTGTTGACGGTTGACATGTCAAGCGGGGTCTCGACCGTACGAATTTTCAGTCCCTTGAAGGCCTCCGGTCCGGTGACGGGACGGGTATTGCACCAGACACCTCGAAATGACCAGGTCGCCCAGCCCAGTCCGACCAGATTTTTGGATTCGAGCATCTTGAACATCTTCTGCCCCATGGGGCCGTCTAGAAAGGCGTTGGCTTCATCGTGATTATTAAAAAGATAGGGCAAAGGAATCATAAAATACTGGGGTATGATGTTTGCCAGAACCGAACCGCTGACAATAGCGGCATCAAGTGTTCCAAGTCGGCAGCCCTCAATCATTTCCCGGTCTCCCCCCATGACGCCTCTGTCCAATATTTTGACCTTAAGTTTGCCGCCTGATTTTTTCTCCAGAACCTCCTGCCACTTGGTCAAACTCTGACCAATGGTCGTTTCAGGAAGTGCCACGGTCGCAACACGAATCCGCTTGCTTGCTTCGGCAGCGGATACTGATAATACCACAACGCAAACAATGCATAAACTGAACGAAAATACGGATTGCAAAATACCTCGAAGTTTCATTGATTGACCTCCTCTTTTTAAGTTTCGATTAGAATGCTAAATAGCAAATTTCTTGCCGGTAACCCGAACGAACCTGCACTCCCGCCTCAACCGTATCGGGTAGTCCCGGGTGCAAGTCCTTGTTTTTCAATTCCTAAATGCGAATCGCCAAATCGAAAGCCTGATGAATGGCCTGTATAGCATTGCCCGGATTTCGGCAGTCCCCAACACGGTACCACATTGCCTGATCAGGCAGGTCCGGTCTTTGTTCCGACAGCGGTGATTGCATTCCTAAGGCCAGCACGACCCTGCCGGCAGGCACCCTGGTTTCATTGCCGCCGCCGATCAGCGGCCGATCCGAAATAATGACTCCATCTTCTTCAATTTTGACCGCTCTGTACCCGGTAAAAATCTTAACCTGCTTTTCCTCCAGCCGTTGCATTAACCCTTCGCGCACACCGATTCCCGGCTGTATATCACGACCTGCGGTGTTCAGCATTTCGATAACCGTCACCGAATGATGCCCGTCAGCGATAAAATCAGCGGTCTCAAGGCCTGACGCACCACCGCCGATGACAGCTACCGGTCCTTCCGGCAGCTGGATTTTGCCGGCCAATACCTCCCAGGCCAGGATGACATGCGGCAGATCAACGCCGGGTATCGGCGGTTTCACAGGACGCGATCCGATAGCAAATACGTAGACATCGGCGGTCAGGGATTTTAGAAGCTCATCCGTTGCTTCGGTGCCCAGGCGCACATCGACTTGAAGCCGTTTGAGTTCACCCGCATAGAATTCGACCATTTTTCTGAAATCGCTCTTGGCCGGCGTGGCCGCCGCTAAATTGATCTGCCCCCCAAGGAAAGCGGATTTTTCGAGAAGCACAACGCGGTGACCCCGAATTTTAGATACTCGCGCAACTTCGCAACCGGCAGGCCCTCCGCCAATCACGATGATCTTCTTTTTAGATTCGGCTTCCTGAATTGGGCACTCAAACTCTCGCCCGACTTCGGGATTGTACATACATCTGATATAGGGACGACTCTCATCTTGCAGTGCTCCAAAACAGCCCTGGTTGCATCGAAGGCAGTGGCGGATCTCATTGGCACGCCCCGCCTTTACCTTATGGGGCCACTGCGGGTCCGCAATCAACGGTCGTCCGATTCCGATCAAATCAGCCATTCCGGATGAGACCGCCTCTGCGGCCATTTTCGGTGTCATAGAATTGCCGATAATCACCGGCACATTCACTTCCGATCGAATTTGTTTCCCAATGGGCAGCAACAAACCGCGGGGCACATCACCCGGTGGTATGGCGATATGGTTCACATGACCGAGACCGCCGGATACACTGACAGCCGACAATCCTCCGTTTTCCAGTTCTTTTGATAGTGCTACCGCATCCTCCGGCGTGAACCCATCGGGTGTGAACTCACTGCCTGAAATTCTGAAGAGCAGCGGATATTCGTCGCCCAGACGGTTACGAATCATTTTAAGGATCTCAAGCGCAAAGCGAAATCGGCCGCTCTGGCTTCCGCCGTATTCGTCATCACGATGATTCCAGTACGGTGAAAGGAACTCGGCAACCAGACAACCGTGGCAGGCATGGATCTCAATGGCGTCAAATCGAGCCTCCCTGGCACGCTCGGCGGCATCGGCATATAAGCCGGTTAAATATTGAATTTCTTCGGGGGTTAACTCTTTACATCCGGCACTGCAGTCCGGCGCTTTGGAAGAGGCCGCGTATCGCGGAAAACCATTTAATGCCTGGCGGAAATACAATCCGATCTGGAGAGACGCCCGGCTGCCATTCTCGTGTATGCGCCGGGTGACCCGCTGCAGTCCCGGAATAAGATGGGAACCAAAGACGCCCAGGGCGTTCTTGACATGGGGCAGCTGAGGATGAATGTAAGCCTCCTCGACCGTTATCAATCCAACTCCACCGCCTGCCCGGGTGGCATAATATTCAACCAGGCGGTCCGTGACTTCCCCCCCCGGCCCTGCAAAACATGTGGACATGGCTGTCATGACCAGGCGATTTTTTAACCTCAAAGATCCGAGGGTAACGGGTTCAAAAAGTCGGCTCATGGTTCAATTTCCGTTTATGCATGCTGTTTGGGAAAAGCACTTATGAATCGCTCAACCAAACAGACGGTTCATTAAGTTTACTTCTTTTTCCTTTAGTTCGCCGAAGGGACTCAGACGGTAAACCGTATTAATTTTCGTCATCGATACCGGCCAGGCGTTTCGCCGCTTTCTTTTTGGATTCCACATCAGTTTCCCGCAAGATAGTCACCCTGTGGGCCTCAGGTGAACCACCGCCGTGTATGTCGGAAATGGTATCGGCGCTTTCCATCGCCATTTTTTCAACCAGTCGGAACATTTTAATCCGGTTTTCCACTGGTACGTCTTTACAGCCCTTTAAATATTTTTTTAGAAGATGCCCGACTTCGGGATTATCCAGGTCTTTATCCGAGGGAAGATCGGCAACATATCCCCCGCAAATATCCACCATCAACCGGATCGCCTCGGCCATCTCCTTGCCCTCGTGAATCTTGGAGGCATTCGCCAGCACTGTGTTGATGAAATACGTTCCCGAAGGCAGTTTTTTGCCCTCATAAGATGCAGCCAGACTGCATCCATACAGCGTTTCCGCACGGTGAATCATGTCAATGACCTTTTGCTTGAGATGGCCCGCTTTGCTGGTTCCGCTGTAATCCATCATTGTTAAAGCCGCTCCGGTCATGCAGTCGATCTTACCGGATTTGCACCCGCCGTGGCTCTGGCGGTGATAGGAAGAGAATTTAACGACCATGTCGACAGCAAATTCTGTCTCACCGCACATGAAGACCCTTTCCCAGGGCACAAATACATTATCAAATATAACCGTGGGGCAGTATTTCGAGTAACGGATGTTACCGATGTCACAGCCATTGAGCTCCCGGTTGTCCAGGCTGGAGCGGCCGACCACATGGATCAGACCCGGGGTGTCGTTTGGAATGGCAAACGCCACCGCATAATCTCCATCCTCTTCCCCCAGAGCGCGGGTTGGCAAAACGATTATTTCATGTGACGAAAGCGATCCGGTTTGATGTGCTTTGGCGCCCCGCACCACAATGCCGTCATCTTGTCGCTCGACAACGTGCAGGTACATGTCTTTATCTTCCTGCTCGAGGGGGCCCAGGGATCGGTCGCCTTTGACGTCGGTAACACCGGCGTTACAGGTCAAATCATTTTTCTGAACATGTTTCAAAAAACTGGTAAACCGTTCAAAGTAATTTGTATTGTGCTTTTGATCAATATCATAGGTGACGATGGAAAGCGCAGACAGACAGTCCAGGCCGGTGCATCGCTGATGGCAGGTGCCCACCCAGTTGCCGAGTGTTCGATTGATTTTAACCCGGGCCACCAGATCCTCAATTGAACCCGGTGGCAGGGTGAAGCGATTTACCGGTTCGTCGATCAGCGGGCTGTGGATCAGCATGAGGTCTCGATATTCATCCATTTGAGCCAGTTCATAGGTTGCACCCGTTGCTTCGATTCCGGGTCGCAGTCTGGGATTATCAACGATGTTCGTTATTTTTTCACCAAACATGTAAGCCGTCGGCTTCATCTTCTTTAGTGATTCAATATATTCTTCTTTGGTTTTTAATCCCATTTTGGATGTCTCCTGTTGATTAATTGAGCAACCACGCATTTTTTTAAAAACAATATCGCAACTTTGTACAACCGTCTGACACCGGCTTTTGGAACCCTATGCCGGCGCTATGCGTTCCATTCCTATATGAAAGGCGTCCAGGTTGATTTGCTCCTTGCCTCTGGGGACCGATTTAGAAATCGCCTGCTCAAGGGCCTGCCGGCTGACTACTTCGGTGATTTTACAAAGAGCGCCCAGCATGATCATGTTTGCAACCACGGCCAGTTTGATTTCATTACGCGCAATGGTCGTGGCCGGTATTTTATAAAGGTGCTTTACCTTCGGTGGAATATCATGAACCATGTCACTGTCGGCGATTAAAATTCCATCTGGCTTTAATACTTCACAAAAGCGGTTAATCGAATCCTGCGCCTGTGCGACCAGGATACCAGGGGCGGTCACCCTGGGAAATTCAACGGGATCATCCGAGATAATCACCCAGGTAGCTGCAAATCCTCCTCTAAGTTCCGATGAATAGGCCTGGGTTTGGGTGGCATATTTATCGTCGAAGGTGACCGCAGCTGAGCCAAGAATAACACCGGCCAGAATCGAACCTTGGCCTCCCACTCCGGCGATTGTCAAATCCGTTTGTGCCATTATTTTTCCTCCGTCATCTCACGGCGCAGTCGAACCCATTGATCACTGAGCTCGGCTTTTTCCAGGTCAATGAATTCGCCGACAACAATCTTCCCCTCGAGCTCCGCTGCTTCCATTTCTCGCGCCCTGTTTATTCGAATACTGTTTTTCTTGAAATGCGTTAACATTTCTACGGCCCCGCCCAATTTACTGGCCCGGCCGTACTGTACCGGGCACTGGCTGACGGCTTCCATCAGAGCAAATCCTTTCTTCTGTATCGCTTTTTTAATCGACCGTGTCATCTGGCGGGGGTGGTGGGTCGTCCAGCGAGCAACATATGCGGCCCCGGCGGCAACAATCATTGGAGAAACGTCGAAATCGTGTTCCATGGCGCCATAAGGACTGGTAACGGTTTTGATACCCCGGGGGGTGGTGGGAGCCGTTTGCCCCCCGGTCATTCCATAGATACCGTTGTTTACCAGTACAACGGTTATGTTGATATTTCGGCGAGCGGCGTGAATCAGGTGATTGCCTCCGATGGCGGTTAAATCGCCGTCTCCGCTGACAACCATCACATGTTTATCCGGCAGCCCTAGTTTCACGCCTGTCGCAAAAGCGACAGGTCTCCCGTGGGTGGTGTGCAGCGTATCTGCATTGTAAAAGGGGCTGGGGATCCAGGCTGAACAGCCAATGCCGGAAACGAAAATGAAATCATCGATATCCAATTGCAGTTCGTCAATCGCGCGCAGGATTGCCTGGGAAACCGTACCGATACCACAACCCGGGCAGGTAGTGGTACGCTTAATATGGCTGCGGGTGTATTGTTGCCTTAATGGATGGACTGTAACCGTCATTGAATTATCTCCTTAATGTGGCCGAGAATGTATCGCGGGTCATGGATCTGACCCAGGAGTTGTGGTCCTAAAAATGAAACCCGGCAGGCATGGGCGGCCTCAGCTTTGATATACGGATACAGCTGGCCGGTGTTGTTTTCCAGCACCAGCATGTGGTCAACCCTTTCAGCAACTTTACGGACCTCTTTATCCGGAAACGGCCAACAGGTCAGCAGGCGCAAAGTACCGGCATTTAATCCCTCAGCTCGAGCCATTCTTGCCGCCGCCCGGGCAGATCGCGAAACGGTGCCACAACTTACAAGCGCAATCGTTGCCTCTTCACAATCATCCTGAACCTGAACAATATCGTCGTGATGACTGAGTATCTTTTCTATCGGACGCATGGCATAGCGGTGCATGGCCTCCAGATCGGTCAGGTTTCGCATGCCGTGCTCATCATGACTGGAACTGGTCACGTGGGCCTTAAGCCCGCGACCGAATACCGGCATGGGGGCCACATCGACATCGAGAAAATCCTGCCGGTCAAGAACGGTTTCGGCCGGCTCCGCTATAGTGCGATGCTGCAATTGGATCTGATCTTTTCCGGGGATCACGATCTGCTCCCGCATATGGCCGATAAAACCATCCGCCATTACGAAAACCGGGACTCGATATTTCTCAGCCAGATTAAAGGCCCGTATGGTCAGGTCAAACATTTCCTGGGGGCTCTCCGGACAAAGTGCAATAATCTGGTAATCTCCATGAGATCCTCGTGCGACCTGGACAATATCGCCGCCAAGTCCCACCGATGGTACACCGGTGGACGGCCCAAAACGCTGGACATCAACTATCACCAAAGGTGTTTCCGTGGCCACCGCAAACCCGATGCTTTCCTGCATCAGGCTGATACCCGGTCCTGAAGTAACGGTCATTGCTTTACAGCCGGCCCAGGAGGCACCGATAGCCGAACAAATCGCGCTGATCTCATCTTCGGTCTGCAAAAACGTGCCTTCGACTTTCGGGAGTATAGCGGCCAGCAAATTGGCAACTTCACTGGCCGGTGTGATCGGATAGCCAGCAACAAAATTGCACCCTGCGGCAATTGCGCCTTCCGTGCAGGCCCAATTTCCCATTTCAAAATGCGTTCCTGTTCGTACTCTATTATTTTGCTGCATCATGATCCTCTTGCTTCATCTTTTTCAACGACAATCGCATAATCCGGACAATAGATCATACAGTTCAAGCAACCGGTACATTCATCCGGCTCTCTAATTTCAGGCGGATAATAACCGGATTCATTCATTTCCTTGCAGGCTTCGAACAACTGCTCCGGACAGACGTGAGCACAGATGCCACAGTCATCAACGCCTTTGCACGCTTGCGAAAATATGGTAATTTTCGGCATACAGGTCTCCTTTGTCTACCTTCCGTGGTCTGAAGAAATTTTCCTTGCAGACTCATTGCTTCAATCCTGTAAAAACGGGTACTCTGGCTCTTTACCCTCCAGAAAGTACAGTACATCTTTGGCAACCATGCTCATACGGATCATCGCTTCCTCAGTATGGGCGGACATGTGCGGTGTTCCCACAAAATTATCTAGTTTAAGGAGCGGATTGTCCGGCGTAATCGGTTCCACCTCATATACGTCCGAGCCGGCTCCGGCAATTCGGTTTGACTGCAGCGCGGCAACAACATCCGCTTCATTCCATACCGGCCCTCTGGCCATATTAATCAAAATCGCCATAGGCTTCATCAACTTGAGCAAATCAGCATTAACAAAGTGATGGGTCTGCGGCAGCAAAGGCATATTAATCGAAATAAAATCCGCTTCTTTAAATAGCGCTTTCTTATCGACCCGCAGGGCATCCAGCTCATTTTCCGCCTCTGGATATTCAATTGGATCATAATACAAAACGTTCATATCGAAGCCAAACCTGCAAATTTTTGCGGTTTGTTGGCCGATGCGACCAAATCCCAAAACACCTAATGTTTTTCCCCTGAGCTCTGTTCCGATGAGTTCATAGCGCGCCTGCCAATTACAATCCCGGAGAGCGATGTCCGCCATCCTGAGCTTTTTAGCCAGCATAAGCGCAAATGCGACGAAGTGCTCGGCCACACTTTTCTTATTTGCCTCCGGCGTATAAACAACCCTGACCCCTCTCTTCTTTGCAGCCTCTAAATCAACGGCATCCAGGCCGACGCCGTGCCTTCCGATAACCTTTAATTTCGGTGCGGCTTCGATTATTTTTTCTGTTACAGCCCCGTTGGCTCTAATGATAATGGCATTTACATCCGAAACCTGATCGATTAATTCCTTTTCATCGTAAGATCTGGCATATATGACGTCACATTTTTCTTCCAGAAGCGCGGTGCCCTCTTGATGCATTGATTCATATAGCAGGACTTTAAACCTCTTCCCCATTTCTGTCTCCTATAAATACGATTTTTTTCTTCGACGTTTATAATAAAATTGTTAACAATGTAGTTTATTTTATTGTTAGTGTCAAGTGGTTTTTTGAAAAGTGTTTTTTTAAAAAAGGTAATTTTCGAATCAACCGTGAGTCAAAGGACGCCAGTCATAGACCCCGGTGAAATCGGTGGTTTGAAATGTGAACCGCTCAAAGCGGATTAAATTATGCGTCACCTAAAGGTGGCAGGGAATCTACTCAGCAAAAAGATTTAGCTGATCGATTCTGCGATTTTCTTTTTCCTGCTCTTTAATATACTTGCGTATCGCATCTTCATCTCTGCCAACTATGGATACGTGATAACTACGCTCCCAGAAATGCTGGACCGTAAAATTCTTCTTTCGCCCTACAAAATTCCTTGCTATTTGAATAGCGCTTTTACCTTTGATGAAGCCTATTATTTGAGCAACTGGCTATTTCGGAAGACTTGATATCATCACATGAACATGATCAAGCATAAGATGACCTTCCATTACTTTGCTCTTTTTGCCTTGCCAGTTCCCTGAAAACATCAGCTAAATATTTCCTGAGTTCTTTATAAGTTTTCTTATATTCCCGGAAATGTCAAACTCTGGGATTCCCCAAGCATAGCAGGGGATTTACCCAGGATTAGTTAAACCATTGGAGCCGCCACCAACTGCCAGGTTGCAAAATTTCCAGTATAATTGATGAAATGCATAGAGGGTATCGATAGGCATCCGTCGCGAAACGACGTGAATATAATTGCGGTTGGCGGGTTGTGAATCTGAAAAAGCGGGAATCGCAGAATATGCGATGTTACAGAACCGTAAGTTTATGACACCCCGGCGCCTGGCGGAATTTATGATTTGAGATCATCGCAAACAGATTGTTGAGGTTGATCACAATAATCGAAGGAAAAAGCCCAAATTTTTATCACGGTCTTTTAGGGAAAACCCCTTATCTCCCTCAAACATCGTGATAAAAACATTTCTATACATATCTATGGATTATGAGTAGGCCAGTCAAAAATTATTGGCATTAATTTTGCGTACAGAAGACCTTGCGATGAAATATCATAGCCACGGAGCACATCACTAGTTCTCATAACTGTCTGAATTTTAGACGTTCTGGCCCATATGCCGCCGCAAAGGCCTTTCTCCTCAACCCCAGGAGGGCGGCTTTGTTTTTCTATCAGGCATCGTGCAAAAGCAACCATCAAATACCGAGACCTGTCACATTATTATACCGGTCACCGCAGATAGCTTGGATTGGAAAATATCTTCAGTTTTTCATGGGAGTCAATCGCAAGTCTTCATTAAAGCTGAGCATCTGTGGTTTATGATCCACGCTGATCTTTGCATTTTTCCGAAATTCCGGCAAAATCGCTTCACTGGCCCAAAAGGTTTCCAAATCGCCGGTATTGACAATACGCGCCATACGAGCTTTCGTGGGAATCGGCACACGGGCCAATGCCACTTCAATCGCGGCCCTGTCATTTTCGAGAGGAATTGGCATGCGCGCAGATCGCAGAACCCCCGATGTAAATACATTCATATATGTAGCATTCCAGTCAATCTGGTCAATCACCCTGCGGGTCGTTAAATCCGCCATGCCAATACCGGTGGCATTTCCATGTGAGTGCGGTGTCAGATCTAAAACGATAAGAATGCGAAAATCAGGTTTCCGAGGACCGCCTTCCCGCCTCCAGAAGCCGATCACATTCGGGTCCATTCCTGCTCCGCTGACATTTTTACCCATTTCGTCTACCAACAGGATATCCAAATCATCCACCGGCAGATTAGGCAGCAATCTCCAGGCAACTTTTAGAAATTCACGATCAAGCTCAGCAAATTGGTTCGGACCGACAAGCTTAATGGAGTGCGTCCCACCGACAGCATTCTCTGTAACCCCCAAGCCGCAGAGGACAGAGGTCTGCTGCATGATTAACCGGGCCGCCGGCACAATCGTTTGCCCCAGATCATATTTATGCATATTCGCCGCTCCTTTTTGCCGGCCGCAACCTACAGCCAGAATCTTGCACAACCCGGACTCTACATCAGAGCGAAACGCCGTATGCGGTTTTATCCGATTAATGACCACGATGTGATCGGCTTCCAAAGCATCCTTGGCAAAAAAAACTTCAGCACCCGACTCAATTCGCCCAAGGGAAACCACATCCATGTTCGAGACAATGGGGGCATTCACCGCTTCTTCGGTAATACCCAGTTCTTCAAGCACCTGGGTCTGTCCCTCAGCGGTAGCGCCCCCATGCGAGCCCATAGCCGGGATGACATAGGGCTTCAGCTTCATTGCGCGAAGACACTCAATCACCGCTTGAACCAATAGTTTGAGGTCATGAGTGCCCCTGGACCCTACTCCGACAGCGACACTCTGGCCTGGACGAACCCTAGGCCGCGGTCTAAAGTTGGCGAATTCATCACGAACGGCTCGAGAAACATCTTTAATGGATGTAACGTGAAAGCTTTGTTTGACACGATAAAACGACGGAAAGTCCATTTTTTTCCTTCCCTTACTCAAAAATCGTGGTGAAATTTTGGAGGATTGAGATCTAAGGGATCACAACTGCGTTCATCTGCCGCAGGGTCTCCAATGAATTCAAAATGACGAATTACGATGTTAAGATCGCTTCATCCTGTGATCTACAATTTTAGCAAAATTTATTTCATATATTCCCCAACCGGCTCCATCCAATAAAGACCCAAATACAGAATGAAGATCGTAATGTCAACCCAGCAATTAGCTAAAATCGGCTGAAAATAGGAGATTTTGGATATAAGAAACCTGTCTTCCCGCTTAAGATTTTTTTTAAAAGCAGGCTTCGGCAGGATAATCAGGGTCCCTAATGTAATCATCCGCACTGGGTCCCGGCCGCTCGTCACATGCGGGAAAAACATCGATGGGGGGGCATTAGCAACGGGTCGCGGCTTGCGCTTTACATCCCATCCGCCTCAGGCGGATAAGGATTACTGCATGGTAAAAATGGCAGCACACCTTTTATAGTTTCAAGTATTAACGGGCTGTTGTCCAAAGCTACGTTTAGGTAAATGAGAAAAATTAAAATCAGATTTGTAATTCAAGCCATTTATTTCGCAAAAGGTATTTCATACGATCTGTTATACCTTCTTTAAAGTAAGAAAATCGTTGCTTAATGCAATAGCAAGCGCTCTTTGTTGCGGATTTTGCCTGGACTATAGCCGATGCAACCTTCGGCTCTTTGATATTACGAAATAATACCATCATATTTTGAACGCTGGCAGTTAGGTATTCCTGAATTTCAACACGCCATAGCCTGCGCCATCGAGCGCGTTGATATCCATAACGGGCACTACGGGCAAATGATATTTCCATAAGGTGCTGCCGAGTCCTGATATCCTTTTTCGATTCCCGACTATCCGCCTGTTTAAGCATAAAATCTAAATCATCTTGCAGGACATGGCGTTTAAGGGTACGACTGGATTTGGACTTCGTACATTTTTCCTAAGTTAACAACTGCTACATGTGCTGGCTGGGGCGATATACTCATAGTGTTTGCGCTTTTTGAAATACTTTCGAATTTTCAGGATTTGACCTGCCGGGCATATGAAAATATCATTATCAGCATCGTAGATGAAGACCTCTTTGGGGAAAATACCTTTTTTTGTGCCAGTCCCTTTTTGAGAGTGCTCCAGAGAATTAAAATGGGCATTCATTTCTAGATCATTGCAGGACAAATAATTCTCAATTGTTCCGTACTTACTATCGGCCACAACCGTTTTGCCTGAACGCATTTATCAATATCATTTTGAACCAGGATGCTTTTATACCGCCCCTGGAACAAATGACCACTCTTTAAGTTTCGGTTATTGAATCTTCGGGTAAAGGTCGTGCCAAACCATTGCATTGCCTTTTTTAAATTTGCACGATTGGTTCTTACCAGGAGATGATAATGATTGGACATTAAAACATAGGCAAAGATATCCGCTTCAAAACGTTCCGCCATTTCCGAGATCGTTTCTAAAAACAAATCTCGATCAGCATCATTTAAATAAATATCCTGCCCGTCATTTCTCCGGGACATTAAGTGATATAATGCGCCTTCATATTCAATTCGTCATGCTCTTTCCATACTGATTTTCCTAAATGATAGTGGCTTAATTGTCAGGTATTATTCACAATAAAAGCTTTGGCACTTATCTTTTTCTGGTTAATACAAGATCGGAGTATTAATACAGAGGAAAAAAACGGTAGTTGCTATTTTCAAGGGATTCGCTTAGGATATAAAATTCATTAAAACAGATGATTAAAAACAAGGCATTTCACTATGAAACCTTTACCGGAAGATTTACAAACACCTAAACAAAATCTTGACGAATTTGCAGATGTGGCCAAAAGAGTATTAGGCTATTTGCCCAATATTATTTCAGAAAAAGCTGAGGCAAGAAATTATACGATACTATCTTCAGTCGTAGCTGGAACAACAAAATTTGCAAGACCGATTAACAAAAATCTGTTTGTATATGAAATTGATGAGTTTGATAAAAAATTCAAATCATTTCTTGCCATTCTTGAAAAGATTAGAAATAGAAAAAAGATAAAAAGAGAGGATTACTCCACAATAGATAGCATAGTATATACAATCCAACAATCTATCGGGGTTGGAATGGACTTCCTTTGTAATCCAAACAGCGCCAGGAAACATGTCGGTAATAGATTTGAAGAATTAATTCGTAATGTCGTTTCTCAAACTGGAATATCGAACGATAAAGTTGTTTTTAAAATACCCTACCCTTCAGAAGAAGGCGAAAAAATGTATTCTTGTGAGATAGAT
>SDBS01001034.1_pt1 | contig 28076 bp, 24 predicted proteins | sample 2277091 | NCBI WGS metagenome assembly SDBS01 (sample SAMN10404972, study PRJNA504765) | marine sediment metagenome | isolation source: marine sediment core GS10_PC15, 163 cmbsf | place: Arctic Ocean: Southern Knipovich Ridge | collected 2010
CCAGGAGCACAACGTGCGGCTGATCCTGGAGTCGTGGGGCGTCGTGCCGACCGAGCTGGACAACAAGGTCATTTATACGATCCTGTCGAAGCCCATTCGACGCTACCAATATCTCGCGGGGAAATTCTTGGGCGTCCAGCTGATCGTTATCGCGAACCTGCTTCTCATGACGATGCTGTTCATCGTGTTTGTTCAAGAGGGTGAGCGGCGCATCAAGGTTCAGTATGGAAAGCGTGTGCGGGGCATGAAGGTCTATGGCGGGGGAAGCACTTACATCCCCCTAAAGATCAACACCGCCGGTATGATCCCCCTGATCTTCGCGCAGTCAATTCTCGCGTTCCCTGCGGTTATAGCGCAGTTCTTCTTGAGCAGCACGAATCCTGGTGTGAAAGGTGTCGCGGAAGGTGCTGTGAGCTTCTTCAGTGGGTCGAATCCATGGTACGCACCGATCTACTTCCTGGCTGTCGCGGGATTCACTTACTTCTACACGTTCGTTATGGTTGAGCAGCAGAACCTGGCCGAGACACTGCAGAAGCAAGGCGGGTTCATCCCTGGCGTTCGGCCGGGCCGGCGGACTAAGGAGTACATTCTGGGTATCTACAAGCGCATCACGCTGGTGGGTGCTGTGTTCCTGGGTTTTGTGGCCGTGCTGCCGTACATCGTGGGGTTAAGCAAGGCAATGGAACTGATGTATTCCGGCGAAATCATTAATGCGCAGGAAGCAGAGAAGATAGGCCTGGTGAGCATGGTGGTACCGGCGGACCAGCTATTGCCAGCAGCCAAGGAAATGGCAGCCAAGCTTACACGCGGGGCACCACTGGCAGCCAAGGGATTGAAGGAAGTCACCTACGGCTCTCTGGAATGGCCACCCAGTGTTCACCATGGCGAAAACGCCAGACGTTTCCGCGATACCAGTGCGTCTGAAGACGCCAAAGAAGGTGTCCAGTCCTTCCTAGAAAAGAGACCGCCCGTCTGGAAAGGCAAATAGGCGTCTCATCATAGAGCTAATGATTTAGCGAAGGGGTCTAACCGGCTTCTGGGCTACCGCGAGGTCAGAGGTCCCCTTAAACACCATAGCCATCCGGTACTCGATTATCGGCAGGTCGGCAAGTGCGTTAACGATATGATGCTGGGTGGGGTTCTGCTCCCAGGTGAGATGATTCCACTGCACTTCCCCGGTGGCTGTCCAGGCTTCTTTCATGCCGCCAGAGGTAGGAAAGAGGGTCGCATAGCTTACTTCCGCGCCGGGTTTCCCGGTATTGGGAATGTATTTCCAGCCCATCCAACCTCTTTCGACACCGTCATCACCGGCGCGCTGTTGTGCTTGTGCCATGGCATCCATCCGTTCCTGGGGTACAGGTTTCAGGTCCTTAAGTATCATGTCCATAATCTTATGGCCGCGGTAGCTGGCCGTGCCACGCCATTCATCACGGAATATGACGTGGTCCGTAATATCGGCGAATATCTTGGGTATGCCCTGGAGTTCCCTACCGGTGAGGATGGGGTCGGTGAGATTCTCCCATAATACCAGACAGAATGTGCCCTCAACGTGGTCGACTTTTCCGTTGTAGATTGCGGCAGCATTGACACCGACAATGTTGTAGGAGCCACCCGCCAGCCATTCAATCTCCCGATTGACGGTATGAGAGACTGAGATTATGGGTTCGGGGCCGACTTCAAAGGGTTCCGGCAAGTATTTCGCAAGCATATCCTTATCAGTCAGGTATGAGACCATCATGGTTGTGGTATCAAGGTATTTGGCGGAACCCTTGCCAACCCTTGGTCCGAAGTGAGCGGGCATCATGTACTGTTTCTCCGGGTCGAACTTAAACATAAAAACCTCCTTTGAATGAATCGGTACTAATATAACCCATCCGTGAATGTAAGTAAAGGCATGATTGTGAATAGCTGACGCCGTTCACTACTGGAATTTGGATAGCGCTGAGTGCCAGATGGCACATTCTTGCAAAATATGTTGACACCTGTCTACTTCTGAGTTACAATAGTAGATACTGTATGACGAATGACCCTACCTGATATAGCTTGAGGGGGTCGATGAATAATTTAGAGGAGGGGTTTAGCCTTATTACGAGCGTTGACAGTTCTATGGCGGTGAGATATGATTGGTGTTATCCGTGGTGTGAGGTAACACTTTGCTCAGCATAGCCTGTGATGGGTTGGGCACAGGAGGATTTAACCCGGCGGTTGGGTTAAGGGTTTGTGCCAAAAGGCAAGGGCTGGCAATGGTCAGGAAGTACGACGTAAATAATAGCTGTTTGGATAGGCAGGATGGTATATAAAGCTACACAAGACCATACCCGGTTATTCGGGACGAGTGGTGTTAGAGGCATAGTCGGGGAGGATTTATCTTTACCGCTTTGCTGTGACGTGGCCAGGGCCACAGGTACAAATTTGCCACGAGAGTCAAAGGTCTGTATTGCTACCGATACCAGAGTAAGTCGAGAAACGGTTAAGAACGCTGTAATATCAGGTTTACGTGATGCAGGAACACACGTCACTGACCTCGGGATTTTACCCACGCCGGTGCTGGCATTTGCGACCAAGGATATGGGCTTCGACAGCGGAGTTATGATTACCGCTTCGCACAATCCCCCTGAGTATAACGGCATCAAGCTCTTCAATAGTAATAGTATCGGATACAGTGAAACACAAGAAGCGGAGATAGAAAAGGTATATGATGCAAAGAGATTCAGGGCCGGCTACACGGGCTACCTTGAACAGAGTCAAGAGGCAAAGGAAAGGTATTTCCGATTTATTCGAGGGAAATTTCCAGCGAGCAGCTTCAAGCACAACTTTAGAATTGTGATTGATGCCGGGAACGGTGCCGCTTCCGGGTTTGTCAGCGACCTTTTCTCCGCACTGGGCCTGGATGTTGTACCCATCAACGATGAGCCTGACGGGCTTTTCCCGGGTAGAAGCCCGGAGCCTAAAGAGGATACTCTACCTGGTACGGTTGATTTTTTGAGGAAACATGGCGCGGACCTTGCTGTCTGCTTTGATGGCGACGCCGACCGCGTTGTCTTTTGCGATAGGGAAGGATTTTTGGGATTCGATGAAATGACTGCCATTGTTTCTTATCTGGCTGTCAAGAAGAGCAACAAGAGGAAGGTGGCGACTACTGTTGAGACAGGCAGATTTCTTGACCTGGCACTGGATGATTTCAAGGCAGAAGTGGTGCGAGGTAGAGTTGGCGATGTGAGTGTGGCTTATCTTGCCCAGAAGCTTGACGCCGCTATTGGTGTCGAACCAGTGGGCGTCTACATTATGCCGGAGATTGGCTATTACCCGGACTCAATATTTGCCACGCTTACCCTGCTCAGTCAAATAGAAGAGATAAATGAGGTCAGAGGTTTCTTTAGAGAGATACCGCAGCTCTTCAAGGAGCAGAGGAGAATTCCCTGCCCCGACAACTATAAGGCAAGTGTTATGGAGAAAATCAGAGACGATACTGCCCTCTTTAGAGGAAGTCGGTTGAATACGCTAGACGGCTTAAGGTTTGAATTTGACAATTCCTGGATACTGGTCAGAGCCAGTGGGACAGAACCACTGATTAGAATAATTGCCGAGTCTGATTCTGGAGTGGAGATGAGAGTGCTGCTGGATGAAGCATATCAGACTGTAGAGAATATCCTGGCAGGTGTAAAGGCGTGAAGGTATTATTTCTCTGTGGCGGTACCGGGAAGAGGATGTTTCCGATAACCGAGGACAAGTTCCTGCTGAAATTCCTGGGGAGAACGCTGCTTGAGCATCAGGTTGAGATGGCAAAAGAGGCCGGGCTGACCGAGTTTGTCATGGTGGGGAACCCGCAGAACATCAGCAGAATAAGGGAAATTATCAACGACATCCCTGGGATTAAAGTAGAGACAGTCATTCAGAAAGAACCCCTGGGAATTGCCAACGCGCTGGAAAGCGCCAGCGAGTTTCTGGTCGGTGAAATAATCGTGGTTAATCCCAACGATGTCTTCGAGAGTTCTGCTTATACCAGACTCCTTGAAGCACGCCGAGCTGGGCCAGCGACCGCTTACCTGCTGGGGTACGAGGTAAGTGATTATTTTCCCGGCGGTTACCTGGTGGTCGGTGAGGATGACAGGTTAGTCAGTATCGTAGAGAAGCCAGAGAGAGGGCAGGAGCCATCCAACCTGGTAAACATCCTGATACACCTGCACACAGACCCGAAAGGACTACTGAAATATGTTGCCAATGTCAGAACGAATAAGGACGACGTCTATGAGAGTGCGCTGGATGCTATGACGAAAGACACAAAAAGAATCCGGGTCGTCCCCTATTCAGGCTCATGGAGTGCAATAAAGTATCCGTGGCATATCTTTGATGCGGTGAAGCATTTCCTGGACAGAACTCCGAAATACATATCACCATCAGCGAATATCTCGGAAAAGGCCGTGGTTGAGGGGAAGGTAATCATCGGTGATAATGTCAGGGTTTTTGAGAATGCGGTGATACGGGGGCCGGTATACATCGGGGCAAACTGTGTCATCGGGAATAACAGTCTGGTGAGGGAATACAACCACATTGGCTCAGACTGCGTGGTGGGATACTCGACGGAAATCAAGGGTTCCTACGTGGGGGATGGGTGCTGGTTTCACATGAACTATGTCGGTGACTCGATAATAGGTGAGAATTGCTATTTTGGAGCTAACACGGTGCTGGCTAACTGGCGTTTTGATGAAAAGAATATCTCAGTGAGGATAGGAGACGACTTGATAGACAGCGGGCTGGATAAATTCGGAGCGATAATCGGTAATGACTGCAAGACCGGAGTCAACGCTAGCATTGTACCCGGTGTCAGAGTCGGGCCGAATTCTATCATTGGGCCGCAGGTATGCCTGACAGAGGACCTTGAACCGAATAAAATGGTGATTACCGATGCAGTCCAGAAGGTTACCAGACACCCGTTTAAGGTCAACCAAGAAGCGACTCAGAAAGCTAATGAGAGAATGAGAGGGCTAAGAGGTGTGGAATAGTCGGTTTCGCTGGTGACAGGGAAGCTGCTCCGTGTTCAGAACCACTACATCTATTGATTAGCGTAGTAGAAAAGGATTGACTGAGTGCATAGTAGAATACAGTGGAATCTGTTCAATATGATACTAAATAGTTACTGTTGTTCAGAAATCAGGTATGATATACTAACACGAGCATAATATCAGCAAACCAGATAATTCAGTGAACGTCAGGTGCAAAAAGCTAAATCCATGAACCCTCTTGTTTCTGTTGTTGTCCCTGCCCTTAACGAAGAAGAACTACTTGATGATTGCCTACAATCGCTCACTACCCAGGTCTGTGATTTTGAATATGAAGTAATCGTTGTTGCCAATGGTGGCACTGACGGGACAATCCCTGTAGCTGAAAAGTATGGAGCCAGGATTGTTCGCGAAAGAAGACCCGGTGTGGCAATAGCTCGTACCGCCGGCTTTGCCGAGGCACGAGGTGATATCATCGCCAGCACCGATGCTGACACAGTAGTGCCATCGCACTGGCTGGCACGTATCAGACAGGTCTTTGTCGAAAACCCAGAAGCTGTGGGGATTGGCGGTCAATGGGAATATGTTGACGGGCCTGTTTCCATGCGCCTACTAATCAAGCTGGTCAATAAAATTATGCCCTGTGTACTTCGCCCGGCACCATGGTTATGGAGTTTCTCCGGTTTCAATTTTGCCGTCAAGAAAGACGCCTACCAGGCCTGCGGTGGTTTCAATTTGGACCCGCGCTATTGCGAGGATTGGAACCTGGGCAAGCGCTTACGCAAAGTGGGACGAGTCATCATGGATTATGAGTTGCTGGTAAAGACCTCTGGTCTGGCTTTTGTTAAGGACCCCCTTTGTATCCATACCATATTCAACTATCTTAGTCTGGTGTTTCTTGGAAGGCCATTGTTACCCATCCTCAAGCGGCGACATGCTACTTAGTCGGTGGGATAAGAGTTTCAATTAATCTAAACCCAACGAACAGGTTGGCAGTCACGATAACTGGCAGTGAACAGCATTCACCTTGAAAGCTGGTCGTGGCTGCCTTGAGAAGTATTGGGGTTACGCACCTGTACGTAAGCCCACGAGAAAATACCAGCCAGAACCCATATGACAGGCACGGCCACGCAGTGGTAGGACGTTATCACCCCTTCGGAGATGGATACCACAATAAAACCGCTGATGGAAGTTTCGAAAATGCCGTTGGCTGCCAAAGCCAGCATCGCCACTGCTGAGCTCATGCCCAGTACCCACCAGAGGTTCTTCTTCGGCGAGTGCCAGATACGCCAGGTCCCTATAATAAGGATTGCCGCCGCAACAAACAGTGCCAGGACACCCAGAAGGCCGCAGTCAGAGAACAATTGAAGGAAGTCGTTATGTGCGTGTTGTTGTTTTATTGAGTCTCCGCCGAGTGAAGCGTATTGCTCAAACCATGTTCCCAAGCCAATGCCGGTTAGTACTTTGTCTTTCAAAATGAGGAGAGTCTCTCGCCAGATTGCAGCTCTATCCGTAATCAAATGAACTATCCATGACCATGTTGAGGTGGCGGCAGGATAGTATTTCGCAATCATCAACCATATTCCACAAATACCAGCAGGCAAGTAGAGGAATATTGCCCACGGTTTCCACAGAAAGAGCAGGAAACATATGCCAACAAATGCCGCAACTAACCCATTGGTGCTGGCGCTCATTATGAGCAGGAAAGCACAGAAGGCTGCCAACAAGCCTGCGACAACCCGCCTGGCCACATCCTTAGATAGTAAGGAGAAGGCTAGAAAGCCCGGTACGCTGATACCCATGATGGTGCCCAACGCATTCGCACTAATATTGTAATCAGTACTGAAGGGAAGATGCCCGGCCGCCTGGTATAGCCACTGATTGAAGGATACTATTCTCACACCTAAACTAGTTTGAGCGAATGTCAGGGTCGCCAGGGTCATGAATACGATGAATGTGACCAGGACAACGAGCTTCCAGTACCAAGTTATGCGCATGGCGTTGGTAACCCCTGAGTAGTACATCAGGATGCAGGCCAGGAAGGTCTGTAACGTCTCCAGGCTGACTGATTTATCGGGTGATACCGCCACTCCAACCAGGAGCCCAAGGGTAAGAATAAGGATAGGAACGTCAAATAGTGTGCGTTTGACAACGGTACCCCAGAGCCACCAGCGGAGGAGAAAGGGCGTTAGGAATATAAGCCAGCTCAGCCAGAGTGGGGGATAGCCTGCCAATATAGACAGATATACCAACCCTCCCAGAAATGGTTGTATGATAATGAGCGGGTCAGAAATTGCTGAGAGGCTAGACTTTAATTTTCCAGTGGTTTCTATCCATGCCATGTTTTATACGCAGCAGTTCTAAAGTTCGGGTTCCAGTGCAATGAATATTGAGAGATTCAATACCGACAGCCGCTAACCCGGCGTGATGTAGAGTTCTAATTCTATCACCTGCCTGGCATTTTGTCTATTTCCTGAACAGGGTGTTTTGTATCTAGATGTAGCGTCTAATAGTATCAGGAGATACACATTTTGCTGGCAAAATTGCCTTATGGCGATATTTTGGCGTAAAATTTTGAAGCTTGGAGGGGTGTCCGAGTGGTTTATGGTGCCGCGCTCGAAAAGCGGTCTCCACATATGTGGAGTGTGGGTTCGAATCCCACCCTCTCCGCCACATCATTCCTTTTTCGATATCAGGATTATCCTCTTCGATTGGAGAAAGCCTGTGATAATTGAGTCCATCACTTCCATTTGGGCCTAGCGCAATTTCCTGACGCGCTTATGATACGAACCCTTAATGAAAGCCATACCTTCATGTAAGGTTACCAGGCATGGTTATTGACTCTGTTTGGTGGGGGAGCGGGGACTCGAACCCCGACGCCTTGCGGCACCAGATCCTAAGTCTGGCCCGTCTACCAATTCCGGCACTCCCCCTAATACCTACTAACCATCTCGAGTGCAAATAGAATTGCCGACGAGGAATATATAGCCTATTTCCCCATACTATATCATTCTACCAGACATGTCTCAAGGCATTGGTAAACAGGCATATTTAATCATTATACGCAAGGTACCATCGCTTAGATTTTACATGTATCTCACAATCAGGTATAATAGGAGACAATGCGGATTATACTACGGTTGCTTGGCTTTCTAAAGAAATACTGGAAATGGGTAGTTCTTACTAATATTTGCCTTATCGTGACGACTGCCTTGATTCTGTTAGTACCTGAACTCCTGAAATGGGCCATTGACAAAGGGATCGGGTACGACATTGAGACTGGTCAGATGACAGGTAGACAGAGCTTGCTCATCGTTGCCGGTGTGCTTATACTGGGATTCAGTCTGCTACGAGGAGCTTTTGCCTTTGGCCAGACCTACCTGGGCGAATTCATATCCCAGCGGGTTGCGTATGACCTCAGGAACCTGCTTTATGACCGCATTCAGCGCCTCAGCTTTGCCTTTCATGACAAAGCGCAGACGGGACAACTGATGTCACGTGCCACCCAAGACGTGGAGGCAGTCCGTATGTTCATAGCTTTTGGCTCGTTTCGTAGTCTTCAACTTCTTGCCATGTTCGTCGGTATTTGTGTCATCCTCTTTGTGATGAACTGGAAGCTAGCCCTAATCGGTCTCGCCTGTGTACCCTTTGTAGGCTACCGAGCAGCCTGGATTGGAGTGAAGCTACGACCCATTTGGACGAATATTCAGGAAGGCATAGCAGGACTGGGCACACTTCTTCAAGAGAACCTTTCAGGGGTGAAAGTAGTGAGGGCTTTCTCACGAGAGCGATACGAGTCTACCAAATTTGAAAAGCAGGCGAAGCAGCTTTACGAAGATAGCCTCCTTTCAAGCAAGATACAGGCTTTGAATGGCCCGCTGATGAGCTTCATGTTTATTGTGGCGAGCGGGTTCCTCATCTGGTTTGGTGGGGGTGAGGTACAGGCAGGAAGACTAACAATAGGCGAACTCACCCAGTTCTATTTTTACCTGGCAATGATGATGATGCCAATAATGATGTTAGGCATGATGGTCAACATGATTTCTCGGTCTATAGCGGCAGGGGAGCGTGTCTTCGAAGTCCTTGACACCGAGTCAGCAGTCCAGGAGTCACCTAACGCTATTGATTTGCCTGATATTAGTGGTCTAGTCAGGTTCCAGGGAGTCGCCTTCAGCTATGATTCGATGAATCCCTATGAGATACTGGGGCCGGTTCTGGAGAATGTCGACCTGGAGGCTAAGCCCGGTGAGATGGTGGCAGTGCTTGGTGCTACCGGCAGTGGCAAGAGTACACTGGTTAACCTCCTCCCAAGATTCTATGATGCTACCTCAGGGAGGATAACAATTGACGATATCGATATCAAGGACGTAACCCTGTCATCACTGCGACGCAGCGTGGGCATCGTCCAGCAAGATGTTTTTCTTTTCTCAGCAACGATAAAGGAGAACATTGCCTATGGTGGTGTTGACGCCACGATGGAAGAAATCGTTGCGGCAACCAAGGCGGCATATCTCCATGAGTTTATTGAAAGTCTGCCTGAGGGCTACGAAACCTGGGTGGGAGAGCGTGGTGTTACGCTATCCGGTGGCCAGAAGCAAAGATTGGCGATTGCCCGCACAGTACTGATGAATCCACGTATCCTTATCTTTGACGATTCTACATCCAGTGTTGATACCGAGACAGAATTTCTTATCCAACGAGCACTGCGGGAATTAATGAAGGGGCGCACAACATTTGTGATTGCCCAGAGGCTTCAAACAGTGAAGGATGCCGACCAGATTCTGGTTCTCGACGGGGGCACAATAGTGGAGCGGGGAACCCACGCGCAGTTACTGAAAGAAGGCACAATCTACCCTCAAATCTACGAGCTTCAACTTCGCGACCAGGAGGAGGCTTTGAGTAAGGAGGTAGAGCCATAATGCATGGTGCGATGATGCATGGTGGTGGGATGCACGGCGGAGGTGGATTGCGCCGCTCTACGGACCTAGCAGAGGATGAGGTTTTCGGTAAGGTCTATGACCAAAAAGTAGTGGTCCGTCTGCTGAAGTACCTGAAGGACCACAAAGTCCGCTTCACGCTAGCATTTGCGTCAATGATTGTCTTCACCCTAGCTACGCTGGCTATGCCGTGGTTGGTCGGTCTTGCCATTGATGGATACATCACCAAGAGCAGTCTCTCGGGGGCACATCTAGCAATCTACAATATCATAGGCACCGACCTGACTAACTGGCTCTTCGTTTTCATTGGGATAGGATTGATTAGCTTTGGAAGCTCCTGGCTGCAGCGCCTCTCGATGGCATATATGGGTCGTGGGGTTCTCTTTACGCTGCGTACTCAGATGTTTAACCACCTGCAGAAACTCTCCATCGGTTTCTACGACCGTCACGAGGTGGGGCGGGTCATGTCCCGGGTGCAGAACGATGTCCAGGCACTCCAAGAAGTGATCACGAGCGGCGCTATAGACATCACAGCCGACCTGCTAAGCCTTGGGGGGATAGTCTTCGTGCTATTCATGATGAATGCGAAGCTGGCACTTATCACCATGACGGTAATCCCGGTTATGGCTGTGGTATTATTCATCTGGCAGAAATACGCACGTACGGCTTTCATGAAAGTGCGCTATGCTATCTCCGCGGTTAACCAAGGATTACAGGAGAATATATCGGGAGCAAGGGTTGTCCAGAGCCTTTCGCGAGAGAACGTCAACTTCCAGAGATTCGATGCCATGAATGAAGCTAATCTGGATGCCAACCTACACGCGGTTCGCCTGTCCGCTGGCATTCAGCCTGTTATTGAACTGCTTTCGGGGTCAGCCATCGCACTGGTAATCATCTTTGGCGGCACACAAGCCCTGGCAGGAGAACTAGGTGTGGGTGCATTTGTTGCTTTTATTGCCTATGTGCAGAGGTTTTTCGACCCGATTCGCGGCCTTGCTATGCAGTACACCCAGTTGCAACGAGCGATGGCGGGAGGTCAGCGCATTTTTGAAGTACTTGATACCAAGCCCGAGATTGTGGATGCCCCCGATGCAATCAAATTACCCCAAGTTGAAGGGGAGATTCAGTTTGACCATGTTCATCACGAGTACGTAGAAGGGTTGGAAGTGCTCCAGGACATCAACTTCCGGGTGCGCCCTGGCGAAACCGTTGCCCTAGTTGGAGCTACGGGGGCCGGCAAGAGCACAGTGGCCAGTCTTATCAGTCGGTCATACGAGATATCAAAAGGGACAATAAACATCGACGGTCACGATATCCGCAAGGTTACCCAGGAATCCCTGCGACATCAAATCGGTGTCGTTCTTCAGGAGCCCTTTCTTTTCTCGGGGACCGTAAGGGAGAACATCCTCTATGGACGAGCCGGTGCCACCGAAGAAGAAATGATAGAAGCGGCCAAGGCAGTGGGTGCCGATAAGTTCATCCAGCGCCTTGAAAATGGTTATGACACCGAGCTCCAGGAAAGAGGAAGCAATCTGAGCGTGGGGCAACGCCAGCTTATCAGCTTTTCCAGGGCAGTCCTTTCCGACCCACGCATCCTAATCCTCGATGAGGCTACGGCCAATGTTGACACCCAGACCGAAATCGTCATTCAGAACGCCTTACGCCGCCTCCTGAAAGGTCGCACTTCCATTGTTATTGCTCACCGTCTGTCTACCATCCACGAAGCTGACCAGATAGTTGTCCTCGATGAGGGTAAAATCGTGGAAATGGGAACCCACCAGGAGCTTCTGGATAAGGGTGGGGCTTACCACAACCTTTATACTATGAGCTACGCCTACACAGACCCCAATTCCTCTTCACCGGATACCACCGCAAACTAAACGGCTAAATTGGCCTGATAATCAGACATCTTTCCGGGTAAACTTTTACCGTCTCAAGCCGGGTTTGATATATACCAGGTGTTCTCTCAATTGCTGCGATTGCCGCTTATTCTTGACAACAGGTACCTTGCGCTCCGGAAAATGTAAACCGTGATAACAGCCATAGCGAGCCTGGGTACCCATAGCCAGAAACCGTTCAAGCCTAACGCCATAAATAGAGCAGGGTCTTCCACCACACTATGATTGATACCAATAGAGATATGAAGGTGCTCCAACTCCGCTCTGGTCAGATCACCTCGTTTAACTCCTTCTTGAATGACCGCCCCGCTATACATCAGACCAAAGACTACGGCAGCAACCCAGAGCATTGCCGTTCGGTCTGAAAGTCCAAGGATTTTCATGACGGGCCTGAAGAAATCAACCAAATATTCATCCCACTCCAGCCCCTTGAGAGATTCCAGAATAATCATGATTCCCATAATAATTAAGAAAATCTTGCTGAGTAAGACTAACGCGTCAGTAGCCCAAGCCCACAAAGCTGTGACCAACGGCGTGTCAACGACAGGTTCGATTGATACGGCGATACTCCCAGCAGTATCGCCAATGAATTGAGCAACAATCAACACAGTCAGAATAGCTACGATGATACGAACCAGAGTAATCTTAACGATGTTGATGCCGGACCTGAATTGAATGATTCCCTCGACAATAAGATTATGAGCAATGAGAGCAAATACGGCAATCAGAGTCATCTGTGCAATGGTGAATGGCAAAACCGACATGACGGCGATGGCGGCATAGATATTTATCAGCATTCCGCTAATGATAGGTAACGCCGCCTCACTGGGCAGGTTAATCAGTCGCATTACAGGGTTTAGTATGAAATCCACGTGATATAACCAACCACTCCACTGAAGAAGGGCTACAAGCAAAGAAATGGGAACAATGATTTTGCTCATCCAGACGAAGCTGCCCCACCCCTTTTTAACCCCTAACGGTAAAGCACTTCTTAATTTGGCTCGAAAATCAGGTTTACCGGTTTCCGTTACTACCATCTGGTAATTAATCCCTTCACTATTAGCACCACAAGCATTACCGGAGCTAATACCATTATAGAGCATATATACCTGGTCTTGAAGCAGTCACAATACTAGCTGAAACATTTTGGCTGAGAGTCAGGCTCAAGCATGCCAGATGCCTTGACGTCCAACAAGCGTGTTCTGTAACATAGCTTTGGGGGCCTACATCAGAAATCCAAGTATATAGACTGGGAAGGAGACAGGACAAATTGATTATCGATGTGCACTACCACTTTATGCGTTTGCCGACCAATGAGAACATCGCCAAGAATATGGTGAGCGGGTTACTGGAGGATGCCGAAAGGGCAGGTATCAAGAAATCCATGGATGAAGTAATGCCGCTATACAGAGACTACATGGATGATATTGAATGCGACAAGCTGGTTGAGAGGATGGACGAAAGCGGCATTGATGTCACTGCGGTCTGTATGGTTGACAACGTAGATGTTGGACTGGACAACGAACGCATTATGCGGGCCAATGAGTATTGTGCCAAGGCTGCGGTAAAACACCCGGGACGAATTATTACCCTGGCCGGCATAGACCCCAGGAGACCCGACGCACCGGCACTTTTTCGCAGGTGTATTGAAGATTTTGGCATGAAGGGACTCAAATGGCACCCCGACAATGGTTACTACCCTAACAGTGAAGAGGCGTATGCAGTTCTGGAAGTGGCTAACGAACTGGGCGTTCCACTGCTAACGCACACCGGTCCCTTAGCAAACTCCCGGGCCAAGTATGCGCACCCTATTCATCTCGACGATATAGCGCTTGACTTCCCCAATATCGATATCATTGCCGCCCATATGGGGGACATCTGGTGGCGTGACTGGGCAGCGCTTGCCAAATACAAGAGGAGCATTTGTGGAGACCTGGCCATGTGGCAACTGACGGCCGTCAGTAAGCCTCGTCTTTTCCGTCGCTATTTAAGGGAAATACTGGATATTCTGGGACCGAGCCAAGTTCTATTCGCCAGTGACGGGCCAGTTTTTGAGCCCCACGTGTCTAACCGGCGCTGGGTAGGGATAATCAGAGGTCTAACTACCGAAGGTACCGACGGAATCAAGTTCAGTAATGAAGAGGTAGAGGCTATACTTGGTGGGAACGCTGCCAGAGTCTTCAAGCTGTGAAAATCACAATCAAACCAACGGAGGACAACCATTGTGCTAAAGATACCACTTCAAGAGTCCAAGGAGCGCGCCCTGGAACTTATGCACCGGGGTTTCCACTGAGGGCCAAGTGTCCTGCAAGTTATGTGGGAAGCATACGAACTTGTCAATGAGGATCTGCTCTGGGCTGGCACCGCTTTCACGGGTGGCATAGGTGGCCAGCAGAAAGCACCCTGTGGTGCTGTATCGGCTTCAGCAGTGTGTCTGGGACTGCGCCATCGTTGTTCCCCGGCAGATAAAGAGAAAGCAGAGGAGGCACGACTCAGTGCACGCCGGGAGGCCAGCGACCTAGTCAGTAGTTTCGTCGAGAAGTTTGGCACCATCATCTGCCGCGACCTGCTTGGCTTTGATTTTTCCGATGACGAGGCATACCGCCGATTCCGGGATTCAGGCATGTGGAAGGAGAAGTGCGACAACTATGTCCAGTTTGTCATTGAGAAGCTCTACCATCTTGATGGAAACCAAGAGTGACAGACATATGATAACGAGGAAGCCATTCCGAATCACCACGCCGTGGTTGATAATTACCTTAATACTGACACTGGTGATTGCCAACCTGTCTATAGCTGAGCCAACCGAAGCTGGTTGACCGGGAAGTAAGTTCAGGCTAACGGTCAATGTTAGCCCAGACGGAAGCGGTGACATCGAGGTCAATTCTATATTGTCCCCTGCTTATCCTAACATCTTTGACTTTGCGGCCGACGAATCTGTTGACCTCAAGGCAGTACCGTCACCCGGCTATCGCTTTGTTAACTGGAGTGGAGACCTGACCGGCAATAGGGATTCTGTCGCTATCGTGATGGACTGCAATAAGAATATTACTGCCAATTTCACTGACGCGCCTTCATCTCAATTTCCCTGGTGGTGGGTTGTTGCCGGGGTTGCGGCCATTGGAGTCGCAATCTCCTTTCTAGCAAGCAGAACGGTAAGGTCCTAGAGAGAGTAACACATGGGCAACTCAAATTCCCACTGGCAAAACGTAAAAAAAACAAGGAGACAATTCGTGGCTGGACAGGACAAAACAGGCGTGAATTGTCTCAAGTGTTATGTAAACTAGCCCCTGCCTGCTGTCAGCCGCGTGGACAGCAGGTCAGATATCCGTGGTGGAACGACGTAGCTCAAGTATGGCAGAGGCGAGTGGGTTCGTCAATGCAGTGATAATAAGGAATGCTCCTAGATAAACAGAAGAGCCTTGATAAATGGATATGGCTTGTTGCGAAACGCTCAAATGGGGAATATAATCTACTGGTCACCGAGGATGCTGGTGATTGCTCGCTGAGGAAACAGAAAGAAGCGGATAGCAGTCAGGAGGTAACTTCACACGATGAAAGAACTCCACGTTGTATTAGTATGTCACACTGAACTGGATTTTGGTGGTTCATGGAGCTTTTACACGCGAGTCCAGCCAAGAATAGAGGAATTGCTTAAGAAAGTCGCTGACAAGTCAGGGAAACAACCGAAGATGACATACTGCCTGACTGGCGACTTCCTGTCGGAGCGCCTTGAGGATGCCTTCAAGTTTCTGGAGGAAGGTCACGAAATCGGTGTACATTCGCACTTGCCTGGCGCACACAGGCCGCGCCATAGCTATAGCGGACACTACGCCTATCGTCTGAATGAGCATGGCATATTGAATCAAGATACGGTTGCAGGTGCACTGCGTCAGATTGCCATCTCCTTAGGCCTACCCGCCCCAAGGACACACGTCAGCGGTATGTTCACATTCCAGCGTACGACAATCCAGATTTTGGCCGAAGCTGGCTTCTCCGTAGATTGTTCGCTTCTCCCCAGCGTAAGGGGCACCCATGAAGCGACAGGAGATTTTGTCCTGGCTAATAATACCCGAAGAGACCAACCTTATCCGTATCGTCCATCTGATGAAGACCCCTGGATGGATGGTAACTCAGCGATTATCGAACTCCCTGCTAGCGCGAATTTGGGCGGAGGTGACACTGAAGAGCAAATTGACCATCTCCGAAGACGACTTGACGGTGACAGGGATTTGGATGTCTTTCAGAGCTACTGGCATCATTTCGAGTTTGTCGGCCCCGGACAGGATACTTATAAGGAAGCAGAGCGATTCCTAATGGAATGCGCACGTCATGACAACGTTCGGTTCTCGACAGCCTCAGAAGCGGCCAGCGTACTGGAACAACTCGGACTGTAGAAGTGACGAATACAACAACAATTAGTACAATCGTAGACAAAAGGGCCATAGCAGGTTGCTAGGAAGCAGCGTAATGTCTACTATGTATGCGTCATCTACACGACCCATCGGTTAACGATACGCCAAGAAAACCGACTCGACAAAAGGGAGATAAGTGCTTTGAGAATTCCGATCACTATGTGTCATGGCACGAAGTGGCACGGGAGACAAAAACCAGTGCTCAATGCGAAGCATTTCGAAGGTTATTTCCAGATTGCATCGGAGCTTGGTTTCCAAGTTGAGATTCTTCGCTACGCTCAGAATGACAATGGGAAGAGGCCCGGAATGACTATGTGAAGGAGGCAAGTTTCACTAATTATATGAACGATCACAGCATGTTGACAGATTCTGCTGGTAGTGTTATCTTTTCTATATCACCGCAAGCGTATGCCGAGGTGATACAGGAGGCAGATTATGCGGCGATGTTATATCGCTGTTCTTTTTATACTGGTATTGCTGGTCAGCAATATCCTGGTAAGCTGTGCCAGTCCGCCAGAGGGCACAGTTGAGTGGCATCTTGAGCAGGCTCACGAAATGGCTACCAGGGGCCACTATGACGCGGCAATAGATGAGTATACCAAAGTCATCGAACTAGACTCAAAACAGGCCATCGCCTATGTCAACAGGGCGGCTGCCTACGCCAGTACCGGGCAGTACGACCAGACTATTGCCGACTGTACCAGAGCCCTCGATATTGACCCCAATCTTGCCCTGGCCTATATCAATAGAGCGCTGGGATACAATGTCAATGAGATATACGCACTGGCAATTGACGATTGCAACAAGGCGATTGAGCTTGACACCAGCATAGCCGAAGCTTACATCATCAGAGCACAGGCTTGCAATGGTACCGGCGAGTATAACCTGGCAATCGCCGACTGTAACAAGGCCATCCAGCTAGCCGAGAACCAGAAGCTGAATCCATCCGACGTGGCACAGGCTTACTTCCAAAGGGGTCTGGCCTACAGAGGGCTAGGATATAAAGCAGAAGCTATCGCCGACTTTGAAAAATTCATCATCATTACCAGCGACCCTGCGCTGAGTGAAATAGCCGAGCAGCAAATTGAGGAGCTTTCCGAATCCGAATAGCGAAGATTGACTCTTCCTGATGAAGAGCTCGCATCCAACTGCAGCTACAGAGCACAGAGCGCAACACCTACAGAGTAACGGTTACTGACCCATTTCCCTACCTCAGAGTGCCAACATAGTGACTGGTGAGCTGTCTTTTTCTGACCTGAGGGTCAGTGTAGTCAGGAAGAAGCACGGGGGAAACCCTATCAGTTACGATGCCGGCTGACTCCAGTTCCTGGTGATAGGCTCTAACGTGGTTAAGGGTTAGTTTACCTTCTCCGGCTGTTTCCTTTGCGTAAACGGCGGCATTCTGGCCGGCAATCCTGCCAAAAACGAGCACATCCAGCAAGGAATTGCCCATCAGGCGGTTCTCCCCATGAACCCCGCCAGTTACTTCCCCACCGGCAAAAAGACCAGGGACAGACGTTGCGCAACCGGGATTTATTTTCAGTCCGCCATTCTGGTAGTGCAGCGTCGGGTAGACAAGCATTGGCTCCTTAGAGATATCAATACCATATCTCTTGAAGAGAATAGACTTGCCGGGGAACTCCCGGTTAACCGTGCCCTCACCAGACAGAATATCAATCATCGGTGAATCCAACCAAACTCCCAGCCTACCAGTAGGCGTAGTAACTCCGAGACCTTTCACCAAACATTCCTGAATGCAGGCAGCGGACTCAACATCCCGCGGTTCCCGCTCATTGACAAACTGTTTACCCTCCATGTTGAGGAGATTAGCACCGGCCCCCCTGAACTTCTCGGTGACCAAGAGACCTTCAGCCTGCTCGGGGAATACGGCTCCGGTGGGATGATACTGGACAGTGTGAAGCATACTGATTTCCACTCCAGCCCGATAGCCCAATACCAGACCATCGGCAGTAGCGCCGTAGTGATTGGTGGTCATAAATCCCTGAACGTGGAGCCGACCACAGCCTCCCGTAGCCAGGATTGTCGCTTTAGCCTTAACTATGTAGTATTCCTCAGTTTCAAGATTGTAGAGCAGAGCACCGGCACAGTGTCCGTGCTCGTTCAGTACCAGCTCTACGGTTGGCGCGTATTCGACAACGGTGATGTTCTCCCGATTACGCGCTTCATCCCTAATGGTACGCATAATTTCTGTGCCGGTGATATCGCCGCAGGAGTGCATTCGCCTTCTGCTGGTGCCGCCGCCATGAATGGACTTTAGCCTACCATCCGGGAATTTGGAGAACATCACCCCCAGTCTTTCAAGCCACTGGATAACATCGGGGGCCTGTGAAACGAGGGTATACACCAAATCGGTATCACACTTAAAGTGCCCTCCCCCCATCACATCCAGATAGTGGTCACAGGGTGTATCCTTTTCAATCTTGGTGGCGGCCTGAATACCACCTTCCGCCATCATGGTATTGGCGTCACCATGGCGGAGCTTGGTGGCGATGACAACCTTTGCTCCCTGTTCTTCAGCGAGGAGGGCGGCGGCGGTCCCGGCACCACCACCCCCGATTATCAAAACATCGGTCTCCATATCCACCACCGAGCAGTCAACCGCAGCGGGGTCAACCCTGCTTCTAGCTTCCAGCATGTCAGCGAACTCATGGGCTACGCGGTAATCCTTATTGGGACCCACCTTGAGCGCCCTCCGTCCTTCCTCACGGTAGTCGGGGTGATATCTCAGCATGTCCTCGCGCTCCTGCAAAGACATAAAAGGAAACTCTTCACCTTTCTTTTTACTGGCTATTCGCTCGGGACGGGTCTTTTCCACTACCCCGATGAGTTCCTTTAGCTCCGGTGGATACGACATGTCTTTCTCCTATGGAGATTTCCGGTCAGATGGAACCCAGTCCTCGCCAGCCATTTCCGGCTCCATCTCCCTCTCCTGATACAGCTTGCTGAGTTCCTCTTCATCGATTCTCATAATATTATGTAAACATTCCTCGTATTTACCGTCGTTGACGGCTTTTACCGCCTCATCCAAGTGCTCAGTCCTGGGGGCAATTTTGCTGCCATAGATTCTCCTCGCCAGTTGAGCGATGTGATACTGCGGCAATTCACCCATGCAGCGGCTGGCGCAGAGACCGCACTGGATACAGCTAAAGGAAAGCTCGGCGGCTCTGGTGATGTTGCCCTGCTTTAGAGCAGATATCATGTCCATGACCTCAACATCCATGGGGCAAGCCTTGGTGCAGGCGTTGCAGGCGACGCAGCGGAACAACTCGGGGTACAGCTTAAATATTTCCTCGGGGTCAGAGGTGATCTGAGAGAAGTCATATACGGCACGATTTGCCGGGTAGAAGGGTATCTGGGCCAGGTACATGTTGGGCTCAACCACTGTCTGACAAGCCAGCCCGACATAGAGCTTGTAGTCGCCTGCTCTACGGTAAACGGTAGCACAGGCGCCACAGATACCGCCGCGGCAGCCAGCACCCCTGATGAATTTGAAGCCGGCATACTCCATAGCCTTCATTATGGTCAGGGTTTCCGGCACCTCGTATCTTTTGCCCATAACGAATATGGGTATCATTTTAGCGGGCACCGAAGATGCCTCAACCGGGTTACTGTTCTTTTGAGCTTGCTCACTCATTTTTACTTCTCTACCATGTCCTATTTAACGATAGCCTCAGACAGGTTGGGTCAATCCGCTTGAAATCAGCCCTTTGCTCTGTAACAACGCTTGGGGTTCACCAAAGTTCTGGTCAAAGCGACACACCTCAGGGTCAACCCCAAGTGCAACAGCCAGAAGTTGAGTGAAAAAGATGATGGGGATGCCCTGGAAATCGGGATATTTCTGTTTCAACTCAGCCTGTCGTTGACCCAGGTTGAAACTACACAAGGGACAGCTAAGAACAAGAGCCTCCGCCTCCCGCCGCAACGCCACATCCAGAATAGTGTGGGCACGTTCAGCGACAAAGTCCGGGTTACCGACTATCTGGAACGAGCCGCAACACTCAGTAGCAAGGGGAAAATCGACGACAGTAGCACCCAAGGTCTGCAGAAGCTCCTGGAGTACGGTTGGGCTCTCCACCCGGTCAATGGCAGCGTCCCGGGGGCGCAACAGGGTACATCCATAATACGGAGCCACCTTTAAGCCTTGAAGGGGAATCTTCACCTTGTCGGCAATTACCGGCCAGCCCAAATCATCCCTTAACACCTGCAACAGGTGAAGCACCTCCACCTGCCCGTGGTAGTCTATCTCCTCGTCCATAAAGCTGTTGAGTGTATTCCTGGTGTCCTCGTTGTTTCTCATCAAGAGGTCTGCTCTTTTGAGAGTGTTATAGCAAAAGGAACACAGAGTAACCACCCTGTCATTTCCCTGCTCGGCGACCCGTATCAGGGTGCGAACAGCGGCAATATGATGCACCAGGTCATCTTCAGCTAAAGAGTATACCGTGCCACAGCAGTTCCAGCGGGGAAGCTCCACCAGATTGACACCGAGGGTCGCCATAGCGGCAATAGCAGAGTCCTCAAAGTTCCTGGCTTTGGTTTTAAGGGTACACCCTGGATAATAGCTCAAATCCATCTTTACTAACTCGTGTGTTTTCTGAAACCGCTGACGAGGGCAATCTGAGGGAGTTCGGCGATAGTCTCAGGGGGAATTTCTGAGGGCTCCACGAAGTTGATATTCTTTCTCAAGGTGATGAGCCGTAAGGCCTCCATCACTCTGGAGATATCCACCCCTTTCGGGCAGCGGACGGTGCAGGTGAGACAAGAAGCGCACAGCCAGATAGTACTGGAATCAGCAATCTGCTCCTCTAATCCCAACTGAACCAGTCGCATGATTTGACGGGGAAGCAGGTCCATGGCAAAGGACATGGGGCAGCTTGCGGAACACATGCCGCACTGATAACAGAGGCCAAGGTTTTGCCCACTGATTTCGGCGACTTTCCGTACGAATTCACTGTGTAATCTTGTAGAAGAAACTACGACGCTCATATTCTCCCTGCTTCCAGAATAACACATGAGGTTCTCTTTGTGAAGGAAGCATGACTGGCCAGGATTAGTTTAGAGTTATGTAAAATAAGCAGCGCGATGGTGAATGGGCAAAGGACTCTTGCCTGAGAGAGATTGCTTCGCCGCTGACGCGCCTCGCAATGACAAAAAGGGAGTGGAGAGGTTCTTCGCTTCGCTCAGAACGACAATAGTAAGAGACTCAGCATGACAACGAGAAGAAGTTCAAAATGATAGAGAAGGGAGAGGTTGGTACTGATGGGTAACGAGTATTGTGTGGGTGGCAGGTTGTGGGGCGAGCCGCTGAAAGCGGCTCGCCTCCTGAGATTCCGAAGTAGTGATACGGTCTGTAGAGCTAATAGCGCTTGATTATCTTACCAAAGCCCAGTATCTGGTCGTAACGGCGGTAGGTGGCACCAAGCATTTTCTTGACGGCAATCCTGTGCCAGGGGTCAATGGTAGAGGTTGAGTGGTACTGGGCGAAGCCGGGGCCCGACCAGGCTTCAAGAGTGGTGCTGGTGCTAGTAGTCTCAATCAGCTCCATGAGCGAGGGCGGTGCTCCTTCTTCAGGGCTGGGAATAACCCTTAAGGACAGAGGCGGAACCTGCACAGCCTGGGTGTCGGGCAGAGGGACCTCTGGTCTAATCACACCAGAGCAGATGCGGTTTCCCGACGGTCTATCCATGGTGCCCCAAATAAGGTCGCCTTCTTGCTGGAGCGTGATTTCGGCGAATTTCTTAGGGAATCCCCAGATCTCCCTGCCAGCAGCCATGGGTGGGTCAGTATTGACGACGATATGGGCAATGTAGGTCCTGGGGTCTCCCTGCCAGGTGCAACCGAGAGCAAGAATTGCCTCCTCATAGGGGCCGAGAGTGCTAAAGGGATATCTGATAAACATCAGGGTGGCAGTGGGTGGGGAGGGCACGCCAAGTCCGGCGGGGAGCATCTCAGCGACGGCTGATTCGTCGGTCTCATAGGTGAAGTTAATAGCCTCGGTACCTTTGTAGTAGATGGGGGGCCTGGCATAGAGGGGGGCGTCAACGGGCATGTCATAGCCGGATTTATCCTTACTCAATTGTCCTTCTTTCGCCATGGAATTACCTCCTTTGTCCCTAATGGACTGTGGTAATTCTAGGGTCTCCGCCACCCGGGTGTCAAGGTCTGGAAGCGGGGAGGGAGGCGGGGCGGCGAGCGGCGATAATAGACGGTATAGCCACAGCATAGAGAGCCAGGAAAATCAAAAAGAGCCATTGGTAGGTATGCGTAATATCATAGGCATAGCCGGCGACGAGGGGCCCAAGAACAATGCCAAAGTTCTGGATTAACCTCATCGTACCCAGGATGATGCCGAAGGAGACTGCCCCAAAATTGACGGTGACCAACTGGGGTATGAGAGGCGCCCAACCACCCATACCAATTCCCATGAGGACAGCATAAAGCCATACCAGCGCTTCTGATTTTACTGAGAGAAGGACAGCAATAGACACCGCCTGAAAGGAAAAGCTGATGGCGGCGCAATGTCTCGGTCGGAAACGGTCACTGAGAAAACCGAAGCTTACTTTTCCGATGGTACTACCCAGACCGACCAGGCTCAAGCTAGCGGCGGCAACGGCAGTGCTGAGACCAATATCGGTGAAGTGATTCACCTGATGTTGAAATATTCCAATACTGGTCAAATTGGTAAGTAGAAAGCCAAGAACTATCAACCAGAAGGTTGAGGTCTTGAGGGCTCTTTTTAGAGTCCAATCATTCCGGTTTGAAGGCGCCGACCCTACTACCTGTGCTTCAACAGTGAGTCTTTCTTCTTGAGGAGGGGCGCTTACCTTCGGTCTATCTCTTGTGACCAGGAAAGTCACCGGTAGAACAATCAGCCATATGAGCAGAGCCAGAATAAAGAAGGTCGGCCTCCAGCCGTAAGCAGGAATGAGGCAGGTGCCGATGAGGGGAGAGAAAATAATGCCGCCAACTCCGATACCGGTGGTGGCTATGCCCAAGGCAGCACCTCTACGTTCAGTGAACCAGTTTGAGATGAGAGCACTTATGGGAACCAAGCCAATAGCAGATGACCCGACACCCACCACTGCGTAAAACAGGTAGTAGTGCCAAAGTCCTCTGGTCAAGCTAAGCAGAACAAAACCAAGACCAGCGACAAGAGCACCGACAAAGATAACCTTCCTGGGGCCATAGCGGTCGGTGAACCTGCCGGCAACAGGCTGAAATAAGCCCTGAACCAAATACAACATGGTAAAGGCCAGAGAGACAGCTGCCCGGGTCCAGCCGAACTCATGCATAACAGGCTTGAAGAATATACCAAAGGCCCACATGCCCACCCCGGAGAAGATACAGAGGCAGACAAAACAGGCTGCTAAAATCCAGTAGCCATAGAATATGCCTGGTTTCTTCACCAAATCTCTTAAAGCTCCTCTAAAGCTAAGACGAAGTCTACCAAACCTGACAGACACTAACAAGCCAGTGACATTGACGGTGGAAGCTACAGGGGATAATATAGGGGCACCGCAGGGAAGACAAAATCCTTTCAGAGAGAAGGAGGCAAGGATGAAACTCTTTGAGCCGATAGTCATTCGAGGTATGGAGGTGAGGAACCGCATCGTTTACCCGGCAATCCAGCTAAACATGGGGCTGACGAATAGACGTGCCAGGGCTTTCTATACGGAGCGAGCGCGGGGCGGGGCGGGACTTCTATTAACAGCAAATACCGCGATAGACAACCTCGCCTGCGAGGAGCTGTGGGGTGGAACCGACGGACTGGGGGCATTCGTGGGGCGGTTAAGGGGGCTCACCGACCAGATACATGAGGCCGGCGGGAAAATCGGACTGCAGTTGTGGCAGGCGAACCGCTTCCCGGTGGGACGTGGGATGCAGGTAGCCGGCAAGGAGGAAGACCCCACCAGTGGCGACAGGGTAGCACCGTCAGCACGTGAGGACATGCGTGAACTGACGATACCGGAGATAGAGTCAATCATTTACCGATTCGCCAAGGGTGCCGGCAATGTCCGCGACGGCGGCTTTGACTGCGTGGAAATCCACGGTGCACATAGCTACCTCCCCTGCCAGTTCACCTCACCCGAAGTCAATCAACGCACCGACAAGTACGGGGGAGACCTGGAGGGGCGCATGAGGTTCGGCATCGATATAGTAACGGCGGTGCGTGCCCGGGTGGGGCCGGACTTCCCGGTACTGTTCCGCCTGGGAGCGCTGCACGAGAACGGTTCGATTAACCCGGATAGCATCACATATGCAGAGGAACTGGAGAAAGCGGGAGTTGACTGTCTGGACATATCAAGTGCCGGCTACGGAAAAACGCCGGTAGCCCCACCGAAGCGGTACAAGATGGGCACATTTGTTTTCCTGGCCGAAGCCATCAAGAAGAAGGTCAGCATTCCGGTGATTGCGGTGGGGCGGATAAATACGCCGGAAGCGGCCGAGGAAATCCTGACCAAGGGGCGGGCGGATATGGTGGGTATCGGGCGGCAACTCATCGCCGACCCTTTCTGGCCCAAGAAAGTCCAGGAAGGACGTTTCAACGAAGTAGTAGCCTGCGACTCGTGCAATATAAACTGCTACTCGCCGGCATTTGAGCGCAACCTACCCGAAGACGCGCCGATATGCAAGTTCAACGAGCGCGTGGGCAGAGAATGGGAGATACCAGCTCCGGAGTAGAGTTAACATCCTATCAGGATACTACCTGTCCAGAGCCTGACGCAAGCTCCGGACGAAAGAGCGAGTGCGCTGGTAGGGAGCATCCTCATCACGGATTAGCTGGATAAGGCGACTGCCAACAATCACACCGTCAGCGACGTTGCCGACGCGACGCGCCTGGTCGGGTGAGGAAATGCCAAATCCCACGCAGAGGGGTTGGGTGGTTTCTTTTCTTACCCTAGTGATAAAATCCTCAAACCCATCAGGCAGGCTTTCTCTAGGTCCGGTAACCCCAACCAGAGAAACCACGTAAATAAAGCCACGAGATTTCTCAGCCACAAGGCGGATACGTTCCGTGGTGCTGGTGGGTGTCAGCAGGAAGATGAGGTCAAGCCCGTGCTGTCGGGTGGAAGTATCCAGAGCCGCTGCCTCATCAGGCGGGAGGTCAGGGATTATCAGACCGTCGATACCGGCTTCGGTGCAGGCAGTGCAAAAGGACTCCAATCCGAAACGCAGCACCGGGTTGTAATAGGTCATAAAGACCAGAGGTATATCTACCTTCTGACGAAGCTTTCTGGCGACGTCAAGGCAGACGGTGGGGGTTACCCCGCTTTGAAGTGCCTGGAAGCTGGCTTCCTGAATGGTGGTGCCGTCAGCGAGGGGGTCGGAGAAAGGGATACCGAGTTCAATAATGTCACACCCGGACTCAGCGAGAACAGGGACTATCTCCAGCGTAGACTCAAGGGTGGGGTAGCCCACGGTAATATAAGCAATTAACGCTTTGTAATCTGGTCTGGCGAAGATTTCAGCAATACGGTTCATGGTTTTATGTTTTCACAACTCCATATTCTATTATCATTTTTGAGAACTGTCATTCCTGGAAAGTGCTTCGTTTACTATGGACAGGTCTTTATCGCCGCGACCAGAGAGGTTGATTACGATAAGCGTGTCCTGACTCAACTCGGGGGCAATGATGGTGGCGTGGTAGACGGCATGGGCTGATTCAAGGGCGGGGATGATGCCCTCAGCGGTGCTGAGAAGCTGAAAGGCGTCCAGCGCCTGGCTGTCGTTGGCAGTCACATATTCCACCCGCCCAATATCTTTTAAGTAGCTGTGTTCCGGGCTGACGCCGGGATAGTCCAGACCGGCAGCAATGCTATGAGTTTCTTCTATCTGGCCATGCTCATCCTGCAATATGTAGGTGTGAGCTCCGTGGAGCACTCCATGGCTCCCCGCGATAAGGGAGGCTGAATGTTTTCCTGAGGCCAATCCCCGACCAGCCGCCTCCACGCCGATTAGTTTAACACCCTGGTCATTTATGAAGGGGTGGAAGATGCCAATAGAATTACTACCGCCACCAACACAGGCAATAATATAATCAGGCAAACGGCCGTAAGCGGAAAGAATCTGGTCCCGCGTCTCCTGACCAATCACCGACTGGAAATCGCGCACCATCATGGGGTAAGGATGGGGGCCTACGGAAGAACCGAGAAGGTAATAGGTGGTCTCAACACTGGTCACCCAGTCACGGATTGCCTCATTAACGGCATCTTTCAGGGTACGGCTCCCCGAGGACACGGGGCGCACCTCGGCACCAAGGAGCTTCATGCGGAAAACGTTCATGGACTGACGACGAATATCCTCTTCGCCCATATAAACAACGCAGGTCTGTCCCAGCAAGGCACAAACCGTGGCGACGGCAACGCCGTGCTGACCGGCACCGGTCTCGGCAACTACCCGATCTTTACCCATCTTTTTAGCGAGAAGCCCCTGCCCAAGGGCATTGTTAATCTTGTGAGCGCCGGTGTGAGCCAGGTCTTCTCTCTTGATAAGGATTTTTGCTCCGCCGCAATGGTCGGTGAGTTTGCTGGCGAAGTAAAGCGGTGTGGGTCTGCCAGCGTAATCTTTGAGGAGCCGGGCAAGGTGGTTTTGAAAGGACTCGTCTTTCTGAGCATCCCGATAGGATTCCTCCAATTCCTGAAGCGCCCACATAACCGTTTCGGGGACGAACTTACCCCCGAACGAACCGAAATAACCCTGGGCATCAGGGAGTTTATTTGATTTCTTCATCAGCCCTCCTTACCGCACGGACAAATGCTTTTATCTTAGCTATATCCTTCTTATCATCAGTCTCCACACCACTGGAGACGTCCACTCCCCAGGGTCTGGCGGTCCTGATTGCCTGCTTCACGCTTTCAGGAGAAAGTCCCCCGGCGAGGATGAGCGGATACTGCCGAGAAACCTTGCCAGCAACTTTCCAGTCGAAGGCGTGTCCCGTCCCGCCATAAGCGCCTTCAACTTCGGAATCGAGCAAGCAGGTGAAAGCCTTTGAATCCAATATCCGTCTACCACGAGATAGCTCAGTCAATATTCTCCCGGCGTCTTCAGCACCGGAGACACGCATGGCTTTAATCAGGGGTCGTTCTATTTCTTTACAGTACTCCCAGGATTCATCCCCACTTAACTGTATCCAGTCAAGTCCACAAGAGGCGGCAAGCTGGTTTACCTCCGAAGCTGGCGTATTGACGAAAACTCCCACCACCAGCGGGCGCGGCTGCAAACCGTCCAATGCCCGGACTATCTGCTGCGCTGTGTCCGGCGATACGCGGCGCTTACTTAGCGCAAAAACCAACCCCATGAAGTCGGCACCGGCTTCAGCGACCGCTAAAGCGTGGTCAACCTGAGAAATGCCACAGATTTTGATTTTAGTCATACCAGACCCCTCAACTTGGCGGCGACATCATCAGCAGTAACCAGCGCCTCACCGATTAGGACGGCATCAACACCACACTTCTGCAATCGCTGTATGTCTTTCTTGTCTTTGATGCCGCTCTCACTGACAATGATACGGTCCGGGGGAATTAGAGGGCACAACTGCTCAGTAGTGGCAATGTCCACGACAAAGGTGTGCAGGTCACGATTATTGATGCCAATAATTTTGGTATCGGTCTGAAGTGCCCTCGCCAGTTCAGAGCGGTCGTGGACTTCAACGAGACACTGCATCCCCAGTGCGTGAGCCAGAGAAAGAAGGAACGCCAGTTCACCATCAGTGAGGATAGCGACGATGAGGAGAACGGCATCGGCGCCAAACGCCCTGGACTGATGAATCTGGTAAGGGGAGAAGAGGAAGTCCTTGCGCAACAGGGG
>SDBS01001035.1_pt1 | contig 28053 bp, 69 predicted proteins | sample 2277091 | NCBI WGS metagenome assembly SDBS01 (sample SAMN10404972, study PRJNA504765) | marine sediment metagenome | isolation source: marine sediment core GS10_PC15, 163 cmbsf | place: Arctic Ocean: Southern Knipovich Ridge | collected 2010
AATTAAACGATCATTCTCACAAATGGATTAAATCAAGGTTTAGAAAATCTTGGATCGATGCACATTGTATGTTTTGTAATAAAAAACCGCAGGATTTAGGAATACACGAAAAACCAAATGGAGTGTTAATTAATTATCAAGGACAGGAGGAAATAATTGACTGTAGTTAGAAGATGTATCTTTAGAGATCCAGATGAAGCCCTTGCAGGAATTCTAACCTATGAACGAACTTTGTCAGTTACAGTTTACAGAACTTCGTTTACAGTATATTCTTGCATGGGAAGTAGACATCACGAATCACATCTGATAAGAATTGAATATGGGCAAGTTGTAAGAACTGATTCAAAGAAACTAAAACTAATTGCAAAACAAACAAATCCGATCCCAAAAGAAAAACGTGGAAGATTATTTCCAAAAGACATCATGTATTGCCCAATCGGTAAATGTAAATTGAAATATCAGAAAATGCTTTCAGAGGAACTATTTGATCATAGTCAAGATGTTTACAGATGTCCTGGTTCGATAAAGGCAAATCATCATGGTCATTACATGAAAGTTTGTCATGGATTTTTACAAGGAGATTTTCCACAATCTCAAAAAGTAGGTATTCTAATCATAACAATAGAAAAATAAAGAACGCCTCATCAAAAGACGATTTGATTATCTACGTTTTTTCGTTTTTCGTTTTCGGGTTGATGCTGCTTTCTTTCCAGATTTTCTATGTTTAGCTTTATTTGCTTTTCTAGTTCTAGCACCCTTCTTTCCAGCAGCCCTTCTTTTTGCACTAACCATACTGTTTCTCCACTAGATAATTGATTTAAGTAACTACCAAGTTCATAAAATTACAGTAAAAGGATCAAAAGGTGATTACTGTTGACAGATATTTTTATCAATGATTTCTTTCTTTACTAACTAATGGTAACAAAGGCCCAATTGAGAGCTATTCATGCAAACAAAAAACGCAAGTTCTCTGTTACTGGCGAAAGATTAATTCTAAGAATCAAGGAACAGAATAGAAACAAACCAAAATCAAAACAAGTTAATCCATTTGCTTTAGCTACATCAAAAGGATATAGACTCAAAAATAAATAATCAACCTGGCATCATACATCAGCAATAACATCACCTTAATCACCAACTGCAGTTGGTCCATCTGCAGATGGAATTGCAGCAAAATTCAGATCTCCTAGTGTTTGGTTCAACATCACCCCCATGAATTATGTTCAACATCACCTCCCCAAGTTTGGTGCAACTACACCCCACCAAATTTCGTTCAAGTTTAAAGCGAATTCGTGACTATTTTAGCCTTGATTTTAGTTCACTTCCTGATACGATTAGGCTTCCTTTTACGGTTCTAAACGGGTTCTTTTAACGGTTTTTTAGCGGTTCTTTATCCAGCTCTCAACAAGCTCTCAAAACCAGCTCCTTGTGCTAGCTCCTGCCTGACTTTTTCAACCCCTTGAAACGCTGGTGTTAAATATCTTTTAGGATTTACTACTGTTGTGACTTCTCACAGATCAGCTATCCATAGCGATAGCCATGAAGGGTTACTCATTAATCCCGACAGCTCTCAAACAGCTAGTCAAAATAGTGACACCAAAAAGCAAACTGATTACTCACACACACAAGTCTTTGATAAGAAAAAAGGCAGATTAGTTTGGAAAAAAGAAAAATTCGTTGCAACATTTCCTGTAGAATCAGGAAGGGGAATGTCCAATTTAAATACAAATTGGAAAACAAATTTTGGCAACGATCCTTTATTCAAGAAAGTTATTTCAGTTGATTCTTCAACTGGCGACAAAATGGAATTTAGGAACAAAGGAACAAAACTCAAATACAGAAAAACATTTGAGCAAGACGGTTCAGTAAGAAAATCTCACAAATTGAATTTCCCTCATTTTGTGGTAATACGCAACTTCAAGAAAAAGGAGAGTAAGAATTGTTAGACATTCTTACATCTGCAATAGCAAGAATTCCTGAAACATTTATCGGGAATGACAAAAAGGCAAAACCAAGAAAATCAAAAAAGACAGAAATTTCTGCACAACTAGGAAGGGGAAAATCTTCAATCCTAGAAGCAAAACCAACTCTTAGAAAATCAATCGTAAAAACACGAAGGGTAAAAGTCAAGAGAGCATGGTTTTCACAAATCAGAACAATATGGGCAATAGATTTTTCAATCTATGGTAGCAAAGCTCATGCCGACAAGGTTTCAAAATCCTATCGAAAATCATTCGATCTAGCAAAAGCAAAAATCACACAGTTAGAGAAAACACAAAAACTCAAGGCGGTAATTGCAAAATGAATACCCAACAACGAACAATAGAAACTCTACGACAAAATGCACCACCAAAGGTCTATGATAGAGCAGTAGAAATTCTACAAAACCGAGTGAATAAGAGAGCTGAAGAAATTGCCTGTAAGTACGTTCTTGCAGAATTAGGTCGTGGAATGAGTTTTCTGAAATAGATGAATATCAACCACGATATTGAAACACAAACAAGAAAGTGCGTATTTTGTAATCGTTCATTAGGAACGACAGAATATTGCAGAAATTGTATTGGGGATATTTAATTGCACAAGCACAAATGTCCTTTATGCAAAAAAATCGAAATTTGTGAAGGCGTAGGTAAACATGATGAACAAAATGTTGTATGTGAAGGGGATTATGATAGTCCTTGTGATTCACATTCGATAGAAGAATTAGAAGTTTACCTTCGTTCAGAAAATTTAATTTGAAGTTGAAAGGAATTTCAGTTAATTCTGGATTCCCAACTTTGCTAAATACATAACTGCAACTTTGCGGAATTATGTAAATGCAAGTGAAAAATTAGGAGATGAAAAAATTGTCTACTCAAGTATATGTAATAAAAAACCCAAAAGCACCACGTTCTTTCTCACAAGTAAAATGTATTTTTGCAATCGGAAAGGCGTTAAATTATAGCGAAGAAAAAATCACAGCTTTACAAAAGAAAGCAGTAACAAAAGGTCAAGCATCAGCTATGATCAAACAATTACAAAAAGTTCAATCAAGAAGTTAATGTTGAAAGGAAATTCTGTTAATTCAGTTTTCCCAACATTCTAAAAAAAAGCAGAACTATGAAGCCGAAACCAAGCTAATGATTGTTCTGTCAAAAATTAAAATGGAAATAAGGAGATGAAAATTTGGAAAACAAATTTGAAGCTAAGAACGGTAAACTCTATATCAATGGACATGAAGTTCTCAAAGGTTGGGAATCATTTTCAGGTTGGTATTGGTTTGCAACAGAAAAAGTACAAGTTCAAGAAGATGAATTTTCTGACCATGATCAAATATGGTTTGGATTAGTTCAAGGTCTTGAAGAAGAATGGGGAGATTTCGCACAAGCCGAAATTGAAGCATTAGGTAAAAGTAAGGTTTGGGAAATCCCAGCTAAGAATTTATCATTTAGTGGCAGAAGAAATTGACAAATAATAAAATGGATTTAGATAATATCGAAGATGAAATACACGCTTGTAAAATTTATGGCGAAGATGATATGAGTTTTACTCAAAAAACTGAAATCCTTCGAGATATTAGAGATTCAATTATTCGTATGTTAGATTTGGGAGTTTATAATTAAATTGCAAATGAAAAACGTAAAAGGCGATCACTTATGTTCGATCTGTAAACTGGGAAAAGAATACAACACTCCAACCTGTAATGATATTATGTCACATGGTTCAAAATGGAATTTAAAATAAAATTGAATTTCCACGAAGTAGTTGAGATGTGGACAAACAAATCAAAAGATGAAATTTGTTATAATTGTTCATTCAGTTTTAAAAATGGCTTATGCCCTTGTAGAATTGATCACATTAATCGACATTGTGAAAATTATTGGGAAACAGGAAAGTTTGAATTTTGAAAATTACATTAGAGGTAAAAATCCCTCAAGAACTTTTAGAAGCTGATCCCAATTTTGCAGATAGAGTTCAAGAGCAATTAAAGTACACAGGAACACAAATGGTTCTTGAAAAAATTGCTTGGTTTAAGAATAGAAATTGAAGTTGAAAGGATTTCTGTTAATTCAGAATCCCAACATTCAAAAAATGGAAAATTTTAGGAGATAAAAAATTATGCCTGAAACGATTGTAAAAGAAGTCTTACAAAAGACTACAAATACAAAACTCATCAAGTTTGGCGTTTTTCGTTCTGAAAATGGAATTGAAATTATTGCAGAATCAAAACCATTTGAAAATTTCTTCAAACGAAATAAACTAAACGACCATGAAGTAAAGTGGGAAGGAACACAACCATATAATTATCCAAATGGTCTTGACGACAATACTGTCGCACTATTACATTATTGGAAAAAAGGTTTGTTTACTGACCGAGAACATACCAAACCAAATCTCTCATTTTTAAGAGCAAAGGGATTAGGAACTGGAAAAACATTTGTAATTACAGATTCGATTTATTCAAAAACTGAAATTGCAAGATTCACAAAATCAGCAAGAGAAGAAATCAAAAAATTCTTCGATCAGTTTATGAAACCTGTTAATGTTTCAGTAGAAATCGTTTTTACGATTAATGACGATACGGAGTAACAAATTTGTCACAGCATAAATTATTGCTAGGGCATCTTTCACAAAGCAAAACTCCTGTATCATTAGATAGTATAATGGAATATGTTGAAACTTGGGAAGCAACAATACCAAGATCAACAATTCGTGCAAGACTAGCTGAATTAAGATTAAAGGATCAGATTTTTCAAAATCCAGATAGTCATTTATTTTCAATTAAAACAAGAGAACAATTAGAAACACAATTTGCAGGAAGCATACAATGTGTAAATCTAGTTGGAATAGAATTAGAAGGTGGTTGGGATAATAGACCACGCAATTTTCATGGCGATCCTTCTGTAAGTTGTACGGGAGCTATTGTTGGAGAAACAATTAGTGATCCAATGAAATTATCAGAAGCTTTAGCATGGACAACTAAAAACTATCCAAATTACTCAAATCGAAGTTGTGGGATTCACGTTCATCTTAGTTTCTCAAATAGACTTGCATATATGCAAATGCTAGACAAGAAATTTTATGAACAAGTATTTTTACCACAAGCAGAAATTTGGGGCAAAAATAATAAAGTTAGAGAAGGTTCTGCATTTTGGGATCGACTAAGTGGCAATAACAGATTTTGCCAAAAAGGTTTTGATGGCGAAAAACAAGCAAAACTTCGTGCAAAAGATGGAATAAGATATAGACATCTAAACTATTGTTGGAATCTTCACAATACGTTAGAATGTAGATTATTCCCATGCTTTCAAGCTAAAGACAAAAAGGGAGTTCCGAAATTAGCTCATAACGCAATTAGGTTCTTTTATCATCTTGCAAATAATTATTTGAAGGCACAAAAACCCGAACCAAGAGTGGTTGAAGAAATCACAGTTGACGTTCAAGACGAATCACAGGAAACTAAGATATGTGTGTAATAATTAATTGTGTAAATGAATTCCCAAGTTTAGCAACATTAGAAAGTGCAGAACAAATGAATCCGCATGGAGCTGGTGTAGCTTGGGTAGAAAATGGTAAAGTAAAATACATAAAAGGAATTGATTTAAACGCAAAGAAAATTTTTGAAATGACAAAGACATTACCACTTCCAGCGATAATACATTTCAGAATTGCATCTATCGGAAATATAATTCCTGAACTGTGCCACCCATTTCCAATTAACGAAGATGCCGATCTATCACTAGAAGGAACATCAGATTCAGTTCTCTTTCACAATGGAACTTGGTCAGATTGGAAAAAAGCCATTGAAGATTCAGTAGCTAAAAAGCACATACCATTTTCACTTGCTAACCAAGAATGGTCAGATTCAAGAACTATGGCTTGGTTAGCTGATAAATTTGGAGTAGATATTTTGAAAAGAATTCCATTAGGGAATAAAATTTCTGTATTATCGCCAAAAGGAATTATAACATTTGGAAAATTTGTTAGTGTAGGTAAATTTTCATGTAGTAATGATTACTTTACACCAGCTACATGGGATATTGAAAATGTAAATTATTATCCACACAATAAAGTTCCAGTAAAATCAAAATCAAAGTTAAATTCAAAGCAGAAAAAGAAATTAAAAAAGAGATACGAATCAATCCAGCAACAAATTGATGATGATTCATACACGATTTCAAACGAAGATGATGAAGTTACGAATGATATGAGTATGGTTGCAAAGCAGTATGTCGATAAGAATATCGATAATGGAAAATTAGGAGATAAAAAATTATGACCAAACAAACACTAGCATACAATCTATTAAATGATGGATTAGTTACAAGAGTAGATACTGATAACTTCCTAGTAGGAGAAAGACAGTATAAAGTAAGACGAGAAAACAATGATAAGTATTTTTACGAATTCTTTTGCAGTTGTCCTGCATGGAAATTCGATCAAGACCATGATTGCAAACATTGTATTGCAGTAAGATTATTTGAAAAACAAGGAAATTAAAATTGTCAAAACAATTATTAAAATTTAATATTACAAAATACCTTCTTGATGCAAATCAAGATAGTTGCCCTTTAATCGAATTAGAGGTAGCTTGTAATATGACTAATCACGAAGAAATTAGAAGATTTCCCTCAAAGTATGAGAGATTAAGTTGCAGGAGAATTTTATTATTCGTTGGAGATGATCCTGACAGAATAATCCTTTATCCATTAGGAAATCAAAATATTAAAATGAAACTAAACAAAGTGATCTTCCGATTAATTGATAACGGTTGGAGCTTAGCAAGGATTGGTAACTACTTAGATAGTTATCACGAAGAAATTTAAAAATGGCAATTACAATTCGATTAGAACAAAACGAACATGAATTAGTCTATTATTTACTAGACAGTAGTTCATTGAGTGATAGAGATTTAGCCGAAACAATTATGAATAAAATTGAGGCGGAAAGAAATTGAGTGATACGGAATTACTATCCCACTTTAGACATGATCTAAGATTAAATTATCAAGGTTTAATTTGTAGGTCTTGTCGTGTGATTTTAGAATGGCGATAAAGAAAAAAATGAAAAAAAATCTAAGAGATTTGGCTTATGAGGAAATGCAAACTCCTCAAGCAGATTGGTATATTATAAATAAAAATTGAGCCATTACATTATAGCAAAAGGAAATATTGAATTCCCATTAAAACTTGAAAGCCACATTGTTGGATTAATCTTTACAGAAATGAAAAACAATGACGGTTCATTTTTTCAATTAGATCGTTCAAGCGGAGATAAATTTGAAAGAATTGATTTTGAAATGGGCGGAACAAATGGAATTGATTATGTTCCATTAAATAAAATCAAAGATAGATGTATTGAACTTGGTTGCAAAACAGGTTTAGAAATTTCAACTTCTGAATATGTAGAAGCACAAGGCGAAGGTTATCATTTTGATAATCTTGAATCTTAGATACTTCAATACAATTAGTTTAACAATAATCTCAATGATAATTGGCGGATCTGCAAAGGTCTATGCTATGGGATTGGTCTTTCAGTAATGAAATGCTTAAATAAATTATCAATAATAATAAAAATGGAATTACTAGGAGGTAATGAAAAATGAAAGCGTATAGAAATGTAGAAATAATTTCTGGCAAAAATGCAATACCTGTAAAGGTTTGTGGCATGACAGAAAAAGAACCAAGTATATTCAGCAATACTTGTCCTCATTGTGAGGGTTCAGTAGGTTACGAAAACAAATGTCAAGGCGACTGTGGAAAAACTATTCCTTATTCAGAAATAGCTAAGGGATATACCACATTGAAAGATGGTGTAGAACAAAAAATTCTGTTCAAGAAAGAACAGATTGACCAACTAAAATCACTTGAACAACAAATCAAAGTGATCGGTTCAATGCCATTTGATCAAATTGACATCAGAACAATAGGAGAAGGTTACTATATCTTACCTAGAAAGTTAGAACCAAAAAAGAAAAACTCTCCAGATTCAACACAACCTTATTGTGCATTAGTAAAAGGTTTAGAACAATCTGGAAAAGTTATTCAAATCAAATACACACTTTCTGGAAAAGAAAAACTAGGAATCTTAACTGCACAAAACGGTTTAATCATTCTCAAGAATGTGGTCTATGATGATCAACTAAGAGAATGTGATGAAGAACCAACTGCAACATTGAAACCAGCAGAAATAAAGTCGGCAAAAAACTTCATTGAAGCACTAAAACAAACTGATCTAACAAAAGTAGAGAACGAGTATTCAACTGCGATTGAAGAATTGCTAGCTGGAAAAGTTCCAGAAATTGTTACAGCAAGACAATCAGAAGGAATGAGTTTCTTCGAGTAACTAGAATTGGTTAAAGTAGCAAAGCCTGAAAAAGATGGCAAGATACAAACCAATGAAGTCGATAAGTTACTTGGGAAAAAATTCGCTGATTATATTGCAGAACCAAAACTAGATGGCGAAAGAGTTCTAGTTCAAAAACAAAACGATAAGATCACGCTAGTTCGAGAAAATGGTAATGTGAAAAACTCACACTATCCCGAACTAGTGGACTTTTTTTCTAAACTAAACTTACCAAATAAAACAATCATAGATGGCGAAGCTTGTGTTTTGAAAAATGATTATCATGCAAACTTTAATCAGCTTTTGAATAGACAAACAACTGGATCATTAAGACAGAAACTTCTCTTAAAACAACTACCTGTTACATTCGTAGGTTTTGATATTCTTCAGTATGATGGAGAAGATTTGACAAGAGAAACTTTTGAAGATAGGCGATCTATTCTTGAAAAAACAGGAGCTAGAGTAATGCCTCAATTCAATCCAAAGGAAATACACCCATTAATTGTCAAGTATGAAATGGAAGGCGTAGTAGTGAAACTAAAATCTGCAAAGTATTATGACGATAAGGCACAGATAAAATTGAAGGCTTGGGAAGAAGATGATTTCAAAGTAACATCTTTTGATTCATCAGAAAGTAGAATGATCTCGGCATTACATATTGAATCACTTGACGGCATTGATGCAGGTAAAGTAAACTATACTGGCTATTCAGATACAGAAGAATGGGCTAAAAAAGTTGTAGGAATGATAGCGGTAGTTCGTTATTTGAAATACACAGATAACACAGGAAACAAAAAGAAATTCCCCGTGTTAAAGGAATTAAGGGAGAAAAAATAATGGAAGATGAATCTCAACAAAGAGGTAGAGCAATTTGTCGATCTTGTAAAGAGATGAAGAATGATGTCCTTGCAGATAATGGATATTGTTCTGATTGCGACTAATGACTACTGAACAAGTACAAGAAGAAGAATACTTGCAAAAGTGTTTGCGTGATTACTTGAATGATGATTTTGTAGTAGAACAAAGTTTGTTTCTATTCAGTTATCTAATCAAGAATGGGATCGCAAATACTTTGACAAAACGAATTAGAGATACTGCACAACATCTTATCAACGTTGATTGGATTAGTGCAGATGGAAAAGTGTTGATTGGGATTGAAGAAGCAAGACAACAAACAGCAACAGCACAAGACGAAATAGATAATGAAACCAGCTAATGAATATGAATTTGATCTGGAAGTTGAAATTATGAATACCAAAGTCAAATGTTCTTTATGTGACATGGAATTTATCGAAAACGATCCTTTGTTAGAACAAAGGAAAAAAAGACATGAAGAAAAACATACAAGAGGTTGGAATTATAAAGGCAGGGAAAATGGTGGCGGTAACAATACCATTGGATCTGTTCATTGGATTACAAAGGAGAAATAAAATTGAACGATAAAGAATTATCACAAATTAGTTATCACGAAGATAACACAATACCAAAAAATAACATATCAATAATACGCAAGAAAAAATTGCAAGACATAACTGGATTGTTAGCATACACTCCAGAACACGATAAAATTATGAACGTACAATTAGAAGTTGTAAAGAATGTTTATTGTGGAAAAAGTAGAACACCTTATTCACATGGTTCTGGATCTATTGAAGCTGAAGAAGGCGGATTTTTTGACTATGGAATTTGGAGAGGATTTGATTTTTCAGTAGCAGTTCCAAAAGAAATTGGATTGAAAGGTTATGAATCCCCAGATCACGAAGGCTATGTCCACCCAATTCAAAACGAAGAATTGCACAAGCTAGCTGAACAAGCAACAGGTCAAAACAATAGATCAACTGTAAATTTTCAATCAGTAGTTGATAGCCCACGCAACAAGGATAATTGTAGATTTGGATTTAGGAATCAAGAAGATGCAGAAAAATTCATTGGATTAATAGAGGAGAATAATAAAAATGAGTAAAATAATTAGAAATTTTCCTGACGAATTAACATTCGATCAGTTTGACGACATAGGTTGGGAATCAAAACAGTTTGGATTAGATGATGATCGTTCACTTACAGATATTGTTGAAGATGTAATTGCATACGCATTGGATAACAAAGGTCAAATCTACACACAGGTAGATGGCGAAACAGATAGAGTTTATTCCAAAGGTCTAAGATGGATTAATCGCACAGGACTTTACGAAGTCGTTACAGGCGAGGATTTTGAAGTAGATAATAGTTGATTCTCAATACAATCAAAAATTTACTTGTCGGAAATAAGATCACAATGAATGGAGAATCGTTTGAAGTTTTAGATGATTGTTGTGGTCATGGAAATGAAAATGTAATTTGTTGCTCTCATACTTTACGAGGAAACAATTACGTTGAATCAGATCCAACAAACACATTTAGTTGTGGTTCATGCAAAGGGAAAAAATTATTCCCAGTTTGCAAACAATGTTTCATAGAGTTTAGGGGCGTATAGAAATGATAGGCGAACCTACAAGATTAACTAAAAACGATCTTGCAAACATTACTTATCACGAAGATAATGTCATACCAAAGAACATACCAAAAACACGCAAGTCGAAATCGGCTAAGTCGAAAACCGTAGACATATTTGACGAAGCAGATACAAGAGTTACAATCGGATCGACTGAAGAGCAAGCTAGAGAACCAACGAGAGCAAGAACGCCAAGAGAATATGTAAACCCCAACATTCTTGATGAAACAACTTGTCAAAATCCTGATTGCACATCACTAGAATTAGACGACAGGACAGGACTTTGTTATGAATGTTTTACAGCAACAGTAATGCCAAGAAGGACACCAAGTAGTAGAAGAAGATAATGGCTAAAAAGATGAATAGAAAAATAAGACTTACACATGATCTAACTGCAAAGGAATTTTTTGATTTCTCTTGGGAAGATCACAAGAACTGGATTCTTAAAGTTAAGAAACCAAGATTCCCGTTCTTCATACACCTTTACAAAAAAGAAGGAGCTAGAATTGACGTAGTAGTTGTAACAGATGCAGGAGGTCGTTCTCCACTTGACTCCGCCAGAGGAATCATTGAAAAGTTCGATCCCGATTACTACTTAGTATTCGGTGAAGGTTGGGCAAAGTTTTATGATGTTTCTAAAAATAATACTGAACAACATGATGATTTTTTGAAAGATTACAAGTTTGGTGACATCGAAAAACTGCAAGAGAAAGTTGAAGTGATGCAAATAAGTGGAAAAAGCAAAGATGGATTACACAAATACGAAAAGACTTTGAGAATCATTAGAAACAAGTCAGAGGAAATCATCGACTTTGTTGATCTAAGAAAAGTATTTGGCGAATCACTTGTGAGTAAGACGGACAAATTACCATGAAGAAATGTGACGGTTGCGAAGGCAAAGGAGGTTTTCATATTGCAGGAAGTAAGAAAAATAGTTATGCTACTTGTGGAAAATGCAAAGGCACAGGTGAGGTCTTTAAAAATTGAGTTACAAAGAAGCATGGGCAGATGCAAAGAATTGCGATTACATGAAGCCCATAATATTAATAAAATTTTATAAATGGAATATACAGGAGAAATTAAAAAATGAAATACAAATACACAGTTGAATTTGAATCAGAACATGATTTGCTAGCTGAAGGAGATGGTAATTATGATCCAATAGATATCATTGAACCTAGTGTGCAAGTAGTAACTGCTAGTAAACATGGTGTTGGTAGTTGGTGGTATGGCACACCAAGTTATGCAATAGAGTGGAAAATTATTAAGAAAGAGGAGATAAAAAATTGATTACATCGATCAAGGGTTATGAGTTTGGTAGATTACTAGGACTAATAGAGCAAGTTAGACTTCATTCAGAAAACTTGGAGTTAATTACTGACTTTGTTATGAAACTAGAACCAAAGATAATGTGTACTTCTATTGAAGATGATCTCCCAATTCAAACAGGAGATGCAACTAGCTTCATAAAATTACTACAAGATGCAATAAGCAGATTAGATGATTTCACGAAAGAGTTGGAGAAAGAAAATTGAAGTTTGAATTAGAAATACATCATAGCGAAACAAGAACCAAGAGAGGTTTTGTTGAGATAGAAGCAGAATCAGAAGCAGAAGCAGAACAAAAATTTTTCGATACTGATCCCGATGTCGATTACGAAGATACAACAGATGAACGAGGCGGAGGAACAGAAATCGAAGTGTACCATGTTAGGAGTATGGAAAAATGAAAATGAAAATATTAAAAAAGAAAATGAGGGGCAAAACAGATAGTTTATTCTATGATAAGATTGCCGAATGTAAATCTAAAGACGGTTCTAACTTTTGGTTAGATACTTGTGGAGAAATTCGACTTACATACAAAGGCAAAGAATACACAGGCGGATCTTTAGGTGGTAAACTTGACCACATCTTTGATGAACTAACTGATAAAAAATTAGCAAACGAAGTTGAGTTTGAAAACAATGATTGGTTTGAAGTATTTACTGATACAGATTTTGATCTTGGAGATGGTTACATAGCACATGATTACGATGGTGCGATTGAATCACTCAAAGAAGCAGTAACCGATTATGAAATGGAATGTAAGGAGAATGAAGATGAATAAATTAGACGAGAAACGAATACCAAACATTGACAAAGTAAAGATCATTGAAGATGGTAAAGGACTACGAATTGAGTTTGGTAACAATACTCACTTTGTCGATAAAAGAGATTTGTTTAACCTACCGTCATGGAATGATAGGATAGACAATAGAAATGAAACATTAAGGAAACTTAATGAAGGAACTAGGAGAAATAAAAAATGAATGACGAAATTATTAGAACAAGTGTTCTTACAATAAGTGAGAACAAAGGATCACCAAGAATTTGGCAGGAAGGAAAATTTCTAGCCAAAGCAGAATTTAATCAAGGTGATCCAATTAGAATTACATACATGGAGGATAGAATCCTCATTACAAAGGAGGCAGATGGCGACCACATAGTTTCAAAAAAGAAAAACGTGCCAGTAATTGACATCAACAACCAAAAAATCAAAGAGGTTTTTGATCTCACTAGACAAGTTCAAGTGGTAGTCAAGATTGCACAGATTGAAATCAGAAGAACCTACCGTCATTGGAAAATTTCGACTCGGAAGAAAGACGGTTCTTCAGCACACTTGTTTTCAGGCGGAGGTCTATTAGATCATTCAGCAAATTTAGCTGGGTTCTCAAGCAAGTGGGCAGTTGAAATAAATGAAAAGTATGCAGATGTGTGGCAAGCTAACCACAAAGGGACAATGCACAACTGTCCAATATCCGATTTGGATTTAGATCTTTTAGAGCAAGTAGAGTTGCTGACAGCAGGTGTTCCATGCGAACCATTCTCAATAGCACGACAGAACCAACAGGACTTACCGTTTCACAAAAACGCTAACCTTAGTATGTTCTTACTATTAGTCATTGAGAAAATCAATCCAAGAACAATCATCTTGGAGGAAGTTCCACAATATTCAAAGTCGGAGATCGGCATGGCAACTATTGAAACTATCAAACAGATGGGTTACAATGTAGAGTGCAAGGTTCTGAAGGGAACGGACTTTGGAGAATTGATGGTTAGGAAACGAGTAGCAATTGTTTGCACCACGCCCCCTGATACACCAAAGTTTCCAGAGGAAAATCCGATCTCACGCACAATGGATGAGGTTCTATTGGCGACAGAGGATTCCAGATGCAATTGGTTTGCAATAGAGGATAAACAATGGTTAAAGAATCATTGGGAACAACAAAAAGCAAAGGGAAACAATTTCCATAGTCAAATAATTACAAGGGATTCAACCTATGTTTCAGCAATTACAAGACGATACTTTGCTCAACAAGGATCTAATCCAATAGTAGCACACCCAACAAAGCCAAATGTTTACAGATGGCTAGAACCTATTGAAGTAAAACGCTTAATGGGTTTGTCAGATGAGTACGACTTGGGAGAAACTAAAACACTTGCAGGAGAAGTGCTAGGTCAAGGCGTATTAGTGGAAGTATTCCGAAAGGTAATACAGGAGAATAAAAATTGAAATTGAAACAAGAACTTCTAAACAAGAATAGAAAAATAATTAGTAAGAGAATAGACAAGAATAGAAAAATAATTAGTAAGAGAATAGATTTTCTCAACAAAGATATTAGAAAATTAATCAGTAACGCAGAAAGTTACATTAAGACCCTCGATCCAAAAACAGAATTAATTTTTGAAGAAGTATCTAAAAGAGAGTGGAGATGTGAACAATGCGGTTCAACAGATATCCATGACGTTAGTATGGATTCTGATTCAGAAGATAATGCAACGGATTGCGGTTTTGAATGTGAAGAAGGTCATTGGAATTTCGTGAGAAAAGAGTGGAACTGATGCCTAATCAAGAATTAAAAGAATTAATCAACGCTGTAAAATTAATACAAGATTGGATCGTTGTATCAGAAATGGGTTCTAATGCTTGTAGAGGAGAAGACGGATTCTATAATGAAGATCATTTAGATAAAACCGATTCATTCTATCCAGCATTTCAAAGATTAGAAGAAGTCCGTGAAAAATTGGAGGAAGAATAATGAACATGGCTGTAATATATTTAGACGAAGTAGAAATAGAAACAGAATCCGAAACAGAAAGACAATTTGTACGAATACCAAAACGTACAAGAAGAAAAATGACATACGAAGAAAAATGTAGAAGGTATGGTTGGAATCCAAAAGACGATATCCATGTCTAAACAATTCCCAAAATTTACTGAAATGTTCAAACCATTTTTGGAATTACACAAAGACGGTAAGCAACACTCTATCTTCGAGTTAGAAGAAAAATTAGCAGATCGATTCAACGTTTCAGATGAATTACGACAGAGGATTAAGAGTAGTGGAGGAGAAAGATTATTTTTGAACAAAGTCAGATGGGTAAAAACTCACATGACAATGGCAAATCTAATCAAACAAACAAAGACCAATACCTGTATCATTACAGTTAGAGGCAAAGAAGTTTTAGAAGTAGATCCAGAAAAGATTACAGAGAAATTTCTTTCAAGATTCAGCGAGTATGCAAAAGCAAGAGGATTCGTAATTAAGTATGAACGAAGATGGTCAATGCCAAACAAATGGGCATTTAAAATTCAACCTATTGCAGAACTACTTGATTCAGAAAGGGAAGGCTTTACAGTTGATGCCTTTGCAGGAATGTCGGTGTTTGCAGATTTGAGAAACGATCTCAATCCAGAATCTCCAGCACAACATCACATGGATGCTTTGGAGTTTCTTCAGAGTCTAGAATCAGAATGTGCAGATACAATTTTGTTTGATCCGCCATATTCACCAAGACAACTATCTGAATGTTACAAAAACTTTGGAAGAAAAGTAACTCAAACTGATACACAACAAAGAACGTGGTCAAGATGGGCAGATGAATATGCAAGGATTACAAAACTAGGTGGTAAAGCGATCTCATTCGGCTGGTCAAGCGGTGGACTCGGAATGAAAAGAGGATTTACAATCGAAAAGATTATGCTTGTTCCTCACGGTGGAGGACATAACGATACGATTGTAGTGGTGGAACGTAAGTTCCAAAAAGGAGAAATTAAAAAATGGCAACAATAAAATCAAAAGAGTATAAATGTAAAGACTGTATTGAAGATGAATTTACACAATATCAAGGAATGACTTGTAACAAATGTGGAGAAACAATATCAAACGACTTTGGCGATATGAAAAGTCACTTGGAAGATTCACATAACATGGAGATTGAAGATTGATTAACTTTCTTTCAGCAAAAAACATTCATCAAGGTACAGAATTAGAAGAAGGCAAAAACTTTGTAGTATTGATCTGTGATATTGATGATATCAAAGGAAGAATACAAGATAATGGCGACAATTTATCACCAAAAGAAATCAAAGAGGTTTATGACCTGGCAAAAAGAAAATTGGCAGATCTCATCATGGAAGATTTTTTCTTTGGCTTAGATGAACTCATTCGACAGGTGAAGCAAGATTGATGAAGAAAAAAGATATTCAAATTTGGTTTGAGGATATCAAAAAAGAGTATGATCATTACTCAAATGATAATGAAATGCCAGAAGGCGACTTTAACAATTTGGAAACAGAATACCAAACGTTACAAGCTGTCTTGGAGATCAAAGATTGAATCATAACTATCTTCTAAAGCAATTTTTTGTAGTGACTTGTAGAATTCCCTTCAGTTGCTTCAAATGTAGAAAAAATGTAAAGAAGGGAGAAGAATATTTGAAATATGATGGTGGTTATAACTTCTCATTATATTCAAAACTTTGTCCGAAATGTTACAAAGCACAGAAAAAACAGGCTATAAAGATACTAGCAAAATGACTGTGCGTTCAATCGAACAGCCAATTTGTTATATCAAATGCCAGTTCAGAAATAGTATAGAACAAGTGGATTACAGGAGAGTAATATTATGTTCAAACTAATAATGGTAGCAGTGGTTTTAGGATTTCTATTATCGACAGCGACAGCTTTTAGCGAAGTAGAAACTTATGAAGATGCAATACCCGTCTTAGAAACAATAGGACAAAACTTGTATCAAACATTAACAACAAGTGTTGAATTCACACAAGAGATAATTGATATTTGGAGTGTTGAAAATGTATAAGGAATTAAAGACAGAACAAATTTTGGATTTGTTAATCTTCATGGAAAAACAAGACGTAAATCCAAAAGGCATTAGTCAAAACAAAATTGATATGCTTGAAGAAGTAAAGAGCAGATTAAAAAATGGAAAACCATCAGGTGTAGTTGACGTAGGAACAATTCTCACTGATATAATCAAGGTAGATTAGATTGGCAGAAACTAAAAAATCATACGATGTTGAGATACCTGATTTGGAATGTCCCCATTGTAAGAATATCTTATTCGTGGGCTTGGATTATTCCGTAGTAATAGATAGTCCAGAAGATATGTACATTGAGATTGACAATGCAGGAATAATTCAAAATGACTAATAGTAAGCAAGAATTAGAACACACAATGTCGGACTCGGAGTTAGAGAACGTTAAACAGATCGTATCAAAGATTTTTGATTCTGCTGCGATACGAAATTGGCAAATTACATCAGTTGGTAGACAATTTAAAATTCTAATAACACCTGAATTTTATCTTCCAAGAGTTTGTCTAACAGAATTAGAATCAAATGGATTCCTTGTTCAAACATTTCATAGTGGAGAACAAGGATTGGAAATTATCATAGGAGGTAATACAAAATGAAAGTAGAAGCAATACTAAAAACCACAGATGCAAAAACACTATTCGAGTTATTCAAGAAATACACAGATCAACTTGTTAAGAATACCGAATCATTAGGTATCTTTGCAATAGATGATGAACAAGTTTGTGTAAAGTGTGGTTCAGAAGATTTGAATCATGGACACAATGGAGAAATATCTTGTAATAATTGTGGTTCAGTAAGCAACGTATTTGAAAATAGTGACATTAGAAAAGTGGTAAAGCAATTAAAGGAGAAAAGAAAATGAACATAGGAAAAATATGGCAGAAGCTAAAGGACTTGTATGGTTGGGATCGAAGTCAATTATTCTATTGGCAAGACAAGAGAGCATATTACAAAGCCTTAGCAAGTGGTTGGAAAAAAGAAATGGACAATGCAAAAAATCAAACGAAATTCAATCAAGCGAAATTCAGGTTTGAAGATTACGAATCCCTATACCTCAAAGCTGACTTTAACGTAAAACATTACGATAGAGATGAAGTTGAACCTGGTTGGAGAAATTAGATTGAAAAACATTCTACTAGGTCATACTGAATTTGGTAAAGAGATTGAATTGAATACTGACAAGTTCTTGAAACAAAGACTTCTCTTTCAGGGAATTTCAGGTTCTTGGAAAACAGAAACTATCAAAACAATAGCCAAAGGACTCAAGCAAGTAACTCGATCTGACGAATCACCAAACGGTATTCAACAAATAATTTTTGATTGGGAAGGAGAGTATCATCCATTGAGAAAATCTTTTCCATACTTATTGATAGGGGATGAAGGAGAATTTCCAGTAGATGTAGAGTCAGCAGAAATAATGGGAATAGAAGTAAGAAAGACAAGAGCTTCTGTAATAATTGATCTCTCATCATTCAAAGACCATGAACAACGACAAGAGTATGTTGGAATATTTATCAATGCAATATTAGATGTTCCAAAACAATATTGGAAACCATGTACTGTGATAATTGATGAAGCACACAACCTTTGTAGACAAGGAGAATCAAGATCGGCATCTAAGAAACCAATTATACGACTTTGTGAAACTGGAAGAAAAAGAAACATCTCTACAATACTTGTAACACAAAGACTTGCAGCACTTGACAAAAACGCTTCTGCACAAATGGTAAATAGATTGATCGGTTGGACAGTTGAAGTTCCTGACAGAGATGCAGCAGCACGACTTCTTGGCGGTGGTATAGAAATCTCAAAACAAATCAAAGACTTTGAAGGTGGAGAATACTTTGCATTTGGTTCTGCATTATCAGAAAGAGAAATACAAAAATTCCACATAGTTAAAGATGAAAACTTTGAAATTCCTGACTTGCTCACTGTAACACCATTGACTAATGTTGGTCAGCAAGTCTTTGAAGAAATTTCAGATAAGGTAAATGGAATGAGTGGAGTTGGCGAAAATGATGAACAACCACCAACACCAAAGAAAGAAACAAACTTCTATGATCCAGAAGAAGTCAAGAAACTGATTAACAACATAGAGAATGGAAACATAGAAACTGGAAAACAAGATCAGGTATCAGAAGCACTAGCAGAAAAAGGTAGAGTTAGTCTAACACAATCAGAACTACGAAAGGTAAAACTCGAATCATGGAATCAAGCATTTGAGTATATCCTACAAGCTTCGGCAGTAAGAAAAGGAATCTTTAGAAGAAAAATCGATATTCTCGATATCATCAAAGTCAAAACAAATCGTAACGAGGACAAATACATTATCAAAGGTTATCAAGAAACCTGTAAGAAGTGTAATACCATGTTAGAAGCAAATGAGAAAACTGTTTGCAGTAAATGTATTGCAGATTATACGGAGAGAAGAAATTGAAACAACAAATCTTAGGATTGTTTAACAAAAGAAAACGAATCAACGAGTTTGAAGATTTGCAAAATCAATTTTGGGATAAGTTGGAGCTGTATAGTTACAACATTAAAAAACATGAAGTTGTTGTAGTCAAAGACGATACAATTTGTGTTGGAAAATTTGGTTGTTATAGCATTTACATACCACAAGACTACCTATTTTTTGACAACTTAGAGAAAATAACTGGATATAGATTATCTAGTATCTCAAAAATGCCAATAGGTTTTAAAATCACAGTAGTTAGTGACAGAACAAAAAATGAAGTACAAGAGTTCAGTAAAAAATGAATAGACTTTACTTATTTGAAGCAACACATCTTGCAAGTGGAGATTACGATACTCTACTTGACAAAAGTAAATTTGATGCAGGATGCGGTTTGACTTCTGACTGTGGAACATTAGAAGAACATCTAAAAAGAAATTCATGTCCAAAAAAACATGGAGATATTGGGGATTGTCATTATGAACTTTACACCCAACAAGAAATTATTGTGAATGGAACAGAAGAAGATGCAGAAATGAAACTGACACTTCGTAAGAAGATCGATGAACATTTGGGTAAACTCAAAGTCAGCGAATTCAATGCACAGGATTTTGAAATAGAGATGGTTTCATCAATGGAAACTACTGAACCCGAATCAGTAAGTGATATGAAAATAGTCCATGAAAAACTGTACTACAATAATGAAATGGAAAAAGGAGAAGAAAAAAAATGAAATGTAAAAACTGTCATGGTAATGGATTCGTAGTAGATGATGGCTATACTTCAAAATATGGAATCAAAGATTACGGAGAACATGAATGTCATGTATGTAATGGATCTGGAGAAGTAGAAGTTGACTAAACGACAAGAATATGATCAGTTGTTTATTGCTTTAGCGAATCCTTCAGTAAGAAATATTCTAAAACAGATGGGAGATCCAGATAAAAAAATCCCAGATAGAGTATGTACTCACGGACAAATGTTAGCTGAATTTGTTTATCAAGGAAAAACCGATAAGGATAAACTGAAAAAATCAGGATTGTTCTCGTTTCATCTACGAAGGCTAATCAGATTACAATTGATAGTCAAAGATTCTGAAACAGGATTCTATTGGATTACTAATGCAGGAAAACTAGCTTTAAAGGCCACAAGAATTTTAGAACAAGCATTAGATGAAAAAATGCTTAACGATGTAAACAAGCAAGGCAGATTGGTATTGAGGATAGAAAGAAAATGACACTATCTGAAAAACACAAACTAGCAATCAAGAAAACAGAGTGGGCTTTGCAAGAAGCCTACAAGATTGCAGTTCATAATGCAGGAATAACTGATTGGTCAAAGGAATCTGGATTAAGAAATAGAGAGATAGAGATTGATCAAATCAAAATAGCTAGAATACTTCTGCGAGAACTAAACATAGAGAGTAAAAATTGACTGAAGATAATCTAGAACACCACCAATACATTCGTGAAAAGGAAAGAAAAACAATAGAGAGATTTGAAATTGATTTTCTTGGACGATCAAAAGGAAAATTTTCAGATTTTGATGAACCAAAACATCTACACATACCCACAATAAATAAATCTGAACTTGATAATCCAGCAAAGAAAATAAGCAAGAGTGTAGCAAAAAATCCGAATAAACCTGCAAAGCGAAGTGACAAGTGGTTTCCAAATTCGAGAGTTCAAGATTGATCTTAGATAACATCAAAGTTGATTTCCTGCATATAGGATATGGAAAATCTCAAACTGGATTCAATGTAAATGATGAAGTCGATTACAATCAGTTCGAGCTAACAATATCTTACAACGGTAAGAAAATCAAACACCCATACAATGTCGGAACAGTAAATCTCAAAGGAGTAATGAATGATGTATTGGAAAATATGTTCAAGATTGATCTGATTGGAAGAATCATTATTGATTGCTATCCATTCAAATCAAAAGAAGAAGTAAAATCATGTCTAGTCAAAAAAGGATTTGATGAATCAGAAGAATTTTATCAACAAGCCTTTGATGATGTAAAGGCACAATCAGAAAAATTCAGAACGTTATTTACAGAAAACGATCTGCAACAAATGAAAAATGAATTAAAAGACTGGCTTAGACTTCATCCAGAAGAAGCTAAGACCTATGGAAAATTGGAGTTGGAGAATTGAGATGTTATGAATGTGAAAACTACAACCATGTAGATTGTAGAAATGGAATGATTGGTCGAGATGGCAAGGAACAGAAATGTAACTGTGTAACCTGTATTCTTAGATTCAGATCAAAGAGAATTAGAATTGGACAAAAGAGCTAACCCTAGAATAACAAACCAAAATCATGTTGAGATGAGATATCTTGACAACGAATCTCTACAAAGGGAACTTAGAAACTTTGTAAAAAACAAGTTCTCTATCTATCTGTTCTGTGGTCAGGAAGATTACTGCACGTTAAACGTAGATGCAGATCCACGTTCAAAGGCAAATTTGATTATGGAAGGATTGAAGTTTCTAGAATCAATAGAGGATAATTCAGTAGACGTATTCATCTTTGATCCTTTATTCATCTTCATAGATGATGAAGCATTAGATTCAGAAGGCAAAATAAAAGATGGGTTCTATAATGCAAATGCAAAGGCATGGGAGAACGCTATGAAAAAATACGGACTTTCAGAAGAAGTAATTGCACAAGCAAAAGAATCTCCGTTGTTTGGTCATAACATGGAACTGCAAAGAACGATCTACAAAAAAGTAAAACCTGGTGGAGTAGTAATTTCCAAAAGAGGAATGGCTAACTGCAATACAATGTCGAAGATCCCACAACTATACTATGTGCATGATTCAAGACCATCAGCTCACATAGTAAGATTCGATTGGAAAGAATCTGAAGAAGATGAAAATGATCTTAATGGGAGAACAAGAATTTGATTCCGAGTCCATATCAAACTATTGCACAGATGAAAAAGTCTAGTGTAAAGAAGGAACTGGAGATCAAAGCATTGAAAAAAGAAATCGTGGAATTGAAAAAAGAAAACAGGTGGCTAAAATCAAGAGTGGAGAAACTACTTCATCAAGCAAGGAAATTATTAAAAGTTCCAAGAACGGAGGATATTCTCCCATGAAATCTGTAATTTGTGATTGTGGAGAATCAAGATGTTTCCCTAGACAATATGCAAATTCAGTATCTCTTGAATGTGCAAGTTGTGGAGAAATAATTGCGTTTCCAGATCCAATTATTGCAGAAGCAAGTTTGTATATCTACAATCATAACAGAAAAGAAATCAAGGAATTTTTTGCAGATGATAAGGAGCTTTTGGACTTTGCTTTAGAAATAAAGGACACCCAAGAGGAAGAAGAATACAAAAGAAAAATTGGAATGACAAGAGATGGAAACGTTGGCCAATAGTGGATTGATCTATTGGGGTCCTGACATTTTTCACTCGTATGAAGAAAACAATTTAAACTGGATTGTTGTAATCCAGGTGGAATTACTAGGAGGTAATCGATATGAATTGTGAACGTTGTAAAAAATACAAGAAGGAGGAGGAACTAGTGCCAGTTCATTCTCAAAAAGGAAACGCAAGTGGTAAAACATTTGAGCTACTTTGTGAGAACTGCGTTAGGAAAGTTCAACATGAACATAATGATTCTGGAGCTGGTGTTGAGATTGAAACCAAAGACGGTAAGACGACAGTCTACTTGACTTGCGCCCACTGTGGTTTGAAAACTCTTGATAGCAAATACTTTATGGATCATAACTGTCAAAAATTCCTTAACACTAAGGAGCTTATTGAGAAGGGTGGACTTGGTGATTTGAAATGAGTCACCACATACCTGACTTCAAAGGACTTGAAGAATATCAATGCAAAGTTTGGTTGAGATTGTTGTTTGACTCAATGAAAGATATTGATAATAGAACGATCCGACAAGAGATAATTGCTCATCCTTACCAATGTGATCATCCAACTTGTATTAAGATGGCAGAAATATTGAGAGGTATAATGAAATGAGTTTACTAATTGTCAAGAAGGAATATCATAATCTAGTTCCTAGACCATTAGATACAGAATACAATTCATTAAAGAACTCAATAATACAAGATGGTCAGAAAATCCCAATAGTAGTAAACAAAGACGGAGTAATTCTTGATGGTCATACAAGGTTTCAAATCTGTAATGAACTAAAAATAAAACCAATCTATGAAACAAAGTCATTTGATGATCCATTAAATGAAAAAAACTATGTGATTATCTCAAATCTTTCAAGACGACATCTCACACTTCCACAAAGAGCTGAACTATTGTATTCATGGTGGCTTAAAGAAAAGGCCGATAGCAAAAGAAAAGGTGGTTTAGAAATGTGGAAATCAAGAAGAAAAGGAATCAAACAACCTCCAAAAAAATCACACGGAAAATTAGCAAAAAGACTTGGAGAAATGTTAGGTTGTAGTGGTTCAACTGCACAAGCACTAATGTCGATCTTTACAAAGTCAGATAAAGAAACAATAGCAAAATTAAGGACTGGAGATATTTCTATTTCAGATGCCTACAATAAAGTTTATGGAAGAAAGCTAAAACCTGTAAGAGTTAGATATCCAAAACTCTACAAAAGTAACCTTCTTCTGAAACAGAAAACGTGCCTACTTTGTAAAAAGAAAACAAAAGTTACAGTGAAAGAAGAATGTCATGTTCACGATAGACTATGTTGTACGAGCTGTGAGTGGGGTATCTAAATTGTCTATTATCTATACTGGAAACTCAAAATTAAAAATAGAGGAGGAATACTTTGATCTAGTTCCTAGACCAAACCCTGATGAAAGAAATTCAATCAAACAATCTATCGTTTCAGATGGGCAACTCAATGACATCATTGTAAATGAAAAAGGAATAATTCTTGATGGTCATACAAGGTTTGAAATCCTTGAAGAACTAAGTCTTAAACCCAAATACAGATTGATGAAATTCAAAACCAAGAAAGATGAAAGACGTTTTGTTATACTGTCAAATATAGCAAGACGAAATCTAACTCTATTCCAAAAGTGTGAATGTGCATGGGAAATTTATGAAAACGAAAAAGAGAAGGCACTTGCTAGAACCTATTGGAGAGCAAACTGTGATCCAGGTGTTATCAAAAAAGGCGACAAGGTAAATGTTCCAGAAGGATTTAGAAAAGAAGGACTAGCAGCAGAAGTATTTGGTAAGTATATGGGAACAGGTCATACAAGAGTTGGTCAAATCGAATGGCTAAAAAACAATGCAAGTCAAGAAACGTTGGAAGAACTGCGTAGAGGAGATGTTTCAATCAACCGAGCTTATGATCTTGAAAGAGGATTAAGACATATCAAAGAAAAAAAGGCTTGGCAAAAAAAGATTTTTGGAAAAAATAAAAATGCAAAACAAAACCATCCAACAATCTGCCCTGAATGTCAATGTAATACAATCCTAGTGAAGAAAAAACCTTGTCATGTTCATAGTAAAGTTTGCTGTGTTACTTGCAAGTGGGGATATTAAGATGGAAACTTCTCGACCATCTAATATTCTTCTGGAATCTTGTATTTGTGATTGTGGTTGTAAAGATTCTCCTGCACCAAGAGATTGGATGTGTTCAAACTGTTCTGGACAAATTCACTTGGAAGATAGAGTGGTAAAAGGAAAATGACTAAATGGAAAAGAAACAAGGTTACAGGACATAGACTCTATAACGCTGAATATGATCGAGCATGGTATCAAAAGAACAAAGAAAGAATTAGAGAAAAACATCGAGCATGGAGTAAGAAAAACAAAGAGAAAATAAATCAAAAGGCACGAAACTTCACCAAACTACATCCAGAAAAGAGAAAAGAAATCCGAGATAAATGGATGGAAAAATTCTTGGATGAGAATGGAATTAAATATAATAATAAATATTACATTGAAAACAAAGACAGGCTTGATCAATACAAAAGAACTCCTGTCAATCGTAAGAGGGATAATATCAGAAGGAGAGAAAGGCAAAATAGAAAGATCGCAATAAGAAAATATTATTTTAATTCAGTTGCTACCTTATGTATTGATGCTATTGAATCAGATGGAAAAAGAATACCAATTACTAAAGAAGGATTAGAATTCCTAAAGAAAGTAATTGGTATTGAAGAAGCTTGGAAAATATGGCGACCATCGAAAGAAGAACAAAAAGCATACAATGAGAGAAGGGATAAAAAATGTGTTAAAAAACATGGATTAAGATATCATGCTAAACGCTATCGAGATATACAAAAGAAATTAAATCCTAATTACAAAAGGTATGCTCGAAAAATGGAGATTTTGAATTGAGTAAAAGAATCTTTTGGGCAGATAAAATTTCTGCTGGTGATGATTACTTGAGAGATCATCTTCAAGAATCTCACATTGAAGCATTTGCAAAAACACTCTTTTGTAAATGTGAGATCAATCTAATCTTTTCAGATGGATCAATACGTTGCAAGGATTGTAATATGCTTGAACACACTGCAAGACCAAAAGAACCTGACAGAATGTGGTATTATAATAGAGTAGTATTTCTAAGAAACCTGGCAAAAATTATCGGTGGAGAAATTCTAATGAAGAAGATGATGATTAAGGAACAAGAAGAAGATGCAGAAGAAAAACCATTGTCAATATTTCATAAGGAATACGATACAGAGATTCTAAAATGATCCCAACAAAATGTTCAGTTTGTGGTGGAGAACTCGAAGATGTTGGAGGAGGAGCTCTAATGTGCAAGGGTTGTCCAATGGGATTTAGGGATAATGGAAAACCACTTCCTAACATGGAACAAATTTTAGAAGATGGTGTTAAAAAAATGAAAATGTTGAAGATGTTATATCTTACATTTCATGGTAAACAACCAACAAACGAAGTCCTTACAAATCTTTATTCATTCCATGAGCATAGAGTTGTTGGCCATCCTGAAACAAAAGATGGATATTGTGAATTCTGTGAAAGGAATTGGGCAAAGCTTTCTGAATCTGAATTCTTTGAACAGTTGGGTTATAAGAAGTCAAGATGGTTTGAGGAAGATGGAACTGCAAAGGCAGTTGCATTAATGGAGTCGGATTAATGAGATTCAAAAGAAAACAATGTACTAATTGTGGTCTTGTTCAACTTCGTACAGAAAAAAGATGTTATAATTGTAATGGAAGTTTGAAGAATGTAGAATTAACTTTAAGGGAGTTAAGAGGAAAATGAAAAAGTTTGATGATAGAGAAAAAAGACACGATAGGATTGTGAATAGACTTTACATTCATTATAGAAAATTCCAATCAAAAGAAACCTGTCCTACTTGTAATCTAAAATACCCACTAAAAATGATGTTAGAAGTTAATTTTGATAGAAGAAGAAACAGAATTGTTAAAAGGAAATGGGTTCACAATGAAGAAAAATGCTATCGTTTTTTTATTTCTGTCGTTATGGGAGTTTCATATAATAGACATGGGAAATATTATTCCGATAAACAAATCACTAAAATTGCAGATATTGGTTTGAGGAAATATAGAAGAATGGATAGAAAATTTACGGAGAGTGGAGAATGAATTTTAACAAGAACGTAAGTTTGAATACCAAAGTATGTATCGATAATGAAACAGGAATCAGAATGGAATCCTGTGGTAAAAGATGTGTGCATAATCAAGGAAAATCAATATACAAATGGGATGAACCAATCCCACTGTTTGATGGATCTTATGCCAATGCAGTAGAGTGGTATAAGTTCTGGCAGAAATGTGAATTTGAATTAAGAAATGCAAGATTGTTAAGCGATATTCCTAAAATATTCATCTATGAACAAATAGTTCCATTAGTAAAGAGTGATGGAATAAGGTGATACATTCTAAACAAGTAGACAAGAAGATTTTATATTTCTACATGACAAAAATTTTTACAATTGTTCCATATGACATACCAATTTGCTGTCAGATATTTTATCATTCATGGTTAAATTTCAAAAAAGAGGTTCCCGAATATGCTGAAAAAATGAATCAACTATCTAAAAATGCTGGAATAATTTACTGTCCAGATTGCATTACTAAAAAATTGGAGAAATGAAAGAGCATAAAATCCTGATAAAGATTCACAAAAGAATCAGCGAATTAATTTCAAAGGCAGATGGAGCTAGTTTTGAATACCTTACAGGATTAGATGTTGCAAAACAAGTTGTTGAAGATGAGATTAACAAAAATAAGGAAAGAAAAAATATTCATCATAAAGACATTCAAAAATCTTCCAAGTCAATTAGTAAGAAAAAAGTTCACAGCTCTTGACTACGGTTTGATAATTACTATGCTGAATAACTAGCGAATTGGGAATCGTTTGCCTTTTCCTTTGCCTTTTCGTATGGTTCTAAATTTTCTTATTGGTGTTACTGATACAAATTCAGGTTTATTTTTTTCTCCAACGATTAAAACAGTTTTTTTATTTACTATACCATTAAATCCTTTTTCTGCTGTAATAATACTTGCATAGTCACTTCTTACAGGTTTATGAGGTCTAATCTTTTTTGTTTTTCTATTTACAAATTTACTTGGTGTTTCACTATTCATAATGTCCAATGCTATTTGTTCTGCATCTCTATCTCTCTGATGAGTCCTATCTGCCTTTGATTTTAATTTTCCAGAATCCCAATCTCT
>SDBS01001036.1_pt1 | contig 28042 bp, 24 predicted proteins | sample 2277091 | NCBI WGS metagenome assembly SDBS01 (sample SAMN10404972, study PRJNA504765) | marine sediment metagenome | isolation source: marine sediment core GS10_PC15, 163 cmbsf | place: Arctic Ocean: Southern Knipovich Ridge | collected 2010
CCTTTCTTGTTTTTAAACTTTAAAAGAAAGCACGATATATCAGATTCTTTTTTATAAAGATAACCTATTTCAAAGTAACCCTTTTCATAATCAGAAACAATACTATTAAATTCATCAAATTTATACTCACCGCAATTAAAATCCCAATGCTCCCAAAATTCATTTTTCGTTAATAAATTGATAATTGCTAAGAAACTTGTCTTTCCTGTGCTATTCTCACCAACAAGAAAGTTAACGCTCTTTAGCTCGACAAGAATATCGTCAAAGCCCCTGACATTATTTAGATAAAGAGCTTTCATATCACCCTCCAGTTGTCATTAGATTAACATAGTTTACAGCTGTGTAAAAGATAAATCATTGGTAAAACCGACAACCGGGGAGGAACACCTGGGGCTTCTCCTCAACGATTAACCTCCTCAGCTCCGCACCGCCTCGATGGCCTCTGGAATCGCCTCCAGGATGTCTTCGGGCGAGGCGCTCCAATCGCCGGCACTCTCCGCGGCCAGCTCGCCGGCCAGACCGTGGAGGTAGGCCGCGGCCACCGCGGCGGAGAAGGGCTCGACCCCGCGAGCCAACAGGGCCCCCAGAACCCCGGAAAGCACGTCGCCCGAGCCGCCGACGGCCATGCGCCAGTCGCCGGTGGGAATGAAACAGGCGGTCCCGTCGGCGGAGGCGACCACGGTGCGGTAGCCCTTCAGCAGGCAGACCCCGCTTATCTCCTCCGCCAGCTTCCGGGCGCTGCTGAGGCGGTCGGCGTTGACCTTCGCAGCCGACGAGCCGAGGAGTCGTCCCGCCTCACCGGGATGGGGGGTGATCACCAGGGGGGGGCTTATCCTCATCAGCACGTCCAAACCGGTCATGTTCAGTCCGTCGGCGTCCACCACCAGGGGCACCCGGACCCCGGGCAGAACGTGCTCGAGGGTCCGGCCGACACACCCGTCGGCGCCGAGACCCGGACCGATCACCGCGGCGTCCCCCGAATTGAGCTGGATCAGGGCCATCTCGGCCCCGTAGTGGGTGACGAAACCGGCCTCGTCGGGCAGCTCCACCGAGGTGACCCCCAGCATGGCCGGTTTGACGAGCATCAGGACCGAGGCGGTGGTGCAGAGGGTCACCAGCCCCGCCCCGGCGCGGCAGGCGGCCAGGCTCGCCAGCCCCGCGGCGCCCGAGTAGTCCCGGCAACCGGCCAACAGGTTCACCGTCCCCCGGCCTCCCTTGTGCGTGTCCGGTGGGGGGGGAGAGAAGTAGGGGGCGGCGTCCTCCGGCTCGGCGTAGAAGGCCTTCAGATTCCCGAAGCGCTCCGGTAAAACGCCGATGGGCGCGGTGACTATCTCCCCGGCCAGAAGATATCCGGGCGGGAGAAAGAGGCCGGTCTTCGGCGCGGCGAAGGTGACGGTGAGATCGGCCTGTACCGCCAATTCGGCGGCGCCGGTGGTCGAATCCAGCCCCGACGGCACGTCCACGGAAACGGTGTAGGCGGGGCAGTCGTTGAGCGCCCGGATGACCGGGTCGAAGAGCCCCCGCGGTTCGCCGGTGACCCCGGTGCCCAACAGAGCATCCACCACGACCCCGGCCCGTGCCAAGGCGCGGCGGAGCTCGGCCAGGTCGTCCTCAACCTCGATCACAAAGACGCCGCGGCCGCCGGCCTTGAGCACCTTCCAGTTGGCCAGGGCGTCCCCGGCAAGATCATCCGGGTTTCCAACGCTGAAGACGAGCGGCTCGATTCCGACGCCAGCGAGTTGCCGCGCCACCACCAGGCCGTCGCCGCCGTTGTTCCCCTTCCCGACGGCGATCACCACCCCGCCGGATGAGAGGTCACCGAAACGGGAGAGGATCTCGTTGGTAACGCCCCGGCCCGCGTTTTCCATCAACGCCATACCGGGCAGGCCGTCTTCGGCGACGGTAGCCCGGTCTATCTCCCCCATCTCGGCGGTGGTCGCCACCGGTCGCATGGTCAGCTCCTTTTCGGATTGCAAAGCGGAATATCGTTACCAGTTTACCAGATTTTTAATCCCCCTGGAACGGATACCTAAACGTCCCTCCTCAGGTGCTCACCCAAAAAAAAACCGCCCGCGGGCGGCGAAACATTACCGGGGAGGCCGGTTCTAGAAGAAGAAACTCACCCCGGCGCCGAAGGTCATGCCGGCGAAGTGCTCCTTCTCGGGAACGAAGGGGTGGACGTAGTGATAGCCTACCTCGATAATCACCATCGGCTGGAGGGGTAACTCTATCCCCAGCTCGATCAGTATGGCGAAGTTGGCGGCGTCCTTGCGGTAGTGAAAGGGTTCACCGCTCTCGATACCCAGAGAGGTGGACCGGAGCTGTAAGGCCGGCCCCGCGCCGAAGTACGGGGAGATCCAACTGGAGGGTGCGAAGCTTATCCGGGGGGCGATGCCGAACACCATCAGGTTCCCGGTAACATTCTCACCCCAGTTCTGCCAGATGTCCGTCATCACGAGGGAGGTGAACTCGAAGAAACCGTAGATTTCGAGCTCGCCGCCCTTGAAGCGGTACCCGGTGCGGAAGGAGCCGCCATAACCGCTGTCGAATAAGTAGGAAGGTCCGGAATGGACCCAGTAGCCGCCGAAGATGCCCACGGCGAAACCGTCCACCGGCCTGCGCGGAGCAGCGGCGAAAGCCGTCAGCATTAGCAGTAACAACAGCGATACAACGGCTTTACGCAATACTCCCTCCAGCCTGGGCCCGCATTTTACGGCAGTATAGCAGGGCATTCGGATAAGTGTCAATGAACACAATATCTTGGGAGCAAAAATCGGACCAGCGAATCGGCAAAATACGGGAGTCTTCGGCTGGTCTGGGGACCGATTTTGCCCCGGCGGCGGGTAATTCCCTCCCTGCGGGCGGCATCCCAAAATAAGAACGGACGGACCGGCCTCGGAAAAGGCTGCCCACCCCCTTTAACTGGGACATCGGTCTACTTGAAACGCTCCTTCAACAGATCGGGCAGCTGGCTGGGCAGGTCGGCCACGGGGACGCCAGCGGCGGTGAGGGCCTCGATCTTGCTCTCGGCGGTACCCTTGCCCCCGGCGATGATCGCCCCGGCGTGGCCCATCCGCTTGCCCTTGGGGGCGGTGCGCCCGGCGATAAAGCTCACCACCGGTTTGGTCATGTTGGCTTTGATGAACTCTGCCGCCTCCTCCTCATCGGTTCCGCCGATCTCGCCGATCATCACCACCCCGGCGGTCTCGGGATCGGCCTCGAAGGCCTCCAGTGCGTCAATGAAGTTGGTGCCGATGATCGGGTCGCCGCCTATCCCCATGCAGGTCGACTGGCCCACCCCCGCGCCGGTCAGGGACCAGACCACCTCGTAGGTCAGCGTCCCCGAGCGGCTAACCAGCCCGACGTTCCCGGGCCGGTGGATCCTCGCCGGCATGATGCCGACCTTGGCCTTCCCCGGCGAGATTATCCCCGGGCAGTTCGGGCCGATGAAGCGGATGTCCCGGGCCCGGTAGTAGTGGTACGCGCGCAGGACGTCCAAGGTGGGGATACCCTCGGAGATGCAGACGGCGAGCTGTATTCCGGCGTCGGCGGCCTCGAAGAGGGCGTCGGCGGCGAAACGCGCCGGGACGTAGATTACGCTGGTATTGGCTCCCGTTTTTTCCACCGCCTCGGCCACGGTGTCGAAGACCGGGATGCCGTGGACCTCCCGTCCTCCCTTACCGGGCGTTACACCGGCGACGACCTTCGTGCCGTAATCGGCCATCTGTTTGGTGTGGAAGGAGCCGTCGCGCCCGGTGATTCCCTGCACGACCACCCGGGTGTTCTCGTCAACGAATACGCTCATCGTTCCTCCCTCGCTGCGGACACGACCTTCTGTACCGCCTCGTCCAGGTCCTTGCCGGCGGTGATGTGGGCCTCGGCCAGCATCGCCCGCCCCTCGTCTTCGTTGGTGCCCGTCAGGCGCACCACCAGCGGTATCTCCAGCGGCCTCTGCTCCAGCGCCTGCAACAGGCCCGTGGCGATGTCGTCGCAGCGGGTGATGCCGCCGAAGATGTTCAGAAGGATCGCCTTGACGTTGGGGTCCGAGGTGATGATCTCCATGGCGGTGAGAACCTTGTTCGGGTTGGAGGAGCCGCCCACGTCGAGGAAGTTGGCCGGCTCGGAGCCGAAGTGCTTGATCAGGTCCATGGTGGTCATGGCGAGGCCGGCGCCGTTGACGATGCAGCCCACGTCCCCCGAAAGCTTGACGTAGGAGAGACCGGCCTCCTTGGCCTTGAGCTCACGCTCGTCCTCGGCGGTGAAGTCGCGCATGGCCTCCACGCCGGGTTGGCGGTACATGGCGTTGTCGTCGAAGTTGATCTTGGCGTCTATGGCCACCGCCCGCCCGTCACCGGTGATCACCAGAGGATTGATCTCGGCCAGCGAGGCGTCGGTGGCGATGAAGAGACGGTAGAGTTTTTCTAGGATATCGGCGAGCTGCTTCCGCACCGCTTTGTCGTCGGTGAGGAAGGAGGACAGCCGGCGTCCGTGATGTGGCCAGAAGCCGACCGCGGGGTCCACCGGGAGCTTGAGGATCTTCTCCGGCGCGGTGGCGGCCACCTCCTCGATGTCCACTCCCCCCGCCGCCGAGACCATGAACACCGGCAGCTTCGACGCCCGGTCCAGGACGATTCCCAGATAGAGCTCGTCGGCGATGTCCACCGCCTCGTCAATGAGCACCCTCTCCACGGTGAGGCCCTTGATCTCCATGCCGAGGATCGTCGTCGCGTACTTCTCGAGCTCGTCGGAGTTCTTGGCCAGCTTGACGCCGCCGGCCTTTCCCCGACCGCCCACGTGGACCTGGGCCTTCACCACGCAGGGGAAGCCCACCTCCGCCGCCGCCTTGGGCGCCTCGGCGGGATCGGTGATGACCACCCCTTTACTGGTGGGGATGCCGAACTCGCGGAAGAGCGCCTTGGCCTGGTACTCGTGTATCTTCAACCGTCATCTCCCTTCACATTGGAACCCGTTGCCCGAAGATAATGACCGGTGAATCTTATCACCGGTCGGGCACCCTCGCAAGGAACGATGTTTGAAATGTAGGGCGGGGATTTTAATCCCCGCCGCCAACGCCGCGCGTTGGATCGCAGTCCCGCGAGGTGGATCGTTTGTATTCGATAACCTTTCGCCGCGTACACGCGTAACTAATAGTTCCCGTTGGTCGCCAGCTTGAAGCTGGACACGGCTCCGCGACGAGGACATTTTTCAATTTGATAATCACTTCCCGCGAGCGGTACTCGTACAACACACTAAAGACAAGGGGTTTTGCCAGAGGCATAGCTCGCTTCGCTCGGTTTAACCCCTTGTGGGATGGATCAAGGGGATGAATCCCCTTGTCTTATCGTAGGGGCGGGGCTCTGCCCCCGCCCGCGCACCACAAATGTAGGGCGGGGTTTCGCCGGGGCGTTACTCGCTTCGCTCGTTTTCCCTTCGGTCGCAGATATTAATCCCCGCCGCGACAGCCCTCTTCCCCATCCCCGTAAAGCGAGACTTTTCCCACGGGGAGGGGAGCCGTTAACCATCCCCTCGGCCTTAGTCGGGCGGTTCGAGGCTCACCTTGAATCCCTCGACGACCGCGTCAGCGGGGACCCAGCCCACAACTCCCAACGGCGTGTAAACTTGCCACCAGCCGTCCTCTACACCCAGGCGGTACACCGGGTCACGCGCCCGCAGCTCGCCGACCACCGTGCCGTCCGGGCCGTCGTAAACCTTCGTCCCGGCATCCTCGCAGTAACCCACGGTTTCGGGCAGATCCTCCGTGCAGACCGCCGCCGGGTCCGCCGTCCACACCGCGTCCTCGGCGACGAGGTACAACTTCTCTCCGTCGGAGGCAAGCCCCTGGGCGATCCCCACGTGGGTGAACTCGTAGCTTTCTCTGAAGGTCCAGACGCTGTACACAATCCAGGGGAAGGGCAGCCAGCCGTCCGCCCGCCCTTCGCTTGGGTCCATCCGAAAGAGGTAGGCCAACTCCTCACCGTCGCCGTAGTAGTCGTGGGCCGAGGCCCACAGATGCCCGGCGTCCCAGGCCAGGCCCGTGATCTTGTACTTCTCGTCCAGGGCGGCGATCTCGATGAACTCCCCGTCGCGCCAGACGCCGACGACGTTCCCTTTGGAAACGTAGAGATTCTCCCCGTCCGAGACCAGCGGGCCCGAGTACTCCCCCCGATACACCCAACCGTCGCCGATGCGCTGGAACAGGAAATCCTCCCACTCACTCACGGTGCTGCGTGCGGGGCGCAGCGCTCCGCAGAACCAGAAGTCGCCTTTATGGAAACAGATGCCGGAGAGATACGACGCCTCCCTGGGCCGCTCGAACTCCGGCCAGGGCTCTTCCTCACCGGTCTCCGGGTCCACCCGGACGATCCTTTCTTTTTCGACGACGTAAAGCATGCCGTCGTGGAAGGTGGGCTCGGTGTAGTACACGGCCCCCCAGGACATCAACAGGCCGTAGAAGGACTGCCAGGGCTCGTAGCCCAGCTGTTCACCGACGCCCGTAATGAGCGGCTCGATGTTGGCCACCGCCGGCGCGGCGAGGAGGCCAACCAGTAAAAGTATGGAAAGCTTACGCATCATCAGTCCTCTATCTATTCATATGCGCTGATGTTCAAGTCCACCAGCAGATCGGCGGAGCCCAAAATCCGTCTGTGGGCGAGATTAAAGTATTGCTCGTCTATCTCGACGCCGACGGCGTTCCGGGCGGCCTTTACTGACGCTATGAGCGTCGTACCCGTCCCCATGAAGGGGTCGAGCACGGTGTCACCGTGAAAGGAAAACATCCTCACCAGCCGGTCGGCGACCACCAACGGAAATGGCGCGGGGTGTTTCTTCGTCGAGGCCCCGCCCAGACGCCAGATCTGTTGAAACCAGTCGTTGAAGTTGTCCCGCTCGATCATGCTCAACCGTCGCTGCTCGTCGGTGGGCTTGCGGTAACCCCCCGGCTTGCGCTGCATGAGGATGTATTCGATATCGTTTTTCACGATGGCGTTGGGTTCGTAGGGCTTGCCGAGGAAACGCCCCCCACCCTCCACCTCCGTCTTCGCGTTGGAAATTTTGTACCAGATTATCGGGTTCAGGTTGTCGAAGCCGATCTTCCTGCACCTCACGGCGATGTCTGAGTGCAGAGGCATGACCATGTGCCGTCCATTCTTCCTCCTCGACAAACATACATCGCCGACTACACAGCACAGGCGTCCTCCAGGTACGAGCAACCGGTAAACTTCCCTCCAAACCTTGTCCAGTTCGTCCAGGAACTCCTCGTATTCGGTGATGTGACCCAGCTGACCGATCGTCTCATTGTAGCGTTTCAGGGTCCAGTAGGGCGGCGACGTGACGGCCAGATGACAGCTCTCATCGGCCATCCAGGCCAGGTCACGCGCATCGCCCTTTTTCAGCACGACGGATACATCAATTTTTCCATTCTGCGCCTGTGCCCTCTCCGCCTCCCTGAAGCGTTCGTTCAACGAGAGGGATTCGTAGCTGTTATCTTTCGCACTCATCTGTCGAGTTGACCCTTCACATGACCAACAAGGGAATGGATAAAAGCGGAGAAAGACATCTCGGATTTCGGTTCACTGTACCGGCCGTCCGACCCAATGTCACGCGGTGTTAATAACAGGCAGGTTGAAGTGTAAAGGCGCTCCAAGACCAACTTCTCGCAGAACAATTCGTACCGCTTGGCGTAGGAAGCGTCTTTAAATTCACTAAAGACGGGGTAATGGGGTTCGGTGACACTAACTTCCCTCCGGGATGCATCACAGTCCTCAAGCAGCATGAGGTAACCTAACCAAGGCGCCGGTGAAACCCCAAAGGCTCTCTCTCTGAATGCCGTGTGTAAATCATTCGCCGATCCGACGGCCTCCTCGACCCGGTTGTTGAAGTTGTTGCCGAAGGATGGACCGACCTGGGATTTGAACTCCATCGCGGCCAGAAGGCGTTTTTCGTGAATCACCAGCATGTCCCACTCTTTGGTGGGTCGGTAGAAACCGGGTAGGACTAGGCTTGTATTATAGTAAATGTATTCTGCGGGGATGCCTTTTTCAAGAAGTATCTCTGTCACAAGCTTGAGAAAGCCATCCATCTGCTTGCCGCCGGTGACCGCCGCCCGCCCCCCTCGATCACCCTCCCCAGCTGATCTGGACTGGCCTTCCCGCGTCGACCAGAAATAATGCACCGCTTCAATAACTCTTTTCTCGTATTTTTTCATGGCATGACCTGGATGGTGTCGGCCCAGATGTGGGTCATCTCCTCGATGTAGGAGCTGGAACCGCCGACGGAGACGCGCACCGACCCCGAGGCCATCTCGCTTTTTATGTACAATAGCTCGTTGGTGTGACCGGTGAAATGGCAGTGGACGTGGCGTCCGCCGTCGGTCAGGAGCATCAGGCTGGCGTTGTCTTGGGCGACGACGTTCACCTCGACCACCTTACCGGAGACCACCTTGGCGCCGCGGGGGGTCTCCCAGCGCAGGTCCCAGGCGAAGGCGCCCTCGCCGGTGTCGTACTCGGCCAGAAGCCGTGCCGCCCGGTCCGAGGGGCTGGCCTCCAGCTCGCGCCGGACAGCCGATTGCATCGTCTCGTCCGGTGTCTGCAACAGGATGTGGTAGAGACAGTCCAGGCCGTCTTCGCCGAGGTGGGCGAGTTCGACGATTAACTGTTTCTTCGCCCCGGCGCCGGTGACGGGATCGAAGAAGGCGTCGAAGAAGATCGGCACCAGGTCGGGATCGCGCAGCATCCCCAGCGCCTTGACCGTCTCGGTCTGGATGCCAGAGTCGGGGGACTTGAGCCCGGGCAGGTAGGCCTGGACGGGCACCTCGCCAAGCTGACGCAGGGCCTCGAGCGCCGCCTGGCGCATGGAGGGGTCGTCGTCGAGGATCATGGCGGACAGGGGCTCGACGGCGCGGCGAGCGCCCATGCGGGCCAGGACGGGGGGAACGGCCAGGCGCACCGTGGGATCGGGGTCCGTCCGCATGGCCGCCACCAGGGCCATCGTCGCCCCGCGATCACCGATCTCGTCCAGGGCGTCCACCACGGCCAGCCGCAGATTCGGCTCGTCCAGGTAATCCAGGGACTCGGCCAGCTCGAAGAGGTACTCACGATCACCTATAAGAGCCTTGTTCTTATAGACTTCGATGTCGTGTACATCCCGGATGGCGCCGCAGCCGGCGAAGAGGAGCGCCAGGACGCTAAAGACACCGATGAACAGCTTGCGCGGCATATCCACCCCACCTCTCTAACCTTTGTAAACCATTATAAACCAAAACCGCCCCGCGGGGCGCGTGGGTGATCAACCATAGTCGGATTCCTGGAAAGCGTGGCGGGCGCCGTCTGCCACCAGCTCCCCCACCTGACGCCGACCGTCGGTGGAGCGGCGCTTCTGTGCTACCGGTGTCTCGGCATCTACGGCGGTATGGCACTGGCGGCGGGGTACCTGGTTATCGGGGGAAAATTGGGGCGGGGGCTATCGAAGGGTCGGCCCACGGCGCTCCTCGCGCTGTGGCTCACGCCCCTGGTCCTGGACGAGGTTCTGGTGACCCTGGGGGTATGGGACCCGCCGCCCTGGTGGCGCGTGGCGACCGGGGTCCTGGGTGGTACGGCGCTGATGGCGCTCGGGATCGGTCTGTTGGGGGCGAGCTGGCGGAGGGCGCGGGCCCGGAGGGAGGGTATGCATCTCGGCGAACTGGGGAGCGTGATCAAGATATCGGAGGCGATTCTCCTGCCGCCAGCCCTTTGTGCCATCTCGTTGGGGCTCTACTTCCCGGGCGGGATCGGACTATGGACGCTGGAGGCGCTTGGTCTCCTGGGCGTTCTTTCGGCCTTCACCACGGCAGGCGCGCTTTTGCTATCCTCCTGGCCTCCGCTGACCCGGAAGGGCTGGTGGGGCTACGGCGCGGCGGCGGTGATCATCGGCCTCGCCGCTTGGACCGTTCTATGGATGCTGAGGGGATGCGGTGAGGTTATGTAGGGTCGTCCCTCTGCGGGCGACCGCGTAATTAAATAGGCGGGACGGTGTAGGATCATCCCCTGCGGGCGACCGCGTAAATAAATCAGCGAGGCGTAGAAGCCCCGCGCTACATCGGGCGACCGCGTAATTAAATCGGCTGGACGCCCGTCAATCCCCAATATCGTCCAGCTCGGCCTCGCGCAGGTAACGCGCCGCGTCCTCGGGCTTGGTCGGGTTGATGTAAAAACCGGTCCCCCACTCGAAACCGGCCACCTTGGTGAGTTTGGGCATGAGCTCAATGTGCCAGTGGTAGGCCAGAAGATCGGTGCCGCGTCCGTTGGTGGGCGTGTTGTGGATCAGGTAGTTGTAGGGAGGACTGTCGAGGGTCACCGACAGCCGCCGGATGGTCTCGGAGAGGATCTCGGCCAGAAGACCCAGGTCGTTGTGGCGCTCAAACAGGGGCCGGTGCGTCTTGGGCAGGATCCAGGTCTCGAAGGGGAAGCGCGGGGCGAAGGGTTCCAGGGAGATGAACTCCTCGTTCTCGCAGACGATACGCTCCCGCTCCTCCAGCTCCTGCTTGATGATGTCGCAGAAGACGCAGCGCTCCTTCCAGCCGTAATAGATCTTCGCCCCCTCGAGCTCCTCGGAGACCCGTTTAGGGACGATGGGGGTGGCGATAAGCTGGGAGTGGGAATGGGAGAGGGAGGCCCCGGCGGCTCGGCCCTCGTTTTTGAAGACGAGGATGTAGCGGAAGCGGGGGTCCCGGGTCAGGTCCACGATGCGCTGACGATAGGACCCGACTACCTGCTCGACCTTTTTGATCGTCAACTGGTGCAACCGCCGGTCGTGGCGCGGCGTCTCGATGATCACCTCGTGGGCGCCGATTCCGTTCATCATGTCGTACATGCCCACGCCGTGGCGGTCGATTTCCCCCTCGATGCGCAGCGCCGGAAACTTGTTCGGCACGACGCGTACCTGCCACCCCGGCGTGTTGGGTTCCCGCCCGTCCGACCCCTCGGCGGGCACGGTGTGTATCTCCGGCGGGGTCATGTGCTCATTGCCCTCACAGAAGGGGCAGTTCTTACCTCCGGCTTCCTCGCGCTCGGTGGCGAAGTCGGAGGGGCGCTTCCCCCTCTCCGAAGAGATGATCACCCAACGGCCGATGACCGGGTCGCGCCGCAATTCGGGCAATTCCGCCTCCAGACTTTCTCAGGCCATTGGCTCGTTTTTATCCGTGGATGAGATTATTTTCCGAAGTATAGCACAGCCGCCCTGCTCTGCAATATAAAACGGGATAATTACCAATCGTGAACTGTAGTATCGCATCATCTATCTATGCCAGCAGCGGGATCTTATTGCTTACCACCCTGCCAACAGATGAGGTGGTTATTTAGCGGAAGGTGCGCAGCTCGACCGTCACGTCACAGGCGCGCGATTCAACTACAGTTACCACTACCGCTGAGGCGGTGGCACAGATTTTTGCGGAAGGGGACCCGGCGAACTTCTTCGAGGTTAATTTGCGCAAAAACTGTGCCACCGCCGGCGAGGGACACTCGGACACGACCGCAATTTCCACCCGTTCATTCGTGAGATGGAGTTCAGGTTCAACCACCACAACGATTAAAAAATGTCCTTAACTACATAAGGTAGCATACTCTACACTTATTTATTAACGCTGATGATTCCTAAAGAAACGGCGGCGTGAGAACCCGCCGCCGTTCGGTTGCTCAGATCTATTCGGGTCTCATTCGGTTGCGCCCTCGGCCGGTGTAACGTCCTCAACGGGAATCTCCACCGGCTCGACCTCACCCGTTAACGGAATCAGGTCAACGAGGGCTGTCAGGTACAAACCCTGGTCCAGCATCCACTGGGTGGTCAGGACGCTCATATCCTCCTCGCCGCCGCTTGCGACGATCTCCTCCAGAACCGCCCGCGACTCTTCGGGGCGCCCGAGCCAGGCCAGGATTCGGGAGGTCTCCAGCCTCGCCGCGGTCGCCAGGTAGTTGTCCTCCTCGGCGGCCAGGCTCCGGTAATACTCGAGCGCCTCCTCGAGCTGCCCTCGTTCCAGGAGAACCGAGCCGAGGGTGTGGCGCGCCTGCTGCCGGATGGGCTCGATGGTGCTCTCGGCGACCTGGGTGAGCTTCTCCTCGGCCTGGTCCAGATTTCCCAGATGGAGGGCGCACATTCCCACGTAGAGGACGGCGGTGTCCCGGTCGAACTCATTCCCGGGGTTCAGGGCCACCTCGTTGAAGATGGTGAGCGCCTCGGAGAGCCGCTGGTGCGTTTCCTCGGGGGTGGGCTCGACCCAAATCGGCGCCGCCCCCTCCTCGGCGGGGTACTCCTGGTGGCCCTCGAAGGCCAGACCGAAACTCTGGATGCCCTGGGCCAGCCGTAGCGCCGTGGGGGATTGCTCCGGTTCGGCGGTTATCACGAAAAAGGCGATGACTATGAGGACGGCGATCACGGCGGTGATGCCGTAGGACAGGAGCTTGCGCTTCTTGGCGTCCCGTTTGTCCGCCTCGGTGTAGAGCTCGCGTAGCTCCTCGGTATGGGTATCTCTCGAACTCGGTTTTTCCATAATTTTTTTCGGCCCGCTCGGGGCCGGGGTTAGTTTCTAAGTCCTTCGGCGATGAAGCTCCTCGCCAGCTCAACGTACCCGGCGGCGTGCTCCCGTTGACTCTCGATCTCGGCGGGAGTGAGCCTGCGCACCACCTTGCCCGGCACGCCCAGGACCATGGAGCCCGGCGGTATCTTCTTCCGGGGCGGAATGAGCGTTCCGGCCCCGATGAGCGACCCCTCGCCGATCTCGGCGCCGTTTAAGATAATCGCCCCCATGCCGATCAGGCAGCCCGAGCCGATGGTGCAGGCGTGGATGACCGCTCGGTGGCCGATGGTCACGTCGGAGCCGATGAGCGTCGGCTGGTTGTGGTCCACGTGGATGACGGTCAGGTCCTGTACGTTGGTCCGTTCGCCGATCTCGATTTTTGCGATGTCCCCGCGCAACAGGCAACCATACCAGATACTCGCATCGGTCGCCGCCCCCACCTCGCCGATGACGTCGGCTGAGGGGGCGACGAAGACCGAGGGGTTGAGCTGCGGGCGCTTGCCTTGGTACGCGTAGAGGGGCATGGTGCTCATCGGTTCACGGGAGCGGCGATTTTACCCGCGCCGGACCGGACTGTCAACCGACCTACAGGTCAAACCCCACGGCCAACCCCACAAACATGGTGATTTCAGAAGTACCAAACTCAACAAGGACCTCGGCGAGGAGAAGTGTATTCCCGAAATAGACGACTTCCCCGAAGGCGAGCTGATATTCCCCCTCTAAGCCGTCGTCCGTGTAAACGTAATACGGTCGGAAAGCGGCGTAAACCCCGAACAGCCCGGTGATGAAGAAATAGTCCATGAAGACGGTGCCCTCAACGACCGGACCAAGCGCGGTGTAGCCCCCTCCGAATGAAACCGCCGCCGAGAATCCTTCCGGATCGGTGACAAACCCCCACTTGAGGGTGCCGACGACGCCGAGACTCCCCGGTGACTCTTCGGCCAGCGGCTTCGTCCACCCCGCACGGGCCGCAACGGTCAAACGTTCACTCAGCCCGTAATCCAACCGAGCCTGGAATATCCCGTTAAAAAAATCCGTATCACCTTCCGTCCCGTCTTCCTGAGCCTCAAAACCGATGAAAGGCTCCTGAGCGGCGGTCACTTCCACCGCTTTTCCCCGCTCCGCGGGAATCTCCATGTTGTACCCGACGTTCAGGTGGAATTCACCCTCCCCCGCTGGTCTGGCCGTTTCCATGATGCCGAAGTAGCAGCCGCAGAATAGAATCGTCACAAGGACCACGATTGAAATCGCCCGTCTCATCTCCCCTCCCGTCGGAGGCTCCGTACCGCCCCCCGTATCTCTTTTCGCAGCCGTCCGATCTCGCTCTTGGATAGCTCGCGCCACTCGCCGGAGGCGAGCTTTCCCAGCTCCAACGTGCCCAGGCGGGTCCGCACCAACCGCAGGACCTCGTAACCCAGCTTCTCGCACATGCGACGGATCTGGCGGTTGCGACCCTCGTAGAGCTCGATGGCGAAACGCGACCTCCCCGCGGCGCGCTCGATCAGCTCCACCCCGGCGGGCAGCGTCACCCCGTCCTCGAGATCCACCCCCTCCGCCAGTTTCTCCAGGTCGGCGTTTCTCGCCGCGCCGCACACGGTGACCAGGTAGCGCCTGAGGACGTGGTATCGCGGATGCAGAAGCCTGGCCGCCAGGTCGCCGTCGTCGGTCAAAAGGAGAAGCCCCTCGCTGCGCCGGTCCAGCCGGCCCACCGGAAACACGCGGCGGGGATATTTCGCTAAAAGCCTGGCGAGGTCGTCCCGACCCTTCTCGTCCTTCAAGGTTACGACCACCCCCCGGGGCTTGTAGAGCGCGAGGTAGCGGTGGTCTTTTGGGACCACAATGGGCCTGCCGTCCAGGGTGACCTTCTCCTTCTCGGGATCGGCGGAATCGCCGAGGGCGGCCACCCGGCCATCCACGCGGACCCGCCCGGCGCGGATGAGCTCCTCGGCGGCGCGGCGGCTGCACACCCCGGCGGCGGCGATCAGCTTCTGCAATCGAACCTTGGCCATCGTCCGTTCATCATACCAAAAAACCAGCGCGCGGCGCTGGACCCGAGCCCCGCGAAGAGAGGTTTGGTTGATTTAAAACAAACGCCGCGAGCGGCGCTCCCGTTGGTCGCTTACCTCAAGCCCCCTCCCCCCTTTGGGGGGAAGCATACACTTACGGGCAGGGGAGGGGGGTAACGCAGAACGGATACTTGACGACCAAACGAGGCTCCGCGCTTGCCGATGCCGGCCCCGGGTGCTATATTTCTCCGTAGAAACCGACGGTCGGTTAACCAAACCCATGAGAATACCCTGGAAGCTTTACCGGTACGTCCTCCGCGAGCACGCGGGGCCCCTCATCTTCGCCCTCGTGGTGACGACGCTCGTGCTCCTCTTGGGCCAGGTCTTCAAGATGATGGAGCTCATCGTCACCAAGGGCGTGCCGGGCAGGTACGCCCTCGAGCTCTTCGTCCTGTACCTCCCGGCGGTCCTGGCCTACGATGTCCCCATGGCGCTCATGGTGGGTACGCTGATGGCCTTCGGCCGGCTCTCGGCCGATTCGGAGATCACCGCCATGAAGGCCACCGGCACCAGCTTCCTCTCGCTCATGGTCCCCAGCGTCGTTCTGGCGGTCGTCTTCGCCGTGGGTATGTTCTTCTTCAACGACCTGGTCCTGCCCGAGTCGAACCACCGCTTCAAGAACTTGTTGTTGGACATCCAGAACAAGCGGCCCGACGTCACCCTCCGCCCCGGCGTCTGGATCACCGACTTCCCCCCCTACGAGATCTACATTGACGAGATGGACGACCGGGACATGACCCTCACCGGGGTCAAGATCAACATCCCCCGGGGCGGTAGCCTGGAGAAGCAGATCAGCGCGAACCACGGCGCCCTGGAGACCGGCAAGGGCGGGAGGATCCGCCTCCTCCTCTCCGACGGCACCATCCAGATCACCCCGCCGGGCTCGGATTCCTTCCAGACACTCAAGTTCGCCAACTACGTGATCGAAATCAACGCCAACACCGAGCTCACGCGGGAGGAGCGGGAGCAGCGCTCGGACCGGGAGATGTCGGTGGCGATGATGTGGGAGCGGGTCAATGGGGCGCTCTTCGATCAGCACCTCCTCTACCGCACGGCGGAGATCCGCAAACGCCAGATGCTCGAAGGCGGGGAACTCGAGTCCCGGCACCAATTGCTCCAGGCGCTCCGTCTGGCCCGGGGGGGGTACACACCGGACGAGATCCGGCGGATGTACGGCATCCGCGAGCCCCGGGAGCCCACCGTCTACGAGGACCGGCGAACGGAGGATCCAGATCGGCTCGATTTCGGCGGGCGGACGCCGATCTTCGATTCCGATGACATCGAGCTGCCGCCGCTCGGTGAGGCCCGTGAGACGGAAGCGGGCGAGGGAACGCCTTACCTGGGCGAAGCTGTCATCGAAGAGACGAAACCGGATGATGGAACACGGTACATCGGCAGCTCCGAGGCGCTCTATTTAGACCCCGTTGAGCAGCACCTGGCCATCCATGGCGGGGCGAGGCTCGCCGCGGACGACTCCCCGTCCGACAGATCCACCCCGGACGAGGGGGGTGAACATGAGGTGGAGGAATCGGAGACGCCCGTCGTCGCGCCGGTGACGATTACCGAACCCGGCGGGGGCGGCGACCGCACCCTGACCGCCGCGGAACGGGTCGCCCGGGAGGAGCGCTATCTGGCGATCCGCCGCCGGACCCTCCAGAGCGAGGTGAACCGGTACACCTTGGAGATCGCCAAGAAGTACTCCATCTCCTTCGCCTGCATCGCCTTCGTCCTGGTGGGAGCGCCGCTGGGGTTGATGATCCGCCGCTCCGGGAAGGGGGTGGGGTTCGTCACCAGCATCGGCTTCTTCATCTTCTACTGGATCTGCCTGGTGGGCGGCGAGGCCCTGGGCGACCGCGGCATCCTCGACCCCTGGCTGGCGATGTGGATACCCAACTTCGTCTTTCTGGGTCTGGCGGTGATCTTCATTCGCCGGGCCGTGAACGACGTCGGTCTCGGTTCCCGGGGGGCGGTCTCGGCCGTCATCGGCTTCTTCACCTCCAAGGGGCCCATCGGCCGTCTGCTCAAGCGCCGGAAGAGTCGCTGACCCCTTGACCTTTGCCGAACCACCATATATATTAATCTAAACTGGATATTAGGGTGAATCGTGGAGGTGACCCGCCGTGGCCAAGGAAAGCACCGTCGAGGGGGCCAAGGACCTGGCCGAAAAGCTGGTGGACGGGATCATCGCCGAGGCCGACGCCGACGCCCTGGACTCTGCGAGGGCTATGGGGTTGGTCCTCTCCATGTTCATGCCCCAGATCGAGGCCGCCAGGGATGAATACAACGCCGGCACCGAGGAGGGCATCGAGGGCCGCGACGACATCTTCGAGAACGCCGTCACCCACAAGCTCATGGGCTACCACACCTAATCGTTAACCGATTGTCTATCGTAAGGGCGTGTCTTGTGACCAGTCCGTGATTTTATCCCTCAGCCGCGCAAAATGTAGGGCGGGACTTTATACCCCGCCCAAAGTCTAATTAGTACGAAAACAGGCGGCCGTAGAGCCCCGCCCGTTCGCACAGAGGCGGTGGCACAGGTTTTTGCACGAGGGGAGCCGGCGGACTTATTCGAGGTCAATTTGCGCAAAAACTGTGCCACCGCCAGCAAGGAACGCGCTATACCACCGGCTGGCGATCCCAGATGTCGAGCTGGCATGTCCCGATGATGCAACACGCGGCAACGATGCGGACACCGCTCGGACCTCGCGTGAACGACCCGCTGTATCTTGGAGTATAATACCGGGGAAATCCACCTAGCAAAGGCAGAGCCATAATGCGCAAGTCCCTTTTTATTCTGTTGCTTCTCATCTCCCTCTCCGCCCTAGCCCAGCGGGTGGTGCGCCGGGAACTGGACAACGGCCTGGTGGTCATCGCCGCCGAGATCCACGGCAACCCCACCGTCGTCATGCGGGTCTACGTGCGGACCGGGTCGGTGATCGAGGGCGTCTACCAGGGTACCGGCATAAGCCACTTCTACGAGCACCTCCACGCCGACGCCTCGGAGAACTTCACCAAGGAGGAGCTGGACATCTGGGACGAATCCCTGGGCGGCATCTCCAACGCCTACACCTCAAAGAGCCACACCTGCTACTACCAGATCACCACCCGCGAGCACTTCGAGGGTATGGTGGAGCTCATGGCCGAGACCCTCATCCGCCAGGAGTTTACCGAGGAGATCATCGAGAGCCAGCGCGGGATAATCTTCAAAGAGATCAACATGAACCTCGACGAAGCGAACACCCGCGCCTGGTATCGCTTCTACCACACACTCTGGCCCGACACCGTAATCTGTGACCCGGTCCTGGGCTATCCGGACCTCTTCGGCGCCGTGACCTCAGAGGACCTGCGCGATTACTACACCGAGCGCTACACCCCGCGGAACATGGTGGTGGTGGTGACCGGGGATCTGGACGCCGAGGATATGATAGAGAAGGTGGCCGAGGAGTTCGGGATGATGGAGCCTTCCGGGGAACCGCTGCCCGTGGTGGAGCGGCCCGGACACCTGCCGGGTCCGCGCTACGCCGTGGAATACACCACCTTCGACCAGGCCCATCTCGCCTTCGGCTTCCGCACAGTGCCGCTGTGGGCCGAGGACCTGTACGCCCTGGACGTGGCGATGCACCTGTTGTCCACCGGGCGAACCAGCCGGCTGTACAAGGCGCTGCGCGAGGACCGCCAGCTCGTTAGCAGCGTCTACGCTTATAGCTACACCCCGACCTACGACGCCGGGGTCTTCGAGGTGTACCTGGCTACCGATCCGGAGCGGCTCGCCGAGGCCTACCAGACCGCCTACACCGTGGTGACCACCCTGCGAGATGAGCCGGTGGACGAGACCGAGCTGGAGCGGGTGAAGAACTCCCTCCTGGCGGCGTACGTCTTCAAGGGGGAAAGCCTGGCGACCCAGGCGGCGCGCCTGGGCAGCGACGCCCTGCTGGGGGATCTGTCCTTTTCGGCAGGCTACGTGGACGGCTGCCAGGCGGTGACCGCCGGGATGGTGCAGGAGGTTGCCCGCCGCTACTTCACCCGGGACAACCTCTTCGTCGCCCTCACCTGGCCCGCCGAGGCCGGTGAGTTCGACCTGGACCTCTTCGAGGAGGGGCTCGGTGAGGAGAATCTCGTCGAGAGCGCCCTTTCGGCGGAGGTCCACGGCCTCGAGGTCTCGCGGGAATCTAAAGGGAAAGTGAAGCATGGAGAGCCCGACGCCTACTTCGTCTACCAGGGGATGAGCCCGGTCATCGAACCGGTCTGGCGGTCGCCCAACTACCCCCGGTCAAATATCCTGGCCCGGGACTATCCCGAAGAATATGAGTTCGAGTCGGGTGAAGGGGGAAAAAGCGGCAGGATCGAGTTAACCGAGCTGGACAACGGCCTGCGGCTGTTGGTTCTGGAGGACTCGAGCGTGGACAGCGCCTGGGTGGCGGCGCTGGTGGACGGCGGCTACCGCATAGAAGGCCCGGAGGACGAGGGCGCCTTCCACTTCGCCATGCGGATGCTGCTGGAGGGAACTCTGGCCCGAACCGGCCCGGAGATCGCCGCCGCCATTGAGGACCGTGGCGGTACAATCCAGAGCCAGAGCCTGCGGGACTGCGGCCTGTTGAGCGCCCACGTGCTGGCCGATGACGCACCGGCGGCGCTGGAGGTGATCACCGACTGTCTGCAAAACGCGGCCTTCCCCGAGGATCGGGTGGAGGCTGAGCGGCAAAGGCTCACCGACGCGCTGGTCCAGGAGGAGGAACAGCCCTTCACCGTGGCCTACCGGGAAGCAAAGCGTGCCTTCTTCGGCGCCCACCCCTACGCCCACAACCAGCAGGGAACGGAGGAAAGCATCACCGCTCTGACCCGGGAAAGGCTCCTGGACTACCGGGAGCTGATCCGGCGGCCCGAGGGGACGATCATCGCCGTGGCGGGGAACGTGGATTCCGGCGAGATCGAGAAGCTGGTCGAGGAGTTGTGGGAAGACCTCCCGGCCTCCGGGGTATCTCTGCCCGACTTCGGCGCGCCTGACTTCCCCACCGAGGACGTCAACCTCGAGATCGACTCGGAGCGCGGGCAGACGATCCTTTACTGGCTCTGGCCCGGAATGGGCTGGGACGGCCCCGAACGCTACAGGATGCGCCTCCTGGACGCGGTGCTCTCGGGAATCCACCTGCCCAACGGTAGGCTGCACTTCCGCTTGCGCGGGGAGGGACTGGTTTACGCCGTTCACGCATTTCCCATCTTCAGCGTCGAGCCCGGCGCCTTCGGTCTCTACCTGGGCACCGAACCGGGCAAGACCACCGAGGCAGTTAAAATAGTCGAGGAGGAGCTGGAAAGGATCGCCGCCGAACCGGTGCCGTTCGACGAGCTGGAGCGCGGCAGGACCATGCTCACCGTCAGCCGCTACGTCCACGACCTGGAACGGCCCTCGGACCGGCTCCTGGACGCCGCCCTCTACGAACTGTGGGGGTACGGCTACGACTTCGAGGAGGACTACCTCGACGAGGTGAAGGACGTAACCGCTGAGGAACTTCTCGAGTACGCTAAAAAACTTTTCGCCAAACCCAGGGCTTTCGTCCGCTACGGCGCCGAGTAGGGGCCGACCGACCGGTCGGACCGCGGGCGGGTCTAAAGACCCGCCCCTACATCATCGCAACCCGTGTGAGGGCTGCCTTATATCACCTCCCCCCTCTGGTAGGATTGGGGAGGGGGGTAGAACGGCGGCCCGCAGAGGGAACGCCCTACGTCATCGCAACCTGAGATACGGGCCGGGGTGAGGGCTGCTTTATTCCCCGCCCGTCAGCCTGGAGTCATTGCAACCTGGACCGGTTCTCTGCTATAATGCGCCCCCGTTGACCGTCCTCCGGAGAGGTTTGCATGGGCTACGATCCCCTACCCGACCTGCACTCCACCGGGGCCCTCCTCGAGGGCCATTTCATCCTGAGTTCGGGCCTCCACTCCGAGAAGTACGTCCAGTGCGCTCTTTTTCTCCAGCACCCGAAGCTAGCCGAGCGGGCCGGCCGGGAAATGGCCCTTCTGTTGAAAGAGGCTCATCCAAACCTTGAACCGACTGCGGTAATCTCCCCGGCCCTGGGCGGGCTCATCATCGGACACGAGTGCGCGAAGGCGCTGGGAGTCCGGGCCATCTTCGCCGAGCGGGTCGAGGGCGCAATGACCCTGCGCCGGGGATTTTCCCTCTCCCCCGACGAGCGGGTGGTGATCGTCGAGGACGTGATGACCACCGGGAAGAGCACCGTAGAGGTGCTGGAACTGGTGCGGAAGACAGGGATCGAGCCGGTGGCCCTGGTCTGCATCATAGATAGGCGGGGTAACGACGCCATCGAATTGGCCACGCCGCTGGTCAGCCTGGCCCGACTGAAGATCGAGACCTGGAAACCGGAGGGGTGTCCCCTCTGCGTCGAGGGGGTGCCCGCGGTCAAGCCCGGAAGCCGTAAGTCTAAACAATAACCAACGGCGCCACCGGTGATGGTGGCCCGTTCCCCATTTCACCCGCGTCAGCCGCTGCAAGGACCGGTGGCCTTTCGATCTGGCAGATAAGCCGCCGGTGGTTAGATAAGAAACCCGACCGGCGATCCACCACGGAGGAGCTGATGAAGCTTGCTGTCGTTGGAACCGGCTACGTCGGCCTGGTGACCGGAACCTGCTTCGCCGACCTCGGTAACGAGGTGATCTGCGTTGACATAGATGAGGAGAAGATCAAGGCCCTCAACGAGGGCCGCATCCCGATCTACGAGCCGGGTCTCGAGGAGATGGTTCATCGCAACGCCGCCGCGGGGCGCCTTAGCTTTACCACCGATCTGGGCGACGCGGTGGAGAAGAGTGAGATCATCTTCATCGCCGTGGGAACGCCGTCGCTGCCCTCCGGCGAGGCCGACCTCTCGGCGGTGCGGGCTGTCGCCGCTACTATCGGCCGCTACCTCAACACGTCCGACAAGATCGTCATCAACAAATCTACCGTTCCCGTGGGCACCGGCGACATGGTCACCGAGATCATCAAGCGGGAATCCCACGGATCAGAGCCCTTCCACGTGGTCTCGAACCCGGAGTTCCTCCGCGAGGGCTCGGCCATCAGCGACTCCATGAAGCCGGACCGTGTGGTCATCGGTTCCAACGACCCCTACGCCGCCGAGAGGGTCGCCTCCCTCTACCGGGTTCTCACCAAGAACATCATCATCACCGACCGCCTCTCCGCGGAGATGATCAAGTACACCTCAAACGCCCTGTTGGCAACCAAGATCAGTTTCATCAACGAGATCGCCAACATCTGCGACCTGGTGGGCGCCGACGTGGAGGCGGTGGCCGATGCAGCGGGATTGGATCACCGGCTCAGCCGCCAATTCCTCAACGCCGGCGTGGGCTACGGCGGCAGCTGTTTCCCCAAGGACACCAAGGCGCTCATTGACACCGCCGCCAAGCTCGGCTACGAATTCAAGGTCCTCAACGCGGTGGAGGAGGTCAACGCCCTCCAGCCCAAGCGGGCGCTGGCCAAGCTCATCAATCTGATCGGGGACCTCGAGGGGAAGATCATCGCACTCTGGGGACTGGCCTTCAAACCCAGCACCGACGACATGCGCGAGGCGCCGTCCCTGGTCATCATCGAGGGGATCCTCTCCAAGGGAGGCAAGGTTCGCGCCTTCGACCCCGTCGCCCACGAAACCGCCGCGGCGGAGATCAAGAAACACGGTATGGAGGTCTCCTTCGCCGACACCATGTACGACGCCTGCGACGGGGCCGACGCGCTGATGGTCGTGACCGAATGGAACCAATTCAAGGACGCCGATCTGGCGCGGGTCAAGGAGCTCCTCAAGGCGCCGGTGATCGTGGACGGCCGCAACATCTACAACCCGGCCGACGTGGTAGAACTGGGCTTCGCCTACAAGTCCATGGGCCGCTCGTCCTTCGCCCGGCCCAGAACGGCTGAATAGCCGGATAAAACGTTGTAGGGCGGGGCTTCTATGCCCCGCCTGTTGCTTGACACCGACCTCGGCAAAATTGCACCCTTAGGCGCGATGGATAAAAAACCCAAAGTCGTGGTCACCGGCGGCGCCGGATTCGTCGGCAGCCACCTCGTCCGCCGCCTCGTTGACGAGGGACGCAGCGTCGTGGTGGTGGACAACCTCATCACCGGGTGCAGGGAGAACCTCGCCGAGGTCGCCGACCGCGCCCTGCTTTTGGAATACGACGTCGCCGAGACCCACTGGCTCGAAGACGAAGCCCTCGCCGGCCCGGTGGACCGAATCTACCACCTGGCCTCTCCCGCAAGCCCGGTGGACTTTGAGAAAATTCCCGTGGAAATATGCCTCACCTGCGCCTACGGGACCAAGAACGCCATCGAGCTGGCCCTGGCCAGGGGGGCGCGCCTCTTGGACGCATCCACCTCCGAGGTGTACGGCGACCCGGACCGCCACCCCCAAACCGAGGACTACCGGGGCAGCGTGAGCGTGGACGGTCCCCGCTCCTGCTACGACGAGGGGAAGCGCTTTTCCGAGGCACTGGTGGCGGCCTACCGGAGGGCCAAGGGACTGGACGCCCGCGTGGCGCGCATCTTCAACACTTACGGACCCCGGATGCGGAAGAACGACGGGCGCGTCGTGCCCGCCTTCATTGACCAGGCGCTCAACGGAAAGCCGCTCACCGTCTTCGGCGACGGCTCACAGACCCGCAGCTTCGGCTACGTGGACGACCTGGTGCGCGGGCTGATGCTCTTGATGGAGTCGGACTACACCGGGCCGGTCAACCTGGGCAACCCCGACGAGCGGACGATCCTGGAGCTGGCCCGGGCGGTTCTGATTCTCACCGGCTCGGACTCAACAATCGAGTACCGCTCCCTGCCCACCGACGACCCCCACCGCCGGAGGCCCGACATCACCATCGCCAGGCGCGAGCTGGGCTGGCGACCCGAGGTGGACCTGACCGAGGGCCTGAAAAAAACCATCGCCTGGTTCAAGGGCGGGGGTTAACTTACTTAGAATGTATTAGAATGTAAAAAAGAAGGCCCTGAGGGGCCTTTTTTAGTACAATAAACACCGGTAATTTGTACAATATTTACCCTTGACATACTTTGTACGACCTGATAAGTTAGTCCAGCATTGGGTTAAGACCATGTTCGATTTTAGTAATTCCTCGCCCCCGACATACCGCGTAAAGCGTTTGGAGAGAGCCATGTTGAAGAATATCCTCGTTGCCCTGCTGGTTCTGGCCGGCCTCGCCTCCACCACCGAGATCAGCTTCACCGACGACCCGCTTCTGATTGACGACGGTAGCGGTGATGAATTGATCGAAAAAGGCGTCTACCTCCCCAACACTGGATGCCGGGCGATGGCCGAGTTTCTAGACGGAACTTACGAGGGTTATGTGATGGTAATTGATTGTCATAGCAGGACGAGTGAAGCTAAAGATAAAGTTAATGCTAGTATTTTTTACAACATCTGGAAGACCGATGACGAATGGCTGGATGAGACGTTCGAAAACGTCCCAGGAGTAAGTACATTTCTAGGTGAGAATATCTCGCAATGGCCGAAAGATTATACCCAACGCGCTAACGCATCGCTCTATTCCAGTTCTGACGGAGTAATCCACTTGGGTAATTGGTCTCGGCAAATGCATCACATGTATTCTCGATTCCTAGAGCTACAAGGGGAATATAGTTGGCATGGGTACCCTGACAGTGATGACTCATATTTGTCAGCTCAATATCCGCTTGATTGGGAAAAACAACGCTTTGGCCAGGTGCTTCAACCCGCTTTCTACGTCAACGAATATGGGGCATTCCCTCTGCCGACCGTAGTACCAACGTTTGTCGTTAACGGCCATGATTGCGAGGATGTTGTTGTTAAGGCCGGGTTCTATGTTCAGACGCTGACGGAGACGGACGCTATCTATGAAGGCACCTGGAACGATCCGGTCGTTCTGACCCCGCAGACCTTCGGCAACATGGGCTTCGCGAGCGTGACGGGAGACGGAACCGGTAAGCTTCATATTTTCTGGGAAAGCTCTATTAACACCGGTCACGGAAATCTTCGCAATTGGCACATTGGAATTTACGTACCTAGGATGAATGAACTCTATTACACCAATGTGACCAACGGTCAGGTGGGACAGATTGCCCAGCTCACCGACAACTATGCCACGTCAGGTGGAAATGAATTCATCGGGATAAACCTCATCTCCTCCGATGTGGATCCAAATGGAAATGTATGGGCCCTCTACGAACAAAGCGTTAAACCAGAAGTTGGGCTACTGGATAAATCTATTGGAATCGTCAAACTGTCTTCGTTGGGAACCGTTCTTTATGGACCTACAACTTTACTAGAGTCTATCCAATACCTTTACTACTCACCTCAGATCCAAATAGACGATGAAGGAATCGCCCATTGTGTTTACATTCGCAAAGAAGGGAGCGATAAGGATCTGTATTACTGCAATTTTAACACTCAAATGCCTATTATCGTTCTTAACGATCTAACCGTTGTTTCCGAGGACGAATCCGAGGACTACCCGCCCGGTGTGGGACATCTTTTCGTTGATTCAGCGCGCCGCATCCATTTCGTTTGGACATACTGGGATGGATATGACGAAAATCCACCCAAGTTATACTACCGCCGATCCGAGGACTTCTGTAATCTAGTAGTAGGTTTAAATCCACTTGCGACTTCTGCTGCCTCCGCCGCATTACAACCTGATCCCATCGAGTTTCGCGTTGAAGACGTATTCCCCAACCCCGCATCCGAGACGATAACGTTCAGCTATTCGCTGCCCAAGGCGGCGGAACGCGTTACGATCAAGGTTTACGATCTTGCCGGCCGCCTGGTGGCCGTACCCCTCGATGAGGTTCAATCCGTCGGTCACCACACCTTTGAGTGGAACGTGGAGGATCAAGCAGGCTTAGCCAATGGCCTCTACCTGTATAAACTCCAAGCCGGGGTACACGTACAGACCAAGCGATTGGTTATCAGCAGATAACCGATGACTTCAGCTTTATGAAGGAGAAAGAGCGATGCGTATCGTAAAACTACTTACCCTTCTTATCCCGCTTTTCGTCGTTGCACCCGCTTTATCAGACTGGGAGTGGGAGAAGACTGTCTTAGGTTGTGAAAATGAGTTTGTTATAGAAGGTGAAAAAGTTATAAGAATATTCCTCGCCAGTGCAGATTACACCCGGTTTAGTGATCCAGAAGATCCGAATGTGCCGATAATCCCGGAGCGATTTAACAATCCTGATGGAACCCCGGATGCAGGACTAAAATATCGGGTTAATAGAGTTTTTTATCGGGGAGATGAAGAAAAAGCTTTAGTTGATTTTCAGGATATCACGGGCCTCACCGGAAAGCCGGCTCCTTTACTAGCGACATGCAGCTACATGGACGGCGAGACGGAGCGCTGCGCCGGCTTGTTAGTACGTTGCGCTGCAATTGGAGGTGGCGAATGGGCAATTACATATCATCCCGTAGCTCTATCCGCTGATTCTGAAGTTGAAATGGTATGGGAAGAAGATGGTGAAATGTATCCTGGTGGAGGAGCTTCTAGTAGGATCCAATCAGGTGACATGGCCGGTGATGCATTTGGTAACATACATCTCGTAACTCAGGAAACTGACTTTAATATTAACGCTCCCAACGCACCATATAGCGCCGACTGGACGACCAGACTTTACTACTGGCGTTGGGATGCAGAGACGTTGGAATGGGACATAACCGGAGAGTTGTTACCTGCTCCTATAGTATCACTAGCCGTACAACGAAACCCGGACATGGCGTGCGACAGCGAGGGCAACGTTCACATCGTCTATTCCTTCAACGACGATGCGGGTACCAGCGATTTCGGCATCGGTTATATCAAGATTGAATTTAATGGTGTTGGACAGATCAGCAGCATAACCAACGAAATCATCGTAATGGACGGTACGGGGGTTATGTGTGAATCTCCGGACATCACCCTGGATGACGACGATAAACCGCACGTGGTGTATCAACATGATGGGGGACTTTCAAATAACTGGAATGTTTACTACACCACTAAGCAATTTGCTTGGCTCATGCCAACCCAAGTGCCGGCGCCTATGGGTAGTAATTACTGCTGGGAGCCCAGTATTGCCATCAGCCGCGGTTATATTCACGTGGTGTATGGTTGCGGTCTTCCAAGAATTGCTACTGTTTATACTACCGCCAACGACAGGATTTTCTACACCAGAAAACTGTTAACCGGTCCCATGTTCGAGACACCCATGGAAATATCGGATAAAGTTGATTATAATGATAATGATGAGTATGAGTGGTCGGCGATATTCAGATGGGGAGGTGGCGGATATGCGAACTGGAATCACAACCCCTGCGTGATTGCCGGTGATGACGAAATATCCGTCATCTGGGTGGGGCATAACACACAGTATATGGGGCCTGCCGCGCTTTTAGCCCGGCGCTGCTTTTGGGAGGATGAATAGCATCTACTCGGATTAACCAAAAGGCCCTGAGGGGCCTTTTCTTTTTGGGGGTAAAAGAGACTCAGCGGTGGCCGCCGGGCTTTTCCATCTCCCCGCCTTTGCGGATGCGCCCAACCAGGTAGCCGGTCAGGCCGCCCCCGAGGACGGCCATCGGCAGCCAGTAGTACCACGGAGCCCCGGTAACCAGGGCGAAGGGGGTGTCGAGGACGAGGGAGACGAGGAGGCCCTGGGTGACCCCGTAGTACCACAGCGGCGCCGCGCCGATCACGAAGCCCACCGCCAGCCGGTGGACGAAGACGGCGAAGAGGTGCCAGAACTGCACCCCACCCTCGGTGACCATCGGCACCACCTCGAACAGTCCGAGGACGAGACCCATGTAGAGGCCGATCACCGGCGGCCTGCGCCAGAAGTTAACCTGCGTTTCCTCTTCCATCGCGCTTATTATCCCCTCTCACGCCGCCCGCCGTCAAGCACACCCACTCAGACCCCGCCTGCGCCCTCCAGTATGAGTGATTTGACCCCGCCTTCGGGGTATTTTTCCTCATTAATACAATCCCGAAGTACATTAAAGAGACGCGCCGACGCGTAGTTCGGGCGCGTTTACGGTATTTCGTCAAATGGAACGAAATTTGCTATACTACTAGGTGCAGGTATGGGAGGTTTTCCATGAGATACGTCTTGATAGCCCTTTTGCTGCTGCCGGTGCTCGCCGCCGCCGGCGTCTGGCGCATTGAGATCGTCGACCCGGATAATGCGGGTGGGTATCCATCACTGGTTCTGGATTCCTCCGGTTATCCACACATAGCTTATACTGGCTATTCTAGCGACATTATGTACGCCAACTGGGACGGAGCAGCTTGGCAGATCGAGACCATTGACGAAAATCTCGCTCATTATTACGTCTCACTGGCGTTAGATGACAATGACCGTCCACACATCTCTTATATCTCAGTATTTTATGATTATGATGATGATTATTATTATGTTGATTTGAAA
>SDBS01001037.1_pt1 | contig 28029 bp, 32 predicted proteins | sample 2277091 | NCBI WGS metagenome assembly SDBS01 (sample SAMN10404972, study PRJNA504765) | marine sediment metagenome | isolation source: marine sediment core GS10_PC15, 163 cmbsf | place: Arctic Ocean: Southern Knipovich Ridge | collected 2010
AGTAGGAGAATCAGTTAAACTAAAAGGTAATTTAAAAAGTAACAGCAATATAAAAATTGCTGGGAGCTTATCAGGAGAAATAAAAACAAAAGGCAATATAGAAGTAGATAAATCATCAAAAATTACTGCCATGATACAAACAAAAAATATAAAAGTATCTGGAACAATAACTGGGAATATTGAAGCAAAAGAACAAGTTGAGATTACTGAAACTGGAAAAGTTTTTGGTGATATCACCACAAATATTTTAAAAATTCACCCTGGGGCAATATTTTCCGGGAAAAGTTCAATGCAAGAACAACCTCTGGTAAAAGAAAAAGAATTAACTCCTACTTATGAATTGCCAGAAAGCGAAAAGAAAGATGATAAAAAATAATCAAAAAACATTATTAATTTAGCAGAATGAAAAAATAATCTCATGTATTATTATATTATTAATCCAGCAGCAGGTTATGGAAAAATTAATAAAATCCAAGATAAGTTAAAAATAACTCTAACTGCTTTAAATATTTTAGGTGAATTTGTTAAAACTACTGGACCAGATGATGCTCAAAAATTAACAAAATTAGGAATAGAAAAAGGATACAATACTATTGTAGCTGTGGGAGGTGATGGCACTGTAAATGAAGTAGCTAATGGAATAGCAAAATATGGTTCAGAAAAAACAGTTTTAGGAGTGATTCCTATCGGCAATACAAATAATCTAGCCAAAACATTAGGAGTTGAATCTTGGGAATCTTCTTGTAATATTTTAGCAGCTAGAAAACTAGAAAATATAGACTTGGGACAATTAGAAAAAGAATATTTTATTACTTCAGCCGGAATTGGATTTGACGCCAATATAATAAAATATAGATCAGAAACCAAATTTAATATTTTCCGTAAAATACTTTATCTAAAAACTCTCATTAGTAAATTACAAAGTTTTCGCTCTGTTAAAGTAACTTTTGAATTTAATGAAAACTTTTCTGCTCAAGTAGAAATTTTTACTGCATTAATTATAAATACTAAACCATTTTATCCCTTAATTTCAAGTAAAATTAAAACAAGCCCTCAAGATGAACTTTTAGATGTTTTAGTAATAAGTAGACTTTCTAAACTAAAAATGTTAAAATATTTAACTGCTATTGCTCGAGGGAATTATGAACATTTGAATTATAAAGGAAAGCAAATAAGTATATTTCACACTAAAAAAGTAAAAATAACTTCTGAAAAACCTGTACCTGCACATCTAGATGGAAAAATTATAAAAGATATTTCAAAAAAACCGATTACAATAATGGCAATTTCAAAAAAATTAAAAATAATTGTAGGAAAAAAAAGACAATTCTAATAGTTATAAATTTATCCTCGCCTGTAACACTATGTTTGTATTAGCGGGCAGGCAAATTAGAATTATATTTTAATAATGTGTTTCACCAAATCGTTACTTGCCTGCCAGCGGGTAGGCAAATATTATATTTCATAAGGTAGCCGCTAATTATCGCTTAATACTTTATATTAGTAATTATTCATATAGACATTTGTAATTATTAGTATAAAAGGAGGTTAGTTATTAAAAAATTTAGAATTAATCAACAAATTAGAGCTGAAAAAATTCTTCTTATAGATGAAGAAAAAAAACAAAAAGGAATAACAAGTGTTTCTGAAGCATTAAAAATTGCTCAAGAAAAAGGATTGGATTTAGTAGAGGTTTCTTCAAATTCAAATCCTCCAGTTTGTAAATTGTTTGATTATGGAAAATATAAATATGAAAAGAAAAAAATTGAGCAAAAACATCGACAGAAACAAAAAACTAAAAGTATAAAAGGGATAAGACTAAGCTTAAGAATTTCAGAACATGATTTCAACACTAAAGTAAAACAGGCCCAACGTTTTTTACAAAAAAAACATAAAGTTAAAGTAGCTTTGGAATTTAAAGGAAGAGAAATAACACGACAAGGATTAGGTAGAGATATATTAGAAAAATTCTCTTCAAAATTGACTGATTATTCTGAAATAGAACAAAAAGCTACTCGAGAAATGAATACTTTAATAATGATATTAGCCCCAAAATAATAAAATAAGGTATCATAAGTATCACAGATTATAGGCGTAAAAAAATATATAAATAACCTCTGATACGTCTAATGCCTCTGACACCTTGCGACTGAAAGGAGCAAAAAGTGCCTAAACTAAAAACTCATAAAGGAACAGCTAAAAGAATAAAAATAACTAAATCAGGTAAACTAAAAAGAAGAAGGGCTTATCGTTCTCATTTAAGAGAAAAAAAATCTAAAAAACGTAAAAGAAAATATAAAGGAATGATTGATATATCAAAAAAAGATAAAAAGAATATAAAAAAACTAATACCATATAAATAATAAATGTCAAAAAGTGTCATCTGATAAGTTTGACATATATAATAAAGGGAGTAAAAATGACAAGAGTTAAACGTGGTGTAACAACAAGAAAAAGACATAAAAAAATATTAAAAGCTACAAAAGGTTATAGAGGATCAAGAAAAAAAAGTATAAAACAAGCAAAAGAAGCATTATTAAAAGCCCAATCTTATGCTTTAAGAGATCGAAAAAATAAAAAAAGAAGCCTAAGACGTCTTTGGAATATTAGAATTAATGCTGCTTGTCGTAAACAAAATATATCCTATAGTAAATTTATTAATGCACTTAAAAAAGCAAATGTTGAACTTGATAGAAAAATTCTAGCAGATTTAGCTGCCTGTGAACCAAAAATCTTTGACAAAATTGTAGAAAAAGTTAAATAAAATATATAATTTTTAATTTTAAAATAGTGAGTTGTTGTAGCAAATACCAGTGATTTATTGGCCTATGTCCGACGTAACGTCGGACCAGCTCGTTCCTCCGATGACCATCGAAGGAAATAGAGAGGTAAAATGCCTATATATGAATACAAATGTCAAAAATGTAAAGCCCAATTTGAAAAATTAATAGGAGGATGCGGCATTGAATCACCACAGGTCTGCCCAGGATGTGGAAACAAAAACATAAAAAAACTTGTTTCTACTTTTTCTTGTTCTTCAAATGATTTAGAAAAATCAAAAGACACTACTAGTTCTAAAAGTTGTACTAGTTCTTGCAGAACTTGCTCTGGCTGTAAATAACAAAAATTATTTTCAAATAAAAAAAGACCTCGAATAGGTCTTTTTAAAAATGGAAAATTTTACGAAAAACAAAATTCTACAAACCCCAAGATATTTTAAATCCTGGCTGATCAGAAAGAAAATATTAAACTACACCATAAAATTACTGATAACCAATTTTTTACAAAAACTTTAACTCTTATTCAACTATTACTAAATATTGATTCTTCTTTTTTGGATCCAAAAATCTTTTTATTTCTTCTAACTGAGGAACCTTTACTTTACCAATTTTGATTTTCACCAACAATTGATCTGAAATTTGTGAAAGAGGTAAAAATTCTATACCTTCTTTAAAGGAAGGGCTATTGATAATTATAATATCAGCTTTCTGTTTTAAACTTAAAGCAACCTTCTCAAGATTAGCTTGTGCTAAATTATTAGCCAGCTTACCTACTGATAAATTATTCTTCCCAGCAGGTAATATTTTTAATTTTGATCTATTTGTTTCTTGAATATACTTATCAATTTCTAAAGGATTTTTTACAAATTCATTAAATCCTTTTAAATTTGAACATTTAAAAAAATTACAAATTGAAGAATTATTATATATATTAACATCAACGAGAAGAGTTTTCTTGCCGGAAAAAGCAAAACTTAAAGCTAAATTAGCTGAAACTAAACTCAAATTATCACTTTCTGATCCAGTTACTAATATTATTTTTTTACTGTTAAGATTTTTATCATCCTTGATTAAATATGATCTTAAAAACTGAAAATCTCGTATTTCTTTTGAATCAGGAGGAAGTATATTTTCAATTTTTTTAGAGATAATTCCTGCTACAGGGATATTTAATATTTCTCTAATCTGTTTTTTACTATTTAATGTTTTGGAAAAATATTCCCAACCAAATGCTAATAATATACTAAAAAATAAACCACTTAAAAATCCAATTAAAACGTTTAAAACAGTATTAGGATGACTTTCACTCAATACTGGAGAAGAAGCAATAATTTCAAAAGAAATATCTTGATCTTTTTTCTGATAAATAATATTAGTTTGTTCTTCTAAAGTATTAATTAAAGCATATACTAAGTTATTAGCTTCTTGCTCATTTTTTTGTATAAATTGAACTTCTACTATTTGAGAAGATGTCTTTTTGGCTTTAAACTTTTTAGACAAATCTTTAATATCTACTTCACTTGCGGAAAAACCGGCTTTTTTATAAACTTCGCTTGTAATGGATGGGGTTTTACACCATCCTACAACAGTATTTGCGAAAAGTTCACTAGCCTGAATAGTATAATAACCATCAAATTGATAATCTTCAGTTTTTTGACGATCAGCACGACTAATTAAAAAAGAAACTGAAGTTTTATAACTTACAGGGATTATCAATGTAACTAAAAAAGCAGTTAAAGTAACAACAAAAGTAATCACTATTATTAATTTTATTTGTCTTTTAAATACACTTAAATAATCTTTTAATTCCATAGGATTTCTTCCCTTATTTCCCTTCGATCGTCATTGAAGAAACGGGTCTATTTCCGCTTCACGGAACGACTCGTCCCAACTTTGTTGGGAATAGAGCCGTCTCAGTTCGCCACAGGCGACTGAGAATAGGCTAAAATAACTCTTAACTTGTACTTAAGTATAATAAGTGCTATATACTATTACCTTCCCTGTCTATCGACAGACAGGCGGCTGGCAGGTGTGTTAATATTATTATACATTATTTATTTCTTTTTGAAACTCTTTGTATCTTTCATCTACAAAATATTTAATTTTTCTTTTAAAAACAGAAATATCAAAAGAAAGTGCATGTTGACGAATTACTTTAGGATTATAATTTTCTGGTTTAAATTTTTTCACTACATCTATTAAACATTGAGGTGTAGATTCTGAAAAAAATACTCCAGTGATACCTTCTTTAACAGTTTCACGAGTTCCTCCCTTACTATATGCAATAACAGGACGACCAGACGACATCGCTTCTACAGGGGTAATGCCAAAATCCTCCTCACCAGGAAAAATAAAAGCTTTACATTGTGAATAATATTTTTTTAATTCATCATCTTTTAATCTCCCTAGAAATTTAATGTTGGGTTTAGCAATTTTTTTTAATTTTTTAAACTCCGGGCCTGAACCAATTATCACTAAAGGTAAATTAAGATCATTAAAAGCTTTGACTGCAATATCAATTTTTTTATAAGGAATAAGTCGGGAAATAATTAAAAAATAATCGCCAATTTTCTCTTGAGGTTTATAAAAACTAGTATTTACTGGGGGGTATATTACTTCAGCTTCCCGATCATAATATTTTTTTATTCTTTTTCTTACAGCTTCAGAAATACCAACAAAATAATCCACTCTGTCTGCAGCTTGTCTATCCCAAACTCTTAGATAATTTCCAATAAATCCTTTGATTATTCCGCCAGTTAATCTTTTATCTATTCCAATTTCCCAAAGATAGCGAGTAGGAGTATAGCAATAACAAATATGTAATGTTTCTGGCGAAGTTATAACACCCTTAGAACAGCTGTGAGAAGAAGAAATTACTATATCATATTCACTTAAATCAAATTGTTCAAAGGCAAAAGGCATAAAAGGGATAAAACGTTGATGTTTATTTTTAGCTGTGGGAAAATTTTGCAAAAAAGAAGTTATAACTTTAGCATTTTTAAATTGAGGAACTTTCTGTCTGTTATAAACCGAGGTATAAATTGGAGCTTGAGGATACACTTGATGTAAAGCAAAAAGACACTGTTCTGAACCAGTGAAATTAGTAAGCCAATCTTGAATTAAAGCAACTTTCATTTTACATCTCCGGTGAGAATTTTTCTCACTTTGTTTAAAAAATTATATCTTCCTTTGGTCAAACACTGCAAATTCCAGCATAGTCGAAATTAATAAGCTCCTTGTTTTTTTAAGATAGCAGGAATAGTCTTTAACATAATTTTAAAATCTAACCATAAAGACCAATTTTGAACATAATGAATATCTAAGTTTATTCTCTCTTCATATGAAAGATCTGTTCTGCCGCTCACTTGCCAAAGACCAGTAATACCTGGCTTTAAAACTAAAAGATGTTCTTTATGTCGACCATACTTTTCCAATTCATCTTTTACAATTGGACGAGGACCTACCAAACTTATTTCTCCTTTTAAAACATTTATAAACTGAGGCAATTCATCTAAACTAGTCTTTCTTAAAATTTTACCTAACTTTGTCACTCGCAGATCATCTTTTAATTTATACTCTTTTTCAAACTGCTTCTTAAATTCAGAATCCGATTTTAATTTTTCTTTTAAAATTTCTTCGGCATTTTTAATCATCGTCCTGAATTTATATAAATAAAATGTTTTACCTCCCCTGCCTATTCTTTTATGTTTAAAAAATACAGGACCGGGAGAATCTATATTTATTAAAATCGCTAAAATTAAAAATAGAGGTGAAAGCAAAATTAAAGCCAGAAAAGATCCTAATAGATCTACAAATCTTTTATATATTCTCCCCCATCCTTCTAAAGGAGTTTTTTTAAGTTCAATAATGGGGATTCCAACGCAAGTTGAAGAATCAATATTTGTAGCATTAGTTTCAAAAAGATTTGGCACAAATTTAAATTTTATCTTTAAATCTTTACAAAAATTTAATAAGGAAAGAGTGTCTTCTTCTGAAAGTGGTTTAGCTTGAATTAATTCATTAATATTTACATTTTTAATTAAAGATTTAATTTTTTCTTGAGAATGATAAAAATCTTTCTCAGAAAAATTATCTATTATCTTAATGCCCCAATTTAAATTATTTTGTAATTCCTGATAAATAGCAGGGGCAGTTTGATCTTTCCCTATAATTATTGCTGTATGAACCCCTATTCCATATTTATACAGCCATTTTTGAATCCTGCCAATAAAAAATCTACCTATACTTACTAAAATAATACCCATAAACCATCCAGCAATTACAGCAAACCTAGATTTTAATGGTTCTTCTTTTAAAAGAAAAGAAATGGCAAAAATAGCCATTGTTCCCAAGGATATACTTGAAAATATTGAGTATATTAAATCTAAACCTTTTTTTTGAGTACGTAAACTATAAAGACCCCTTAAAGCAAAAATTAAAATCCAAGCTAATGCGATTATAATTACTATTAAAATATATTGTTCAATAGGAAGCAACATTCCTTCTGGAGAAACTTCTAAAACTTCCAAAATTCTCCAAGAAGGCAATTCAACCCTACCTCGAAGAAAATAAACAATTATAAACGAAAAAATAATCATCAAAAAATCTATTGGAACCTGAAGAATGGTAAAAATTAACTCTGATTTTTTCATTTTTTTCCCTTAAATATATTTAAGTACCACTTATATATTAATGTGGTACTTGTGTAATTAATATTTATCTGCCTAAGTAGACCATAAGCCGAGTTTTGTATCCCCGAAGGACTTCGAGGTAGTAATCATCTATCTAACTCCCGATTTGCATCGGGATTTAAGCAGTAAGCTCCTTAATTATGTACCGAGCAAGTAGATTTACCATGTAATTATAATTAAGGTCCGGACTTACCTTGCACCAGATGGGGTTTACCACTCCCTAATGTCACCATTAGGGAAAGAGGGTTCTTAGGCCCTCACTTTTCACCCTTACCCCAACGCTGCTCCGCAGCGAAAGTACTAAACTCCAAGCACCAAATAACAAACTGTTTTGAAAATTGATATTTAAAAATTGTGATTTATTTGCTATTTGGATTTTGAAATTTGGAATTTTCGATGCGAAGCATCGATAAGGCGGTATAGTTTCTGTGGCACTTTCCTTAGGATCGCTCCCAGTCGCCGTTAGCGACCATCTTGCTCTTTAGTGCTCGGACTTTCCTCCCCTCGATTACGCTTCGCTCCACTCAGGGTAAACCCCTTTAATCACCTTAACTGTAAATCTGAAAAAAAGGCCTGTCCTGAGCAAGTCGAAGGGACTTGTTCTGAGCGAACGAAGTGAGTCGAAGGGCGATCACTTGGTCTACTTAAACAAATATATTGTAGTCTAAGATTCTTAATTTGTCAAGTTTAAATCGTATTACTTTTTTAAAGCTTCAGAAATGACTTTTTTGACCAAATTATCAGCTTCTTTATTTTTTTCCCGAGGAATATGTATAAAACTTACTTTTTTAAAGCTTTGAATCAAATTCCAAACCTTTATAAATAAAGGAGCTAAACCTTTATTTTTAATTTTATACTCCCTATTTAATTGTTTAACAACCAATTCTGAATCCAAAAAAAATTCAATCTTAGATGCTTTTATCTTCTTTGCTTCTTCTAAAGCAAAAAGTACTGCTTTATATTCAGCTTGATTATTGGTAGCATTACCAATATATTTAGATATTTTTTTAATTATCAGATCTTCTTCATTTATAAAAACTGCTCCAATGCCAGATGGACCTGGATTTCCAAAAGATCCCCCATCTGTATAAATTTTTAAAAACATAATCCTCCTTTAAACTATGAAAAATCAGGAATACTTTTTAGGTACCATCTTCCTTCTTTTTTAATTAAATCGATTTTTTTATCAAATCTATTTTCTTTTTTAAAACCAGAAATTTCGCTTTCAATTCTCCCTCTAGCTTGAACTTTGGCATTATCATCTTCTTCCGATATTATTTCAATTTCTAAATCAGAAAATTTTACTTCTTGAACATTTTTCCAATTTTTAATATCTTCTTGGGCTTTTCCCCAATCATCTCGATGTATATATAAAAGAATTTTTTTAAAATTTTTTGTTTCCAAAGTTTGAATATAGCCTTGTACTGTATTTTCAGGATTGTTTTGTACAGGTTTATTTAAAAACCAATTAGCCGCTAGAAAAATTATTACTATAAATACCAAAAGAATAAAAAATTTCTTTACAAAACCAAATTTAGATTTTGGTTTTTCCTCTTCTTCTTTAATCCCAGTATATAATTCTTCTCCACATTTATAACATGCCTCATCTGTACTTTTATTTTTTCTTCCACAATTCCAACAATAAATCATAGGACTCCTTTTTAAATAATAATTTATTTTGACAAGTCGGGGAGAGAGGATTTGAACCTCCGATCTCAGAACCCCCAGCCCTGCGCTTTAAGCCAGACTAAGCTACTCCCCGAATGCTCTAATAATACCTTATCAAAAAAATTAATAAAAAAGAAGCACTTTTGTGCTTCTTAAAAAAATAAAATGATTCCTGCTCTGCCATGTCGTTAAGCTTTCTATTTTCGATCCTCGAAAACAAGGTGGGTACCCGCAGTCACCCCGGAAATTCCGGAAGACGATTTAAGGTTCCTCCGAAGTACATCGGAGGCATCTTCTTAAAGAAGACTCCCGATACAAAAGTGTTGGGTCGAAATTGTATCAAACTTATTCGAACATAGAAGAGCTATTTATATTATACACCTATTTAAAAAATAAATGCAAGTATTTAAATATAATAGGAAGAATAAATAAATTATATAATAAAACCGGAATGACAGATTCACTGAAGCTGAACATTTATTTACAGGTAAATTCATAGTTTTTTATAAAAATTATAAAATTGGCGGAATAAAAATACCTAATAGATAATAGATAACAGAACCAATAACGGAACCAAACAAAAATAAAACAATAATTAAAAAGAAAAAACCCATATATTCAAACTGAGCCAAAACCGGTTTTGCCTCCTCTGGTAAAACAACATAAAGAATTTTAGAACCATCTAAAGGAGGGATTGGAATTAAATTAATAACCATAAGAATTATATTAATAAAAATAATTAATGGAAAAAGCATAGAAAAAAATACAGGTAAAGTAAAATTTAAAAGATAAGATAGCCAAAGAGGAATAGCAAACACTAAAATCAAAAATAAATTAGATATAGGGCCTGCTAAAGCCACAAAAAACGGTCCCCATTTCTGATCTCTAAGGTTATAAAGATTAAAAGGAACAGGCTTTGCAGCTGCAAAGATTATTGGAGAGTTCATAATAATTAAAAAAAATGGAAGGAGTAAAGACATCATAGGATCAATGTGGGCAATAGGATTTAAAGTTAACCTGCCTTCTAATTTTGCCGTAGGATCTCCCAAAAAATTAGCCATCCAAGCATGAGCAAATTCATGCACAGAAGCTGAAAAAAATAAAACTATAAGTAAAATTAAAACAGAAAAAATATCAAGATTTCCTAACATATATTCTCCAAAACTATTGACTTATTAACTTAAAAATGATAACATCATTTTGTCTAAGTTTAAGTATACATTAGCCCATAACCCATAGCAAGTAACATCAAGTAACATATAGTTAATTATTAATAAATTATTAAATTTCTACAAACTAAGTGTTACCTGCCGGCAAGCAGGTGTGCTAAGAACTTTTTAAAAGGAGAAATAATATGGCAAAAGTTTGTGATATATGTAAAAAAAGAGTATTAAGCGGACATAATGTTAGTCACTCTCATAGAAAAACTAAACGAAAGTGGAAACCAAATCTTCAGAAAAAAAAGATGCAAGTTGACGGAGAAATAAAAAAGGTGAAAATATGCACAAATTGTCTTAGAACTATGGAAAAGACAAAGTAACTAATGAATTAATACTTTTTTAAAATTTTGATATTAAAAAAAACCGAGTTTCTTCTCGGTTTTTATATAATATATTGACACCTGTGATACTTTTGACACTTATAATGCCTTATTTCTTAAATGAATAATTAATTATTTTTGAATTCATTAAAATTTGATTAGGTATAATTAAATGCTGATTATCTTTTAATATGATTATTGTATAAAATAAAGTAATTTCTTCAACTTTTCCTTTTTTGTCATCAATCTCTATAGTATCTCCTAATCTTATGGGTTGAGTAAAAGCAATTACTATTCCAGCAATTATACTCCCTAGAGTCGTTCGAGCGGCAAATCCAACAACAACTCCAATTATTCCTGCTGAAGCAAACATTGCTGTTCCCAATTTTTCTATTTTAGGAAATTGGTATAAAGCTGAGGCTATACCAATAAAATAAATCCCAATCAAAATCAACCTTTTTATCATTTTAATTCTAGTTTTTTCTGCAGTTGTCAATTTTTTATCCATTTTTTCAGGAATCTTTGCTGTATTTTTATTAATTATCCAACTGATAATTCTAACAATACTAAAAGTAATAATTAAAATTATTCCAGCCTGAACAAAATTAGAAAAATTGATAGTGAAATACTCTGGCATTTTTATCCTTTGCTTTTTAAAATTACTACTTCCATTTCTTCTGGAATTTTGCCGTGATTTATTACTAGCTTTTCTTCCTCCTGTTTCTTAGATATACCTATTTCTTTGCAGAATTTATCTATTAAATCTAAATCCTTCAATGTTGTTTTACTGGTTTTATAATGCATAGGTATTACAATATTGGGTTCTATTTCATTAATTATCTTTGAAGCTAGCTCTGCATCAATAGTACTTGTTCCACCCACAGGAATCATTAATACATCCACCCCATCTATTTCTTCAAGTTCTAAATCAGTAAGATTATGACCCAGGTCACCTAAATGACAAAGACGCAACCCATCCATTTCAATTAAATAAATAGTATTTTTCCCTTGATCTTTACCTTGATTTTTATCATGAAAAGAAGCAATCCCATAAATTGTTACTTTTTTTATTTCGTACTCCCCTGGACCATCTACAACTTTTGGATCATCTGATATTGCATGCACATTATTATGATCATTATGGTTATGAGAAACCGTAACTATATCTGCATGAGTTTTAGGCATCTTATAACCAATGTTCTTATCATAAGGGTCAGTAACCAAAATAGCGTTTTTGCCTTTAATTTTAAAACATGATTGTCCTAAAAAAGTAATTTCCATTTTTTTTCCTCAACATTAAATTTTATTACTTTTTCATTCTACCATAAAAAATCTTTACTTGCCAAATTACCATATAATTAGATATACTAAGAATAAGAAAAGGATTGTTAGATATCATGAAAAAATTTCTAAAAGAATTAAAGAAAAATAATATAAAAATTAACACCAAATCTTCTTCATCAATTGGGAAGAAAGATTTTTATATAGAAACTAGTCAAATTGACAAAACTATTGATTTATTTAAAGAAGAAAAAGCACGTCTTATTACTATAACTGCCTATTCCAATAAAGATGAAGATTTTTTTATTTATTATCATTTTGATGTAAAAAATTCTGTTTTTACAATAAAAATAAAATTAAAAAAAATAAAAACTAATTCAATAATTAATAAATTTCCAGCAGCCTGTTGGATTGAAAAAGAAATACATGAAATGTACGGAATAAAATTTAAAGGACATAAGAAATTAAAAAAATTACTGCTTTCAAAAAAAATAAAAACACCTTTTTTAAAATAATAAAGGAAAAAAATGGCTAGAAGAATCACAATAGGTCCTGATTACCCAATAATTCAAGAATCTATAAAAGTTAATATTAAAACTAAAAGAAATAATATATATAAAGTAGATTTTGAAATTGGTTTTGCTCATCGAGGAATTGAAGCTTTAGTTTTAAAGAGAAATTTTTGGCAAAATTTAGAAATTGTGGAAAGAATATGCGGACTTTGTTCAAACAATCATTCTATGGCATATTGTATGGCAGTAGAAAATTTAGCTGAAGTAAAAGTCCCTCTGAGAGCTCAATTTATCAGAACTGTCATTGCAGAATTAGAACGTCTGCATTCTCATCTTTTTTGGATTGATGCTGTTTCCAAAACATTACAACTTGAATTATTATCAGAATATATTTTAGAAATTCGAGAAGGGGTAATGAATATTTTGGAAGACATTTCCGGAAATAGAGTAATGTTTTCTATTAATACCATTGGTGGAGTAAGAAGAGATATTGAAAATCCTAAACAAATTTTAGAAATGTTAAATAAGCTTAAATTGCCCATGGATGGTTTATATAAAATTTTTGATTCTAATATACAAATTTTAGAAAAAACTAAAAAAATTGGTATTTTGTCTTATAAAGATGCAAAAGAATTAGGAGTAGTGGGTCCAACTGCAGAAGCTTCTGGAATATCAAATGACATCAGAAAAAAAGCTCCATATGCTGCCTATAAACAAATCAAATTTAAACCTACAATACTTTCTGATGGAGATGCTTACTCCAGAATTATTATTAGATTTTGGGAAATTTTTGAAAGTATTGATATGTTAAAACAATTAGTTAAAAATATGCCCAACGGATCAATCGCTGTTCCTGAAATATCCTCTTTACCTGCTGGGTATGGTATTGGACGAGTAGAAGCCCCAAGAGGTGAATTAATTCACTTTTTAATAAGTAATGGATCTAAAGTTCCTCAAAGACTAAAAGTACGTCCGCCAACTTTCGTAAATCTTCCAGCTGTACGTAAAATGTTAATTGGAGAAAAAAAAGAAAATATGCATTTAATATTAGCATCTATTGATCCTTGTTTCGCTTGTACTGAACGCTAAGCGTTCAATTAATTGGAGGTAAAATATGCATGAATCACATATTACTTCAGAATTATTAAATTTAGCTTTAAAAAAAGCAAAAGAAAACAAAGCAAAAAAAATCACTAAAATCTATATAAATATAAGTGAAAAAGACCACATAACTCCTGAGAATATTAAATTTCATTTTGAAGTTTCAGCAAAAAATACAATTGCCGAAAATGCCAAAATTGAAATAAAAAAAGCTAATAAAACTTTTATTGAAAATATTGAAATAGAATAAATAGTAAGGATTAGTCTATTAGTTAATTAGAGTATTAGGAGAAAATATGGCTAAAAAAAGAAAAAAATATAATATTTATCCTTTAAATACTGGTTCTTGTAATGGATGTGATATTGAACTTGGAGCTTTGTTTTCTTCAAAATATAAATTAGATAAAATAGGGCTTGAAGTAAATGAAAATCCTCAAAAAGCAGACTTAATTATAATTACTGGTCCAGTAACTATAAAAAGTAAAGATTTTTTTCTAAAAGCATTAAAATCCTCTGATCATTTAAAAGGCATAATTGGTTTGGGTTCATGTGCTGTCTCTGGCAATCTTTTTTGGGACAGTTACTCAATTTCCGGCCCTCCAGACAAATTCACCAAAATTAATCTTTTTGTTTTAGGCTGTCCTCCAAAACCAGAAGCTATATTAGAAGGAATAAATCAAGTTTTAGAATTGGAGATTAAAAAACCCAAAGTGATAGTTCCTTCCGGCTTTAGAGGAAGATTGAAATTTGATTCTGAAAAATGTATTGGTTGTCTAACCTGTATTCGCTTTTGTCCAGCAGGAACCATTACAGCCAAAAAAGATTCAAAAGGATTAGAGTTAGAATATTCTTATAGTCGATGTACTTTTTGTGGAATGTGTGCTGAACATTGTCCAACTAGAGCAATTACTTTAACTTCTGATTATAAAATGATTGAATCTGACAAAAAAAAATTTATAACAAAGGGCAGAACAAAAAAATAAAAATGATTGTATTTAAAAATTTAAATAAATATCAAGTTATAAATGGAATAACTAACAAAGACTTTGGTTCAATTGGTATTTCTTCTAAGTCTGTTTTCAAATTAGCCAATTTGATCAGTAAATATTCCAATAAAGAAATAAATTATAAAAATATTATATTTGCTCAACAGATGCATGGATCAAATATTCATATTTGTTACAAAAAAGACAAACTATGTACAAATGTAAATATTATACATAACAAGGGGAAAATTATACCTAAAGTTGATGGCCTGTTAACTCGTAAACCTGGGTTAGTTTTAGTAATCCGCACTGCCGATTGTGTACCTGTTTTATTTTTTGATCCGAGAGGTAAAATAGTTGCCGCAGTTCATGCTGGAAGAAAAGGACTCCTAGACAATATTATTCCAAAAACTATTAATACTTTAAAAAACAAATTTCACTGTATTCCTAAAGATATATTGGTAGGAATTGGTCCATTTATCAAAAAATGTTGTTATAATGTAAACTTTAACATTAAGAATGAAGTAAAAAAAATTTATCCAAATGACTGGAAGAAATTTTTTCAAAAAAGAAATAATAAGATATATTTAGACCTGGGAGAAATCACTTACAAACAACTTTTAAATTCTGGGATCAAAAAAGAAAATATAGAAGATATAAATTTATGTACTTCTTGTCAAAATGATTTATTTTTCTCTTACCGCAAAGGAAAAACAATAAAAGAAAAATCTCAAAGAATTGCCACATTTATTGGTATGTAAATATTAAGGAATTAGGCAACTAGTATATTAGAATATTAGTTAATTAGTTAATTAGTTAATTAGAAAATTAGGATATTGGAATAATAAGTTATCTAGATAAAGTTGTATTCTTTAAATTATGTCTTTTAAATAAAAAACCAGCTTAAAGCTGGTTTTTAAAAATTTTAATATTCATTTTTATATTCCTTACATTTCTTTTAATTCTCTATCAGCCATCAAATCTTTTAAAATCACTGTCACAGCAGTAGCTATAGGGACAGCAACAATTATTCCCACTATTCCCATTAACTTAGCCCCAATTAAAATGGAAACTAATATAACAGCTGGATTTAATCCTACAGCTTTTTGCATTACTTTGGGGACTAAAACACTGTTTTCAAATTGCTGAATAATAATATATAAGAATATAATTACTGGAACTAAAGCTGATGATTGATCAAAGGCCAAAATTATTGCTGGAACTCCTGCAATAATTGGACCAATAATAGGAACAATCTCCATTACTCCAAAAATTAATGCTAAGGTTAATGCATATTCAATCCCTAAGACTAGAAGTCCAATCAAAGCCAAAATACCAACAAAAAACATTAAAATTAACTGTCCTCTAAGCCACAAACCAATTTTATTTTGAATCTCATTAATTATTCTTATAGTGCGTTTTTCATATTCAGAAGGAAGAATGGAACTTAAAAATTTTCTTAATCCATCTTTATCAACCACTAAATAAAAAGTTAAAGCCAAGATGGCAATAAAAGAGACAAATCCACCTAGAATTTTAACCACAAGTATAAAAGCATTATCAGCTAAACCTGCTAATTGGTTTCCTAAAGATCTTAAGAATTCTTCTACAACTTGATAATTTTCAGAAACTTTTTGCATGCTTTCAAACGTTTCTGAAAAACGTTCAATTAAAAAAGGTAACCTTGAAGCAATCTGTTTCAACTGATCAGCTACAGGCGGAATAATTAAAGAACCTAAAAAACCAACTAAACCCAAAACAACTACATATACAATTAAAATAGAAATTGCCCGAGGTATCTTTTTTTCAGAAAGCCAATCAACCAAAGGCATAATCAAAGCGGCTAAAATAATTGCCACCAAAACTATCAAAACAACATCTTTAATAAAAAATAAAAAAGCTAAAATTAAAAACACCATAATTATTTTTAATATAGCTTTTATAGAAATATCAAATATTATTTTTTGATCTTTATCCATAGTAACCTCAACATTATTAGTTGTTGGTCTTCTTATTATCTATTAACCAATAGTGTTCTATCTGCTAAATTTTTAAACTATTTACTATTTTTATTTATTGATTAATTGGCTGTTTTACTAAGTTATATTAGCAAAATTTAAAAAGAAAAGCAAGTTTTTATTTAATATCTTTTTTTAAATTATCAATTATTACTTTTTTCTTACTGGAAAATATATTATGTAAAAATCTATCTCGACAAATTCTTCGATATTCAAATTCCTTTTTTGGCATTACAGTATAGTTAATCTCTTTACCTGTTTTTCTATAAAAATTTTTCACAAAACGTTTAAGTTTTTTTAAATTTATATTACCTATTAATAATAAATCAGTCCTTGCATGTTCATCCTTCACAAAAAAACCACCAATTAAAGCAAAATCAACTCTTCCTAATGTTCTAATATTTTGAGTTATTTCATCATCAGTTTCAGCAACTTTTAAAATAATATTTTTTAATTCAGGGTATAAAATATAATCTTTATTTACTATAAATTCTTGACGATTTGAAGAAGATTTACTTTTTAAAAATCCTAATTTATTAAGATTAATCAATTCCCGACGAACTGAATTAATTCCTATTTTTAATTTACGGGCTAGTTCCCGACCATAAAAATAGCTGTTGGGATTATTTAAAAATATAACTAAAAGTTGTGTTCGAGTTTGAGAACCAAAAAGACGTTCAAGCATAGAAATTCCTTATTAAATATATTTTTTAATATTTCAAATTTACTTCTTTTTCCAAATTCACTTTTTTTATATTCTCTATTTTCTTACCCAAAAAATTATCCGTGATTTTCTCTAATTGAGGGGTAATATCAGAAAAATAAAATTCATTATTCTGGTTTTTTTTCATTTTTCTTTTCAGTTGGAAATCATTTTCAAATATTTTTTTAACTTCATCTACTGTTTCAGATGCCGGATCAACAATATAAACATGCTTACCCATTATATTAGAAATCATATCAGAAAGCAAAGGGTAATGGGTACAACCTAAAATTAGAGTATCTATATTATAATCTTTAAAAGGTTTTAAATATTTTTTTAAAATTCTTTTTGTCTCACCAACTTTTATCCAGTTTTCTTCAACTAAGGAAACTAAAAGTGGACAAGCCTGAGAATAAATTTTAACATCAGAATTAGTTTGTTTAATTATTCTATAATATATATTACTTGAAATAGTGCTTCTTGTTCCAATGACTCCAATTCTGCCCAAAGAGGTTACTTGGACAGCTTTCTTTACTGCTGGTTCAATAACTCCTATAATAGGAACTTCAAATTTTTTTTGCAAGTTTTCAAGTGCTAAAGCAGATGCAGTATTACAAGCAACAACTATTATACTAGCTTTATTTTTAATTAAAAATTGAGTATTTTGTAAAGAATAAGAAATTACCGTTTCTTTAGATTTTGTTCCATAAGGAACTCTAGCTGTATCTCCAAAATAAATGATTTTATATTCTGGTATTTTTTTAAAAAATTCTCTAACAACTGTAAGTCCTCCTACACCTGAATCAAAAATACCTATCATTCTAACCTCCAGTTAATAAATAATTTCTGTTCCTGGATCTACAATCTCAATCCATGTCAATCCTGGATTTAATTCTATTTCTTCTCCATCATCATTAAAATATTTTGTTCTGGAAGTTCTGGAAGTTTTTTTCCAAGTGCCAGTTTGTGCTTTTCCATCCAAAAATACAATAATTTTACCCGAACCTATTGTGTTTATTTTCCTATTATACTCTCCAATTCTAGTTATGACAGGGTAAGTTGAAGGAATAAACTGAATTATAATATTCTTACCTGTAAGTTGACTTCCTGTAACTCTATCTTTATGTTCTGTTCCACCTTGAAAACGCAAATAATTATTATCTTCCTGGTTATAAACCCATCTTACTTTAAAATAATAATCCTGGTAGTCAACTTTTATCTCCTGATTTTCTGGCCGCTGATCAGAAGAAATATCAGTTTTAAATTTAAATCCTTCTAAATCGCTTTCAAGATCCCATCCTTTTTCTTTAGCTATATCCCATAATCCATCTGTAGATGAATAGAGATTATGAGGTGCATAACGATTATCGCTTCGCCAATAAGCTTTAGCGTTATAAAATTGGTTTAAACCTAAAATTTCATAAGATATAATTTGGTCCAAGGCATCTATACTGCCTCCACAATGGGCAAAAAAAGCATCAAATTCAGACAGCCAATCTATAAAATATGTTCTTGCTGATCTTACTGGGCCTATTTCTTGAGCATCTCCACATCCATAAAAAACTAAAAAACGAGTAATATGACCTTCAGTTAAAGCTTCATAAATAAAATCAGCTTTGTCTAAACCAGATTGTGGCCTGGCATCTATATGATTTTCAATAGATACTGCCAGTGGAGTCCGTCTTGCCTTATCTTTATCTACCAACTTTCCATCTAAAGGACAAACTTCTTTTTCTTCAACAATATTCAAAGAGATATCATCTTTTTGATTAAACTTTGATATAAGTGGAGAAAAACCCAAGGAATCTTTAAAAAATTTATTATAAATAAAAAATAGAGAAACTCCCAAGACAGAAACTATTGCAGTAACAATCAAAAAAACTTTAATTTTTTTCCTATGATTGGTCTTTGAAGATTTTTCTTCTGAAACATTTAATTGTTTAGACTTATCAGAAGAAATCAACTGTTTAGATTTATCCATTTGGTTTAACTCTAAATTTTAAATTAATTTTTAATAACTAACTCTTATCTTTTCCTTTTTCTTCTTTTTCTTCAGATTCTTCTTTTTCTCCCTCTTTAGCTTTTTCTTCTCCTGTTTCTTCTGTCTCAACTTCTTCTTCAGTTACTTTTTCTTTCTTTTCCACATCTTCAACTGCTTCAGTTTCTTCTACAACCTCTTCTTCTAAAGCTTTGAGTTCTTCTTCTGAACGAGGAGGAGTACAAGTAGCAATTACTTCTTTAGAATCGGCTAATATTTTAACTCCTTCTGGAATTTTAAGATCTTTTATATAAATAGCCTTTTCAAAATCAATTAATACTGAAATTTTCACATCTATAGCTTGAGGCAAATCTCCTGGCAAACATTCTACTTGTATTTCATCCATATTTTTTACTAATATTCCGTCTTTTTCAGAAACAGCTGGAGCTTCGCCTATAAAGTGTAAAGGAACATTTGCTTCAATCTTTTCTGTCATCTTTACTTGATAAAAATCTACATGCCCATATTCCCGAGTTATAGGATCAATATATATATCTTGAATCAAAACATTTCTAGGACTTTCTTCATCAATAACTAAGGAGATTAAACTGCTCCCCCCTACTTTTTTATATATTTTTTCCATATTAAGATAATTTACAGACAAAGGAATTGATTTAACTCCATGTCCATATAAAACAGCAGGTATTTCTCCTTTTTCTCTTATCTTTTTTACTTTTTTTCCCAAAACTTTTCTTTTTTTAGCAACTAAAGTTGGACTGTCCATTTTTATATCCTCCAAGAGTTTAAAATCACAAATATTTTAATATATTATTTTTTTCTATTACAATTATCTATTTATTATTAAAAAATTAAGCAGGGTGTTTGTATCAAAATTTGGTACATTATATATAATAACAAATATTATCAAAAATTAAAATAGGTAGGTTTTAAAAACCTACCATATATTCTAAAATATGTAAAATTAATATTTAACTTACTATAGATTCAAAATCACCGTCAAAGTTCTTTAAAAACTCATGCATATTAATTACATCATCAACATCGATTGAAGATGAAGATACTTTTTCTTCTTTAGGTAAATTTATTTCTTGTTCTCCAAAATTAGTTATAAATCTAGACTGATCAATTTTTTCTGTCTTGGCAATTATAGTAGCTAGGACCGGCATTCCACATTGGCTGCATTCCAAATGAATTAAACAAGCCACATCCATTTCTTCTAATAATTGTATAGAAGAAGCTCGATAGGAAGCACCACAACTAGGACAACGCATCAAACTTTTTATACTTTTTATTAATTCTTGTAATTGTTGTCTATCCATAATATTTATCCCTAAAAATTACTATTTTCTACCTATATTTTAACCTAAATTAAAGAAAAAGTCAATAGTTTTTTTAAGCTATTAAGGAATATTAATAGATATTTTTGTATTATATTTTATTTAACTTGTTGTTTCTTTCGCCAATTTAAACCTATTAAAACTACAGCCAAGGAAAACATAATTATTATTAAAATTAAAAGAGCAATTAATTTTTGTTTTCCACTTTCTAAAAATAGAGCTATAAAACCAAAACATAAACTTAATAAATAAATTAAACCCACTGCCTGTCTTTGAGAAAAACCAACATCCAAAAGTCTATGATGTAAATGTTTTCTATCTGCAATGAACGGCGAACGAGAATGTAATAATCTTCTAAGAATAACCCAAAAAGCATCTAAAATAGGCAGGCCTAAAATTAATAAAGCAGTAGCTACTTTCCCGCCAGAAATAATTGCCAAGATTGCAAGCATAAAACCCAAAAAATAACTACCAGAATCACCCATAAAAATCTTAGCAGGATGAAAATTATAAGGTAAGAAACCTAAAGTGCATCCAGCCAAAATAATACATAATAATGCTGTCTCTTGCTGCATTACAGTAGGGCCTAAAGATAAGAAGAATAAAATAAAAAAAGCAATACTAGAAACTCCAGAAGCCAATCCATCTAATCCATCTAAAAAATTTACAGTATTTACCATAAGAATAATCCATAGAATAGTAAATAAATCAGCCAAAACAGTAAAATAGTAAGGGATATTATTTTTAATAATAATAGGAATTTCAAAAATATCTAAACGAATAACTCCTCCAAAAGGATTTGTTATATATTCTATACCTATACCTGCTAAAATCACTATACTAGCTGCAACTATTTGCCAAAATAATTTTTTATATGGAGAAACTCTCTTTATATCATCATAAATACCTATTATTAAAATCAAACTAGCAGCAATAACAACACCAAAAATATGTTTTGTGTATAAATGTTCACCAGGCAAAAATTTATGACCAACAATTAAATCCCATAAAACTAAAATTATAAAAGGAAAAAATAAAGCTAAACCTCCTAATCTGGGAATAGGAGTTCCATGAATTTTTCTTGGTGAAGGTAAATCATAAATTTTAAAATAAACTGCCATTTTTTTAATTTGCGGGGTAAACAATAGGCAGCCTAAAAAAGCTAAAATAAAATAAGGAATAAACGGGGTGTAAAGAGACATAATGTAACTCATTAAATCAAAAATTAAATATTAAAAAGTAAAATTTTATATATTTTTATCTTTTAATTTTTATTTTTTTATCACCTTCGGGGTGGTCCAAAACTCTAAATATTTTCCTAACATTAATCTTGTCTCAGCATCTAAGGCAGGTATAGCAGATAAAAATATAGATACAGGAGGAGCCCAAATCCACTGAAACATTACGCCTAGTGTTCTTCTAGGGCTATATTTAGAAGGACGACGAGGAATAAGTGCTAGAGAAATATAAAGATTTGCTAAAAGTCCTATTAATGCAAAAGTTAAAAGAAAACTGCAAGTACGAGGTAAATTATGAGCTAACACTGTAAATCTAAAAGAAGGATTTAAAAGAATAGGCATCCAACCAGTTAAAGTTAAAAATAAAGGAGCAGTGGCCCAAGAAAAAGATCCTTCAATCATTTTTAAAAGATAAAAAATTCTTCTGCCTAAAGAAATTTTACGGTTATTAAGACAATTTTTAATATAATAAGGAATATCAGTTACCCCCCAAGCCCATCTTCTATGCTGAAGATATTGGTTCTTATAGGTCTGTAGGTAGGTTTTTCCCAATACAGCATCTTGATAGATAGGAACAAACAATGGAAGAGCTTTATGATCACCATCATAACGAGCAAAAGTACGCCAGAATTGATGACCATCTTCTACTATTGTTGTTGTCGACCAAAAATCAGTATCTACTAAAGCTTTAAAACTTTGAGCATGAGCAGAAAAATTTCTTAATCTGTGGGGTCTTGTAGACTCAATCATAAACCAAAAAGAACAACTTTGGGAAAGTAATCTAGAAGAAGCTGGAGCATCCCAAATATTATTATGAAAAAAAGGCAAAGGTTGAAAACTTATCTTAGTTCTTTTTGGAGTTGTTATATATTTATAAGTCAGACGATAAAAATATTTTGGATGTACTCGATGATCAGCATCTAATGATGTTACAATTATATTTTCATAATCAATTTTTTTACCATCTATTATTTTTTTTAATTTCCTGGCTGCAAAAGTTATATTACTCCCCTTTCCTTTTACCTCACCTGGGATATCTTTAGGATGAACAGTTACCAAAAATAGGCCAAATTTATCACCAAATTCTTTTTTTAAAATAGCAGCATTTTTTTCAGCTCTTACTTTATCTCTTTCTTCTAAAGCCAAAACAAATAATATTTTATCTTTAGGATAATGAGAATCTTCCAAAGCTTGAAGAGATGGTCTTAAAGTATCTATTCCTTCTTTATAAGTTGCTAAAATTACTACATGATAAATATCATTCCAATTTTTGGTTTCTTTTTGTTTTAATAGCTTTTTTATATTTTTAATTTCTTCTCGCAAATTTTTATATTCTATATAAATCTTATATGCTGAAGGATAACCTTTTTTTATTGAATTAAATATAATAAATGGAAAAAATAAATCTAAAAAGAGATTTTTTTTCTTTAATTGTTCATATTGAACTTCCAAATTTTTTAAGTATAATTGTAAATCTTTTGTGTCTTCACATTTCTTCTTCCAATTCGTATCTAAAGTTTTTTGTACATAAAAATGAGCTCTAAATAAATATCTAGTCATATTCAATGATCTAAGAAGCCACCACAAGTCATAACAAATAATAAAATAAGCCACTACATAAGGGGCTGGAAAAGAAAGTATAATTGGCAAGAGTAAAGCTGACCAAGCAAGTGCTCCTGGAAATATTTCTAAAGATCTATTATATATATGTTCCCAACTTAAAAATGAAACAGTATTAGTTTTAACAGTTTGTTGCATAATTTTATTCCTTTTTTTACTAATAACTTACATTTAATATATTTTAAATCATAATTAAGAAAGAAAAATAACCAAACAAAAAACATAAATTAAAATAAAAATTTGAGATATTAAGGCTGATCCTAAAAGAAGATAGGATCCAAATCTTTCTTTTTTGTAAATAATAAAAGATAGAATTAAATTCAGCAAAAAAATAATTAAACCTATTGCTGGTAAAATAAAAACCTCATACCATCTTCCCATTTTATTTATTCCAAAAATAGTATAACTTACAGGAATAAGTTCTTCTGTTGGTTTAATTCCTTTTTTTAGAATAAACCACATAATAATATTTAAAATCAAAGTCAAAATTAAAATAATCAAAGCTGTCCAATTCCTCCATAAAGGGTGAGAAATAAAACTTTTCAAAAACCAATTTTTTATTTTTTGAATATTTTTTTTGAAATCAAAATTTATTTTTTTCATAGTTAATTTTATTTCCTATTTTTTTTATCAAAGCTGATGGGCCAATTAGAACAACCAACCCACTCTTTACCTGTCCGCCGTTGCCTTGCATTTAAGCCATCTCTAGGATTTGAACCCAGGGTCTTTCTCTTGCAAAGGGATTGCCTTATCTGCCAAAACTCGAAGCCCGAGAGAGGATTTGAACCTCTGGCCTCTGCTTTACGAAAGCATTGCTCTGCCAACTGAGCTACTCGGGCAAGTGACAGGCAGGTGCCAACTGAGCTACATCGGCTCGTCCTTGTTCTTTAATAACATCTTTGATATGCTAAAATAAATTTTATAGTTATTTTTTAATACAAATATATCCTATCAAAAGGCCGATCTTTAATCAAATATTTAACAAGTTATAAATTATATTTAATAAAGTAAAAAAATATTATGAAAAATATATTAGATGAATTTTTCAAAAAAACAAGTTCAGAACTTGAAAATGAATCTTTTAAGGTAAAACTCTGGGACCAAACAGTTAAAAAATATGGAAAAGGCCCAGAGTCTTTTAAAATTACAATAAAAAGTCCTCAAGTAGCAAGACGTATACTTACAGAAAAAACTTTAGGATTTGGTGAAGAATATATGAATGGAAATATTATAATAGAAGGCAATTTTCAATCTCTCCTAAAAATAGGTTCCACTAAAACATATAAAAAAATAAAAATTCCGTTCAAAACAACAGTAAACATATTTCTAAATTATATTACTTTTCTAAATACTCTTAAAAAAAGTAAATCCAATATAGAAGTACATTATGATAAAGGAGTAGATTTCTATTCATTGTGGCTGGATAAAAGCCTTACCTATTCATGTGGCTATTTCAAAAGTAAAAATGATACTTTAGAACAAGCTCAGCAAAACAAATATAATCATATTTGTCGAAAACTTATGTTGAAAGAAGGAGAAAAGTTAATAGATATAGGATGTGGTTTTGGAGGAATGTTAATTTATGCTTGTAAAAATTATGGGATAGAAGGTACTGGACATACCCTTTCGAAAGATCAATTTGAAGAAGCATCAAAAAGAATTAAAAAAGAAGGTTTAGAAAACAAAATAAAAATTTTTTTAGGCGATTATCGCAAAGCTTCTGGAAAATTTGACAAATTTGTTTCTATTGGAATGTTTGAACATGTAGGAAAAAAATACTATCAGGATTTTTTTAGTAAAGTAAAAAAATTACTTAGGAAAAATGGCTTAGGCGTCTTACATACTATTGGAAATGATATTGACTGCCCTACCGATCCTTGGATTATAAAATATATATTTCCAGGTGGAGAGATACCGGCAATTCAGAATATTATCGACTGTATGAGTAATTATAATTTACATTTTACCGATATTGAAAATTTGAGATATCATTATCATAAAACTTTAAAAGAATGGACATATCGTTTTGAAAAAAACATTAATGAAATAAATCAGATGTATGACGAAAAATTTATAAGAATGTGGCGGCTATATCTAAATGGAAGTTTATTTGGTTTTTATAATGGAGAACTTTTTTTATATCAAATAACTTTTACTCATAATATTAATAACAAACTTCCTTTAACCAGAGAACATATATATAAGTAGGTTATTATCATGAAACATTCATTAAAAACAGGATTCAGTTTTGGTTTAACTTCTGGAATAATTACAACTTTAGGTCTAATTGTAGGTTTACATTCTGGAACTCATTTAAAATCTGTGATTATTGGCGGTATATTAACAATAGCAGTCGCTGATGCATTTTCAGATGCGCTGGGTATCCATGTTTCTGAAGAATCCGAAAATAAACATTCTTCAAAAGAAATCTGGGAATCAACAATTTCTACTTTTTTATCTAAATTTGTTTTTGCATTAACATTTATTATTCCAATTATACTTTTTGAACTTTATACAGCAGTTATAATAAGTGTAATTTTGGGGCTTTCTTTGTTAGGTATTCTTAGCTTTTTTATTGCTCAAGGACAAAAGATAAAACCCCAAAAAGTAATTATAGAACATCTTCTTATTGCACTAATAGTTATATTTATAACTCATTATGTTGGAGAATGGATATCTAGAATATTTAATTAGATAATAATCAGAAGAAAAGAAATAATTTATGAAAAAAATAACAATTATAATTTTAGTAGTAATATTTTTAGGATTGGTTGTCTTCTTCTTTCCAAAATCTGGTGGCGACAGCAGTGAAGTTTGCCGAGAATGTGAAGTTACTGAATGTAAATGTTTTGGATTTGAAAAAACCATAGTTTATCCAGGAACAGAATATACAACTTGTTTTGGAATACCTCATTCATGTAAAACTATAATTCCATGGTCTGAATAATTTTTACTTGCGCCTAATTTAATTTCAAATTATTAATTACAAAATCGCCATATAATTGGCGATTTTTTTACACACAGCGATGGACGGGATTTGAACCCGTGACCTTCTGCTTGGGAAGCAGACGTTCTGCCAACTGAACTACCATCGCAAAGCTTTGGCAGGCAAGGTAAGTGTGGCAGGGCCATGCACCAGGTCTCAAAATTTGTTTGAGCCGCGGTACATGGCGGGGACGACCAGATTTGAACTGGCGATCTTCTGCGTGACAGGCAGATGTGTTAACCAAGCTACACCACGTCCCCATAATCATTCTGCTTTTATATGGTATATTTTTCCAGCGACCTAGTCAACTTAAAGATCCGATTTTGAAAATAAATAAAACTAACAAAAAAGGACCCAAAGGTCCTTTTTGAAAAGTATAATATTATATTTTATTTAGCTAAAAATCTAAATATCTTAGCTTGACTTTTTTTCTCACTAAGCCAATTTTGAAAATCTACTGGATGAATTAAAATAAGACGAATATGAACTTGATCATCTTTTTTTTCTTCTAATTTGATTATATTATATCCAAATTTTGTCTTTATTATTTTACTTATTTGTCCTTCTTCTAATGAAAAGGCAGCATCTTCAAGTTCAGAAGGTAATCCACTATCTTTTGGGGTAAAACCTAAATCACCACCGTTTACTGCACTACCATCATCACTAAAATTCTTAGCTAATCCAACAAAGTCAGCTCCCCCTTCAAGATCTTTTAAAACTCCCTCAGCTTTCTCTTTAGCTCCCTTATTCATTTCATCATCTTTAGCAATAGCTTCTTCCAACTTCTCTTTTAATAAAATAATTTCAATAATCTCTTTATATTTTTCAGGAGTCCAATTATAATAATCTTTTAAAGAATTTTTAAATTCTTGTTCTCCTCCATTTTCTTCTGCTGTCTTATTATATTCCTCGTATATTTCAGAAGAAGTAACTTTCAAATTATATTTTTTTGCCTGTTCTTTTACAATTTCATTTTCAATCATTAAATCCAAAACTTGCTTTGAAAGTTCATTTTTATATTCATCTGTTAAGTCAATATTATTAGGACTTTTTCTTCTATAATTCACAATTGATTCAACTTCATCTGTAAATTCATTTACCGTGATAAAATGACTCCAGTTTACTATTGCTGCTGGATAAGGAATAATAGAAGTAACAATCTGTGTTGGCCTGTTCTGCCAATTATATCTATAAATCCCCACTCCAAAAACAACTAAAATAAGAATTATACCGATAATAACTGTTCCAGCAATAATTAAAAAAAAATTTTTCTTTGATTTTTTAACCTTTTTTAGTGATACATCATTAGCGTTTTTTTTAGAATCTGACATACCCCCTCCTTGTATAAAAAGACTTATTTAAAAGTATTTTTTATCTTTAAAATATTATCTTTTTAAGTAATAATTAAAATTTATTATATTATATCTTAATTTATACTTCGTCTAAATTATATCTTAATTTATACTTCGTCTAAATTATATCTTAATTTATACTTCGTCTAAATTATATCTTAATTTATACTTCGTCTAAATTATAATGTAAACATCCCCTTAAAGCAAACATTATATC
>SDBS01001038.1_pt1 | contig 28026 bp, 31 predicted proteins | sample 2277091 | NCBI WGS metagenome assembly SDBS01 (sample SAMN10404972, study PRJNA504765) | marine sediment metagenome | isolation source: marine sediment core GS10_PC15, 163 cmbsf | place: Arctic Ocean: Southern Knipovich Ridge | collected 2010
GCTAATAATAATTCGGAGGATAATCTAATAACTCTATGTGTAAAGCATCATCACGAGATAAAAACGACAAGCTTCTAAATTTACTAATGGATGTCCATAGAGCTGAATTAGTAAGAAGGAATATATTGCATCTTCTTAAATTAGCAGAATGGTAATATTTTTTGTTCAAAATCACAAGGTTTTATATTAATTAATGGAATAGTTTGAAGGAGTGTTAGACATTGAAAAATTGTCCAGTAATAAAAAGAGAAGAAAACATAGTACACATTGACACGGATATCATAATTACGGACAAACGTGCACGAAAGAAGTTAGGCTTAGCTTGGGGTGTCGTCTCAGCAGTCTTTAAAATACAAACTGATAAAGGTACAGTGATACCTCTTGTCCAACGAAGTCCAGACACAGACGATAACCCGTGTAAATGGGCTCTTTTACCTTCTGGAGGCATCGACAGCATTTGTGAACTTCGTCATCCTAACAGAGCAATGGAAAGAGAAATTTTTGAAGAATTACGTCTTTATCAGAATTTTGAGTATGTCTATCCTCTCATCTTTCATCATGAAGACTCAAAGGTTATAATTCACGATAAAGCAGTGGATAAGAAATTTCAGGCTTATGGTGAATTATTTAAGTGGTGCCATACTCTCTTTTTAATTGCAACTTTTAAATCTGAGAGAGTTTTTACACTCGATAGTTTTGTTGTTTTCGATGGTGAAAAAAATGAGGACAACAAGTTCCTTTATCGTGATGTAGCTCTCCTAGATATTGACTCACCTTTATATTGTAAGGTTAAACCCGTGGCTCGCTACAAATGTGGGAAACGAAAAGCCAATTCATGCATTGATTTAAGTGGTTTTCAGACTCCTACGCTTGAATATCTGAGACAAAGGCAAACTAGCTGATTTTTTTGCCGTTTACACCGTAAATTCTAGTTTTCCTTTAAGTATTCTTAATTATAACTTGTCTTTTTAGTAATGGTCACTTATTTACAAATTAGGACTCATAGACGAGAAAGGTTAATTCATTTTTTTCTTAATTCTTAGTTATCATTAAGTATACTATTCTATAGTTTACATTATCCACTAAAATGTAAAGTGGTAGAAACCATTACAATACATTCCCCGCAGCATAAGGGATGTTAAACGGGTGAATAAGTAACAAATTGATGTAAAAACTAAGAGATATTATAATGAATCTCCTGTGAAGTGGAGCGGAGACCTCAGAAAGATGGATTAAGTCCGCCCCAAAACCTCCGCTCCACCATATATTTACACATAGACAATAAAAAACATTATGCCCAACAGAGACTCACTATATCTAAAGTACCTATATTAATGGTTCAGTAACTACACTTAATAACATTTAATTATACATAGTGAAAATAATTTCACCTATCATAATATATACTTTTACTCCATATTTGTGATATGGATTAAGCCAGCTCAATGGTGTTAGTTTGAGTATTGATAGAACTTTTTACGTAACTCTGTCCATCCCTAAAGGTATAGGAGACGAGATAGATCGTCTAATCAAGAAATTGGGGTACTGGCCGAGTCGAAGTGCTTTCGCACGCGAAGCATGCTTAGAAAAGATTCATAAAGAGAAGCAGAGATTGGGCGGTTCGATTCCGGGGGACTAAACTGGGGATCAGCCCTCGACAAACGGCTCAGAAAAATTGAGCGCGGAAGCTCCCTAAATAAATAAGAGGATGATAAACATGCAAAAAATGAAAATGCCGATAATAACAAGCGTAATAGTAATCGCACTGGTTGCAACAGGATTAGGAATGGGAACCATGGCTTGGTTCTCTGATAGCGAGAATGTAGCAATCACCATCACAGCAGGAAATGTAGATCTACGAATAGCATTAGCTGGTGGAACTTATGGTGATGGTTTTGCAGTTGATTTCCCAGAAGGTTTTGCTCCTGGAGACTCTTTCGAGATTCACGTATACTTAAAGAACGTTGGAAACGCTGGTTCAAAGACACTTTGGGTATATGGAGACAATTTAGTTGGTCCAAACAAAGGTCTCGCAGATCATATCTACATCAGTAATGTCACTTTCACTGATGATACAGGAATCTCAGGAAGCGGTTGGACTACACCACCTATGCTCAACTATGAATCTCGTTTCGGTGATAAAGTAAACGAATTAACTATTACGGACTTTACAACAGTTGATTTAGAAAACGAAGGCTATATGCGGTTTTACTGGGGAACATGGTTCGATAAAGACTATCTTGAAGCTAATGGCGACAGTGTTCAACAAGTGAAACTAACGTTCACATTCGATGAAGATGCGGATAATGAATGGCAAGGTAGGGCTTGCGGTTTCGACATCGTGTTCCTAGCAACCGACGACCAAGGCTATGGCCTAATCTGGCCAGTAACTTAATCTATTATATCTCTCAAAAATTTCCCCTTTTTTTCTGATTGGGCCTTGAAGGCTCCTGATGAGGCTCTGAGATGAGCCGAAATCGGAAGGGAACAAAATGAAGCTACAAAACATAGTTACGTACGCAGTTTTAACCATAGTTTGCTTAATGTTAGTTGTTTCCATCATTTGCACCAACTTCCCATTTCTAGTGGGTGCTGATAATGCGTATGAGGTTTTGGGTGGAAGCATGTTTCCAGCTCTCAAAGAAGGCGACTACATCTTCAATAAGGCAGTGGACCCCTCCACAATCGATATAGGCGACATCCTCACCGTGATGCCTGGGGGATCCGTTTACACTCACCGCGTCTTCGAAAAAAGGGAAGATGGATTCATATTACAGGGGGATGCTAACGAAGATCCCGACATAACACTCATTAAACCATCCCAGATCATTGGAAAATTAGTTTTTGTTTTCCCATACAGTTTCTTTGAATCTCCATACGGATTCATAGCAACAATGTGGATCCCAGCTGTCATCATCATCGTTAAACAGGTTCACTTAATAATTAAGCGTCGAAAGAGAGAAGGCTCTCAAACGTTTGACACAACCACTTTCCTACTTGCCATCATCCTAGTTTTCAGCCTCACACGCCTCGTTTCACCCTTTTTCTTGGGGAGTGGTGCTTACTTTTCTGATTCTGAGTCTGCAAGCGTGACTTTTCAGGCTGGAATTTGGCACGTAGACGCGACGGTTGACATTGATCCTGACACGTTGAATCTGGGCAGTCAAGGCCAATGGATCACAGTCTATGTCATGATAGAGACGGATTATGATGGGGTCATCGATGTTGGCACAGTCATACTTGACGATACTGTTCCAGCTGATTGGGGTGAGATTCAGGAAGATGGTCGCCTCATGATCAAGTTCGTTAGAACAGCCGTGATAGATCTAATCCCTGAAGATGTAAACGAGGTTACTCTCATGGTTTCGGGTGAGTTCACAAATGGAATGCAATTCTCAGGCTGGGACACCATCAGCATCGTGAATAATGCTTAGAAACAAAGTTAGCGGGGTGGTTTAAGGTTCGTGGTGACGGTAAACCTAGACTATACATATTATCTAGCTGTGTGAATTTAATTCGGGAGCTTCAAGGTTACAGCAGGGATCGCAAGGTTAACGATCATGCAATCGACGCATTAAGGTATGCGTTAGCTAATCATCAAGCATTGAAAAGTGGGGAAATATCGATTAGTTTCGGAGTGAGACCGAGATAATACAATATACCATAAAAAATAAAAAAAGAGAGGAAAATTGGGTATTGATACGACTTTTCTAACCTTGAACCAACTTGTAAATGTATCCAGGGAATGCAGTAGAAACTCCCCATCCTTCAGCCATATGAGCTGCGTATGCTCCAGTTGGAATTTCATCTATTTTCTTATATACGGCGTGTTGTCCCTCAACAGTTCCCTCTACCGCCCAAGTCTGCTTCTGACCAGACCCATTCTCCATATCTACCCAAGTTGTCGTACCTGGACCCCGCACTTCGGTTAAAAGATTTTTATTCTTACCTACAGCCTTACTAGGTGCTGCCATGACAGGTATTATACTAAAGAGTATGGCTTGCAACAACCAGTGTTACCAATATGCCTGAAATTGCTTTTGTTTTCATTATTATTTTTTCTCCATTTATACTTCTATTTATACTAAATATATCCTCTATTTTTTAGTACTTAATACTTACGAAACATAGTTATGAATAATCTATTTATCACATCAAAGCAGTTCACGGTTTTCAAAGACTTATTCTCAACCATTCTAATGGTTGGATCATAGTTGAATACAAGAACAACAACAAAAAGAAAAATGGTGATAGGAAATTAGTGAATCATACGTTTCGTGATAATTCTCAAAGCGTTTAACGTTGCAGTAGCCATGGTGACTAAGACGAATGCACCTGTTGACACCATCATCATCGAGGGTACCTGAAAGCCCTCTGCAACGATTAGCAATAAAACACTACTTATCAAGATAAGACCCATCTGTCGAATGCTTTTTTCGGATACCTTGAACTTCTTTTTGAGACTGACTATTAATGCAATTGGCGTGAAATAGACTATTCCAATTAATGAACTTGCGATCAAACCAGCGACGACCACACCAAATTCTGGGAGAAAACTGAAGACAGAGAAAACGGTTGAACTCACTTGAAGGATACCAATCAACGGGTAGAGTACCACCTTCATAACATCTCTCAAGACTGAGTTATCTGCGATGACTAAAGCAACACTTGGACTAAATGAGTAGTAGAACTCATTAAACATCGTCATGAAGCTGCTACCAGCAAAGGTACTATACACCGTATTATCCCTGAACCCCCGGAGAAACTGTACCTGTGGACTCAACTCAGAGCCATAAGTGGCAGTTGCGATAAGGCAACCAGACTTCTTAACTGTAAAAGACTTTGATGAACTTGAAGAACCGTCATGGGTAGCATCACTATCCCATGAACAAGATACACTCCATGAACCATCAGCGTCAGGCGTGTAAGTGTTGCGGTAGTTACCGTCTGAACCTGTCGTAACTGTTCTTGTAACCGTTGAACCGTCAGGCTTCGTATAGGTTACGGTAACGGTTTTGCTTGAAAGTGCAGGGTCAATATCTCCTGAAACAGTGATTGAATCTTCTAGATTGATTTCAGAGGAAGAGGTTGAACATGAAAGAGTTGTAGATATTTTAGTAACAGTGAAAGATATTGATGAGCTAGATGCACTTGTAGAATTTGCATCTCCATCCCACGACGCTGTTACACTCCAAGATCCATCAACATCAGGCGTATATGTGTCGGTATAAGCTCCAGGATTCGTCGTGTCAGTTCTAATCAATGTTGAACTGTCAGGTTTAGTGTAGGTTAAGGTAACAGTTTTACCTGAGATTTCTGGATTGATAGAACCTGAAACCGTGAGAGAATTACCCAAGGTTAAACTATCTTGGGAAACTGAACATGATATAGTCGATGTAATCTTAGTTACTATAAAGGTGACTGCGTTATCATCTTCTCCACTATTAGTGAGACTGTCAGTGGAGATAATATCAACTAAATATGTTCCAGAACTTGACCCAGTACTATCCCAAGTTCCCGTATAAGTTCCATCACTCTCAGGATCCGTTAAGGTTACGGTTGCAATGTTTGTTTCATCAGGGCTCTGAATATATGCGACAACACTATTTACTCCAGAAGGGTCACTAACATCGACACTAATCGTAAAAACGGTCCCAGTGGAACCAGAACCAGGATTAACTCCAACATTGCTTATTGTAGGCGATGCAGTATCAGGTGCAGGTTCATCTCCATTTGACGTTCCTTCCGTAGAAGCTAGAAATGACCAATCAGAAGCTGAGTCAGTGTCTAAACCATTTGGATACCTCTGCCAACTCCAACCATTATTTTCAGTATCGCTTTTTACAGGTGTCCTGTCAATTTCTACATCTCCAGAATCTCTCAGGACTACAGACTCATCATTATTATCTAACCATTGCGATCCACGATTGTAGACATAATATCCATCAGCCAGTATTATGGTACCTTGAGAAATTGTGACAGTAACTGTTCCTCCATGTGTAGTTGACAATTTCCAACCACTTAGGTCAACACTACTAGATGAGGGATTATATAGTTCAATCCACTCCTCCACACTTCCAGAGTTATCATCCCCAGGAGGATTCAATTCAACTTCATTAATCACTATGGGCTCATTTGAATCGGCTGGATTCAAGTTATCTCCGTTTGAATTTTGTAAATCTGAATCAACATAAAGTGAGTGTAAAACATCTGCTACATAATTAACTGCAGAATTCAATGATTCTCCACATCTATCAGTAAATGCAGGATTACCCCAATCATAATTCTCCTCCATCCATACACACGTCAAGTCGCCATCAACATCAAATGTTGTATCGTACGCCAAATCCACTGCAGCATCGTATGCTGTTATTACCTCGAGGCTACCATCGTATGAGAGGTATATATTAAAGTCGTCAGTGTAACTGTTGGTTCTAGTGTTCACGTAACTTTCATAGTCACTGTGATGTAGTTCAACTCCCCAGACAGTGGGTGCACCCATCACGTGACCAAACACTGCCAAATCAGCAATGTAATGAGTCATTATCCCTGCATGTTTAGCCGCATTTACAAAGTCATTAGTATTCAGGTAATTCAGTGCTAGATTGTATTCTTCTAATGCTCTATCAGCTGAGACATCGTCTTGTAAGGTTTCATCAGAGGCATAGTATATGTGATGTTTTGTGTTGTCACCTATTCCATCGCTTACCCCACCATTATCTGGTAACTCAGTTCCGTAGAGATATGTCGCCAAATTATTCTCAATATATTCTTTCTCGTTACTTGGCAGCCAATCTAAAGCGTGTTCCGCAATCCAGTCATGAGTTCCATAATCTGGGTTAGAAGGAAATTCGCTATATCCACCATTACTCCAACCAAAAACAGAAGGAACAAACACGGATACAGTAAGAATAAGAAACAATGGAATTAACAAGTGATTCTTTGAGAACCTCTTAACCCTCATCAGAATACCAATTCTAAATAGAATTTAACTACATAAACCCTTTTGGGTAATTCCAGTATTCAACCTTCTTCACCCAATCCCCTTTACGTCCTCTACCCTTGTCAAGATACAAAGTTTCCCTGCTTACAACAACCATCTTTATTTCTTCCTAGAACCTGCACGTGTATTTATTCCGGCTGCTTCCATCTTCAAATTTTTCAACTGCACACCCGCATCCTGCACATTAAGAATACCTCTCAGTTTAACTTTCGCTTTAGCCACTTGCATATTCTCGTTACAATACACGCATCTCTTCCGTTTCTGTCCCTGTTCCACAATGTGCAGTTGGCCACATTTGTAGCAATAAATAATATTACACCTCACCATTTATTTGCATCTTCCTTAGCTTTCTTATGAACTGCCTCTATGGCTTCAATATCTTCCTTCGTGTATCCACTACAGTCAACACATTCACCATGTTCATCTACTCTATCTAAACAGTAGCGATGTTTCGTTTCATATTCACAATCTTTAAATTTCATTTCTTAGCCTCTGTTCTGTGGAAAAGCGTAAACCCCTAGGTTTATTTTAATTATTTTCCCTGACACTTCATCTTTAACATTAATCTACGCTAACCTCATCTTTCCATCTACAGGTTTTTATTTGCCTAGTTTTACCAGTTGATTCACCATGTTATCGAAGTTAATTAACCCCATCTTCCGAAACATAAAATCTTTCTTCCACCCATTTAATTTAGGCTGGGGTGTATTAGAAGAAAAACGTTAACCTTGTTTGTATCACATCCATTTAAATATGCAGTTAATCAATTAAAAAAACATATCCACGAGTCTTTCTTAACTATTCTTCATAAGACAAAGACTTCGCAACATAATTTTTAATTCTTATAAAAAAGTGGGTAATAAAGATGAGTAAATTAACGATATTCGGTATCTTAAACAAGATTAAATGGGATAAAAAGGAGAATCCTATTGACAATAAAATTTCTTATAGACATGATGGTGCTCTAGAAAACAAGAGAAGTTTAATGTGTAGCGAAATAAAGACGTTAAGTCCAAATTATTTTCAATATGAATCTGTAGATGGAACAACGATCATTCCATTTCATAGAATATTACAAATTAAGAACATAAAGACAAATGATATACTCTATACTAAGATCCATTTGAAAAAAGAATAAAGACTAAATACGGAATGAGTAAAACAAAATGAAAGCTGGAAAAATCCTCCATCGTTTTACTGCAAAGAATAGGAAAGATGTTTTTCTTAGAACGCTAAAATGGGACGATTTGGATGATATTGTAGAGCTGGTTAATTCTCTGGTTGATGAGGATGCTGATATTTTTACAGACCGTAAGGTTACGAAGGATGAAAAAGCTGATTGGTTGAAGAAAAAACTGGATTTATTAGAGAAAGATGAGGAACTTCATATGGTAGCTGAGGTTAATGGAAAAGTTATAGCAAATTCCAGTTTAAAGAAAAATAAGGGGATGTCAAGTCATACTGGGGAAATAGGCATTATTGTCGGAAGACAGTATCGGAATATTGGTATAGGGACAAAGATGTTGAAGACATTAATTAGTCAAGCTAAAAAAATGCAAATTAGGTTGTTATATCTTGGAGTTTTCTCTACAAACAAGTTGGCTTATCGTGTTTACGAGAAGGTTGGATTCAAGGAATTTGGACGTAGACCAAAATTTATCTACAAAAATGGAAAATACATAGATGATGTACTCATGGTGAAAGAGTTAGAGTAATGAGGTTAACGGTTTGAATCTGAAAGCAGTTCTTTTTGATTTAGGGGGAACGTTGATAGATTTTGATGATGCGGGTTTATTTTCTGGTCGGAAAGCATTACATGACTTTCTAGTTCAAAAGAAGTATGATGTTATCCTCGATCGAGTGGTTCAGATTTCTAAAGAGGTTTGGGAGACGTACACGATCTTTGCCGATAAGACAATGATTGAAGTGGAGTTTCAAATTTTAATGAAATCAATTCTTTATCAATTACAGATTGATGACTACGCAAATATTGAGTTAATAGAAGAAGCGATTATGAAGTTCTATTGGCCCATAATTGAAGGAAGTTATCATCTCAAAGGTGCATCAAAACTTCTGTTAAAACTACAAGAGAATGGCATTAAATTGGGATTAGTAACCGACAATGAGAGTGAATTTTTCCATAATGGATTACTCCAAAAATATGATTTCGAACATTTTTTCGACTCAATCATTATATCCTATAAGTTAGGAATAAGAAAACCACACAAAACTATGTTTCTTAAATGCCTTGACACTTTAAACATCAAACCATCGGAGGCTATTTTTATTGGTGATAAACCAATCCATGATATACGTGGGGCGAAAAACATCGGTTTACAATGTATATGGATGAAACGAAGGGCCTATGACGATGTTCCAATTAAACCTGATTGGACTGTTGAATCAATAAAACAAATTGAAGAGATACTATTCACCGAATTACTAAAAACTACTTAACTCATTATGTTGGGGTTTGGAACTAAAAGTTAATCCTATTTGTTGATTTATGACAATAAAAGCGATAAGATATACTAGTGATCCACCTAAAAATATTATCAGAAGTTCCCACCAGTACTTTAACACGTCCTTCATTTTTCTCATCTTCATCATTATATGTAGTACTTGATACATAATCCGTACTTATTTCATTTAATATTTATGAAACTAAAGTACTCCTAATACCGTTCGAAATATTTATAAAACACTGTAGTTTATCGAGAAGGTTATGTCCAGAAAAAACTATAGAAGCCTGACACTTCCTGAAGGTTTATACAAGAAATTGAAGAAATACGTTGAACGGTCTAATGGAAGCTATGTATCAGTCTCAGAAGTTGTAAGGGAAGCCTTGAGGGACTACCTGAAAAATACTTCTTAATCCAACCTTAAATCCAAATTCTAATAAACAAATATAATTAGAAAAAAGGGTAAAGATAGGAATAAAAAAGAAGGTAGAGGGGATTATTTCTTGCCTTACCCCTAGACTGTTTAACACCGAGCTGTTGCATCAGACCCATCTGATCAAAGAGACCCCAACATTCCACAATCTTCCCACCGATGATACGGTAGATGCATATCTCCATTATCGTAACCCGCTTCTCTGTAGGAGGGATTCCCATGAACTTGCCTTGGTGGGTGCCGCTAGCTGTAAATCGACACACTACCTTATCCCCTTCGGCGATGAAATCCTCAATGATGACTCGGTTATCCCTCTTGAGTAATTCGTCCACGAGATGAGAGCCAACAAAACCTGCTCCTCCGGTCACGAGCACCTTGAGATCCCTCAACTTCACATTTCCTCACCCTTCTCACAATACGAAAAATATATTCATTCGATATATCGTTATATATAACATCTTATGTAGCGATGTATGCATGTGAATCCCCATCCAAAGTGATTCTTGGATGACCGATTCAGACTAATCCACAGGAAGGAAAACAGAAGTGCGCTCGTGTAAAATCTTATTAAGGGTTCAAGTTAAAACGTTGTTATCAAGTGGCAAATTCTAATGATGGAAATTCATACTCTTCTATATTCCCAAACCGTCTTTAAAGAGAAGAAGTTGGTTTCATTAACACAGATAGCAGATCTTCTTTCTGATGAGGCCATTTTATGGGTGGACATAATCAATCCAAAGGAAAAAAAAGATTTAGAGGATCTAGAGGAAATGTTAGGTTTGCATCCATTAGCCTTAGAGGACTGTGTGAATATTCGACAGCGACCAAAAGTGGAAGATTATAAGAATAATGTTTTCATTATCTCCAGAGGTGTTGATCAAGATCTCAAAACGGGTAAGCTAATAGAAGGATTACAGTTAGGTTTACTCTTTGGGAAAGGGTTCGTTGTTACTATACACAAGGATCCAATTCCTCAAAAAAAGATAATTGAGAGGATCAAAAAAAGGAGACCATCACCAGATCAAGGCATCTCTTTCCTAATCTACACTCTCTTGGATCTTGTGGTTGATGATTTTGAGGAGAAAGAAAGAGAAATGGAAGATAGCGTTAGTAGAGTGGAGGGTAAAGTTCTTCGTAATCCGACAAGTGACATTCTATCAGAGATTTTCGTCAACCGACAAAATCTCCTCTTTTTGAGAAAATTGATGCGTCCACAGAGAGACGCAATACGGTTGTTGGTAGAGAAAGGGCACCCCCTGATTCATCCTGGGATGGATTTCTATCTGAGAGATGTACTGGATCATGTTCAGAGGACCCTAGATAGTATCAACACCCAGCTAGACATTACCAATGGTTCTTTGGACATATATCTCTCTTCGACCAGCAATAAAATGAACTCTATCATGAAAATACTCACAGTGTTAAACACCATCTTCATGCCATTGACTCTAGTTATTGGTCTGTATCAAATCACATTTCAAGCCCCATACCCCGTTTGGGAAATCGGCCCCAATATCGCACTAATCATCATGGCAATTATTGTATTCTTCCTTATCATCATGTTCAAGAAGATAAAGTGGATTTGATCTTCAAGAGTAAGAAAACAATGTACCTATTCCCTCTAATGAACCGAAACACATAGATTACTTCTAGGATTTCACTCACAATGATCATGCAAGGATTATCCTAAGTACAAATGAAATCATAGTTGGATCAGCAGATGTGAAAAGTGATTGTTTAGGTGGACGACGATACGATTCAGCAATCTGGACAAACAATCCTATACTGGTACGATCAGGAAAAACATTTATTGATAAAGTTTGGAACGAATCTAAACCATTAACTTAATTTTAGATTTGGGGAATAATTTTTAATCCAAAGTCTCTTGATAGTCTTACTTATGCTTAAGAATACTTCATAATAGGTTTTTTTAGGGAAGCTTTATCCTGCTCTTTTACCTAAAGTATGACTGTTTTCGTTATGTTCTTTCTCTGTTTTTCTTCTATCTATTCATGTATTTTATAGAAGACTCAAAACCGTTGATTTAATCATATAAGAGATACAAGATGCAGCGAAGAAGTATATTTACCTCTTAAGTTTGGTTGCGAGGAAGACGTTGTCATTAGCGTTCTCACAAGCAAGTTCAGGTTAACCATGTTTGTTAAAATATGAGCTGTTTAGCGTGCGCATAGTCCCAAACCCAAAGCTAGTTAGCTCGATTTTATTTTATGAAAAAGACTCTCCGATTGTTTGGGTTTGGTATTAAATTTTAGTCACAAATCTAATTAGCTACTAAATTATAGTAATTTTGGTTTACAGAGATTTTCTTCTTTTGCTGCTATTCGCCCACACTTTGTACATATGAACTTTGCTCCTCTAACCAGCGACTTGATTTGTAGTAAAGTGGTATCACCTCTTTTGACCATCTCGCAAAGGTGGTAATAATGGCCAATGTGTGGTGATTTCGGCGGTAATAGTGTCCAAGCACCTTTGTACAAAATTTTAATCCTCTGTAGATAAGTTACATAATGATGTTTTACTATACATATTTATTTCGGTTTCATATATTTTGTTGATTATGTACTTTTTAAATATTATATTTGGAGAAGTATAAACATTTATTCGCTGTTTTTCTAGCAAAGCAAACAAGTATTATTCCTGTTTTTCGTGTAGTTATAATGCCAGAGCTGATTGGAATTGTTTTTGAGATAACTAGTACGAAACTTGATTATTCATCACTTAACGAATATGTTTGGGATTAAATTTTAATCCTAAATTCTATTAGTCTTAATTATGCATATAGTATATCAAGTCGTTTCCTTATCCTTGTTTTAAGAAAGGAAAGTTGAAATGATCCAATAAGAGTATTTTAATAACACCCCATTTCTTGAGATGTGACGAGTAGATTGTTTAAAGAGGCATGGACAGTTGCTATCGAGTCCCTGAGTTGGATGGAACTGCAGGGACTGAGTGAACGTTTGGCACTAATGAAGACGGTTAAGCAGTTGAGATTAAAATATTCTGCAGCTATTGGACTTGCTCATAAGCTAGTTTATGAAACATTGCGTAGAAAAAGTTTTATTGATCGATTTGCGAATATAGCCTTAGCCCCCCATTCATTGGAGCATTACACTCTTGGTGTAAGGGCTTTTCTTCGCCTGTATATTTATCAGACAAAGTTTGTGAAGGGCGGTTTTAAGAATGCGGTGAATATAGCGAACATTGGACGTTCGATTTTAGGATGGCGTGATTTACAGGAGGTAGAAGAGGCTCTTGGTAAGATACTCAAAATGGAGTCTAAGAGTATACTGAAAGGTTTAGACCTTGAAGAAAGAATTGGTTTGGTAACAGGTCATCCTACTTGGTTTGTTAGTTACAGTATACAACTGCTTGGTGAAAACGAAGCATTGAGATTCCTAGAAAGCTCTAACAGGTTGTTACCCACATACATAAGAATAAACACGCTGAAAGGAACTAAAACGTCTCTGCTTAGACGATTGACAGAAGACGGTATTGTCCCCGAAGAAGTTAAGCAACTCAGATATACCTATAAAGTAGTTGAAACCAAAAAACCTCTTGTGAAAACAGATAGTTTTCGCAACGGTCTCTTCTATATACAAGATAAAGCCAGTAGTCTAGCTGTGGAAATAGCTGACCCTTTACCGGGAATGACTGTTCTAGACATATGTGCTGCACCTGGAGGAAAAACAACTTACTTTGCTCAACTGATGAAGAATGAAGGTACAATCTATTCTATTGATTACTCAAAAAGGAGGATGCAGATCTGGGATACAGAGACTAGGAGGATGGGCGTAAAAATAGCTGTTCCAATAGTTTTTGATGCACAGATATCTTTTCCATTGAAGATTTCAGCTGATCTAGTTTTTTTGGATCCACCTTGCTCAGGTACTGGAGTATTTAGTAGAGCACCCTCAGCTAGATGGAGAATCACGAAGGATTCTGTTAACGCGATGTCAGCTATTCAATGGCGAATGTTGAACGAATCCGTGAAATATGTGAAAGAGGGTGGGCTTTTAGTATACTCAACCTGCAGTATCACAGTGGAAGAAAATGAAATGATAGTGGAAAAGCTCCTTGAACTGCATCAAGAGCTAGATCTTGTAGACACAACGCCCAAGCTCGGTGTATCGGGATTACGAGACCTAACAAAATGCCAGAGACTGTACCCACATATGCATGATTGTAGCGGCTTCTTTGTTGCCAAACTAGTGAGAGCCAACTCTTAGACAAAGCTCACACCACCCACACGTCCCCACCAAACAACCATTTTTGACAAGCCCTCATTCACTTCGTTCATTTCGGGGGGAGAGTTACATAGCTTCCGACTCTCCTCAAACACAAAAGTTGACTCCCCCTCACTATCTCTAAGGAATATCCTAATTTTTAACAGATAATAAAAATGGGGGATGTTGATACCAAATAGAGAAGGATGGTAGCCCGGAGGAGACGTGCATATGCTCACATAAGCTAAAAAATTCTTGGCTTTTTCCTCTTTTCTACATACTTACTAGGGGCTATTTTAGCTAGTTAGGGGGATAATTAGAGTTACATCAACCAACGAATGATAAAACAAGAGACACTCGCCCTATTTCTCCCTGAATAACCGGAGATGTCTCCCGAAGACTTAACTTAAAATTAATTTTGAATTTCATCTAATAAAGCATTAAATTTATTAAAAAAATAAGATTAAACGAAATCCTTTATTTATCTCTACCATATTTTGTTAAATTTTCGATATTTGTCTTTATGATATAAAATACTACAGAATAATACACATAACCCAAAATGACAAGATTTGACAATATCTGAGAAAAGTTAGAAAAAAGATCCGTTCATTAATCAAATCCAAACAAGCTTAATTCAGATTTGGCATTCATAAAAGATATTAGAAGTTAGTTCCTTAATGATGTCTGTGAGAGACTTTTATGAACGAAGTGCGTAAAATATTGGTGTTGAAGACGCTGAGTTGGAGAGTAATCGCCACATGTACAACTATGTTTTTAGCTTATGCAGTTACGGGTCAATTAGAGTTTGTGGCGAGTATAGGCATAGGAGATGTGATTTTAAAAATAATATTTTATTATATGCATGAAAAAGCTTGGAACAGTACCATACGTAGTATTCCCAATCTCTATTCACCTCAAATAGACTTAGACTAGCTAGAGCTTGATGAGTAATTATTGTCTTTTCAGTCATCTTATTTTTTCCTTTCTCCTTCCGATGTTATACTGTGAGCCGTGTTGGGGATCTGACTAGGTTCTCAAAGCCAAGTTTAGCTGCCGTAAGAGAGTAGATGAGCATGCTGGTCAGGGAGAGAAGCACATGAGGCTTCACTCTGGCCAGCCCTCTCCCCCTCAGATTGTCCAGGTTGAAGTGACTTTTTAGCTTGGAGAAGACGCGTTCGATGGACTGCCTCTTCCTCTTCAGCATCCTGTAAAGCTGAGAGCCCCGTTTGATGATTGGCTGGAGCCTCAGCCTCTGCGCCAGGGTTCTAGGCTCTCTGTGACGTCTGTTTGGGAGCGGTATCACGGTGCAAGCGCCAAGCCCGTGAGCCTCAAGGTGGTTCTTAGCTGAGTGATAGTTACCATCCGCTCCAACTACCCGCATGTGGATAGGGAACCGAGATGCCTTCCTTCTTCGCTTTGTTTGTATGATTAGATAAAGAGTGGACTTTTCCATTTGTATGAAACATACAGAAACCACATATTACGTGTTTCTATCCTCTATTTGAGGTAGTTTGAACCCGTCAGGTACCAAAGGATGAAGCCATTCTACAAGTTCTATGTCCTCAACCAATAATATTCCCCCTCTTACCGTTTACTAAGCTATACGTCGCACAATGGATCAATCAATGTTCAAAAAAAGGAGCTTTGGAGGATATAAGGAGTATTAGCGTGTGTAGTTTAGGTCCTTTCATAATGTTTACGGAATTGACACTGTTCAAGTGAATCAGTATCCTCTTTACGCTCAAATATTGGGCAGGCAGAAGCGGTAGGTTCAAACTTATATCGGTACATTCGCACGCAAACACCTTTTCGTTGGTTACTCATTTGCTAAAACCTATCAACTTTACTCTTTTTCTGCCTCCATTTATGGTAACATTCTTGGGAGCAGAAATGCTTACCCAACGGATGGGTTTTTCGCATACCTCGCAGGGGTTCCCCTTGTATAAACTATGACTTATTCTCTTCTCAACTCCTTCAGTTTTTCCTGAACCATCATATTTTATCTATAGATTATCAACTTCTCCTCCTCAAGCTTTCGCTGGAGCTTCACTATGGCTTGGTAGACCTCTTCTTCTGTCTTCGCGCCTGTGATCACAAGGCGCCCATTCGTGTAGATGAGGATGACAACCTTCGGCTCATCCATCCTGTGGATGGCTCCTGGAAACTGCTCGGGTTCATACATGATTCTCTCAAGGACGTAGACTGCTTTCTCTATGTCTACCTGACCTCCCAGGCTTGCTGAGGCGACGATGTTTACGATCTTTATGGTGGGTTTTCCCACTATGAGGATGCCGTTCTCCTTTAGTTGTTGGATGACCTTCATGACAGCTCTCTTCGCCTGCCTCTTGGATGTGGCGCCTACGCAGACCATCTTTCCAGTTCTGAAGATTAAATGCGCCGTTTTGGGTTTTTTCAATTTGAAGATGGCGCCGGGGAACTGTTGGGGTTTGTATACGACTCTTGGGACGGCCTTGATGATGGAGTTCAAGTCCAGGGATTGGTTGAGGTTGACTGAGGCTACGACGTTCACGATGCTTACGCTCGCTTTCACTTTGGATAATGGCAACTCTTTGATTCTCTTGTGTTCAGTGATCTGTTGTAACGATAAATGTTTTGGTCAGAGATTTGGTTTTGAGGTTTCTAAACGTCATCAATACCTTCAATGGGAAAGTGAAGCGTCGATTAGATGAATTCTTCAGTTCAATTCGCTTTAACCTCATTCACTCTTCGTTTCTAATACCTAGTTAAGTAGAGACTGATGAATTAGATTGGCAGAACAATAATCTCGAAGGTATAGAGAGAGGTAAGATCTTTGAAGAGGAATTTTACTGATCCTTCTTCAACATTTCAGGTGGATAACCTTTCTTGAAATAGGCTTCAGGTATTACACGCATCAGACCTAAGATGTGTTTCTCGGAAGACCACCTTTTTAATTCGTAAGGTCCCTTTCGCTCCGCATCATAGTCGACTAATCCAAGTTGCCTGAGGTTTGTCAGGGAGTTATTGATGGCGTACTGCGATTTATTCACTAATGAGACCAACGATCTTGTATCCACCTTATTTCCCTCTTCTAGAAGCGCGGAATACACCTTGAACGCAGTATCATCCCTGCTTCCTAAAATGTTAAAAAATGCTCTCCTTTGCCGAATATTGTTGGCTGGATCATCGAGAATGAGAATCTTAATTGACGCACCTAACGCTTTGACATACACTTCTTCCATTAACAATTAATCACCACTATAGAACTGGTCCACTGCAAATATTAATGTTGACGAGGAATCCACGTTCTGCCCATTTCTCACTCAGGGAGTAGACGGTGAATGGGTGTTTTATCGTTGGATTTAAATAGAGTGCTGAGAATGAATGAAAGGTAAGACTAGGAATCCTTTGTTATATGGCTTTAATAGTCCTATGTGATATTTTGGTATCAGAGCAAAGGGAGAGAGAAGTGCAGATACATGTGAGCGTTGTTATCGAAACACGCTTCTTCTAGATGGCTTCGTTCACATCATTCTTAGCATTCGATCTATTGATATTTGCAAATAATGTGGAGCTGGAAAATCCTTGGAGAGCAACGAAATGTCGAAGCAAAAATTTGAGAGAAAAAAAATAGGGAGATTATTAGATGAGTGAACTTCTTTTCGAGAACGCCGAACTCCTGATGGAGATTGAAGGCTATGAACAAGAGAGTGTGAAAAAGAGTGAAAACGCGATCACCATTAAAGGATCCAAATCGGACTCAGATAAGACAGTCCTGATGTACATCGTCACATCGAACGTGATGGATGTCAACCAAGCAAATGCAGTACTGCAGATCTTAGAAAAAGAGAATGTTGACAAGTTCATTGTATTCGCAAATCGGTTCATCGCAGCAGCGAAAGCGAAGCTTAACAAGAGAGATATAGAGTGCTTTACAGAGGAGCTGAACATCTCAACAGTAATCCCTCTAAAAGATTTATACTCAACTGTAATTGATTATGTGAATCAACTCTGTATACTCAAATGTGGAGCCATCCCGAAATCCATATCTGAGTGTAAAGGTTACTCTGCGACCCCCATCGCATGTTCAAGTTGTGGGGGGAGTGGACGCATAGAAGGTCGAAATCGTCTCTGTAACATTTGTTCAGGTACGGGATTCAGGAACCAACATTATTCGTGCAAAGTCAGGTTAATCAGTGACAATGCGGATTATCATCAAGAGAACAGATGGATCAATCTTCTCCAGAATGATCTGTTAGTCCTCCTCAAAATGAAACATAAAGCGGTAAACGATGGTGAATCCGTGGACTCTTAAGAAAAGATGGATAACTGTGAATCATCAAGAAAAAGTAGAAGTAGAGCTTCATCACCTTATAGATATGGTTAAATCTAAAAATTTTTCATCATCACAAACTAAGAAGCATCTGAAACTTCCTCAAAACATTGATGAAGTCGTTTCTACCCTTAAACAATTCAAGAATTAAACTTGAATTTGTAATGGTTTTTATAGCATCTACTTTTTGTGTCCAATTGTAAGAGTGATTTTATCCAGTAGGAGCCAACGATCATCTTGATGTTGTGTGATGTAGCGACGAAACGCTTCCAATCCTTTCTCGTAAGCTGCTTTACTGATGAGAGTGAGAACTGAAGTAGATTTTAATTTGACAGCATTCAAGCGTTCTTCAGCTGTCTGGTATGTCTGTTGTGAAATCGTTTTGGATGAAACTCTATTGAAACCAGTTTTTTTTACCCATTTCTCCATCTTACTCTTCGTTGCATATCGTTCTTTATCTATCTCGAGTGTTTCTGGGAAGAAGACATGTTCTGGGTCATTAAGATCTTCAAGTGCACTATAGCGATTTAGAAGCACACCTCCAGGTTTTAAGACACGGTAACACTCACCTAGAACTTTTAATGGTGCATCAATATGGTGAAGAAGGTGAGACATGAAGACGGCGTCAAACGAATCATCAGAATAAGTAAGGGATGATGCGTCTTGTACATCCCACATTGCACGCTCCGCATCTTTTTTAACGCTGGCTCTGATTACCATATCTTCGGAAGCGTCAGCACCTGTGACAGAGTATCCGAGTTGAGTTGCGATAGGAATGGTGAAACGTCCTGTTCCACATCCCAAATCGAGAAGAGTTACGTCCCCTTGAACGTTAATCTTCTCTGCGATTAGTTTTAGCCAAATATCGGTATTTTGTTCTGATAGGGGTCGTGCATCATCGTAGACCTTAGCAATCTTACTGTAATCTGCTTTTTCGATAGATAAATCCTTCATGATACTCGCGCTTGTATAATTGTAGGATATAGAGTTCTTTTTAAGATAACAGGGTTACTTTATTTTTAATACTTATATTCTGTAAAAAGATTGGTGAAAAATCGTTCATGAATCTAAAAGCAGTTCTTTTCGATTTAGGGGACACACTTCTCCATCTCGATGATAATAAAAATGTGAATGACATATTCATGTTGGGTCATCAAGCTATGAGAGATTATTTGGTTGGTGAAGGAATAGATGTAGGACTGAAAGAGATTATGAAGGTTTCAAATGGAATATATGATGTCTATATTCCATTTTCTGTGAAGTCTTTTATTGAACTCAAACAACCTCTAATCTACTCTGCTATATTGTATCAACTAGGTATTGCCGATTACGCTAATGAAGAGTTGATTGCTGGTGCAATCAACAGTTTTCATGGTCCATTGGTTGAAAATTACCAGATTTATGAGGAGGTTAAAGGAGTTCTCAGTGAACTTAAAAATAGAAAATTAAAACTTGGATTAATCTCGAATAATTATAGTACAACGTATTTTTTTCGTTTGTTACAGAAGTTTGATTTAAACAAATATTTTAATGCAAAAGTCGTATCAAGCGAGATAGGAATAAGGAAACCTCACAAAGGCATTTTTTTCCAATGTCTTAAAATGTTAAACGTTACTAGTGAGAATTCAATGTTTGTCGGTGATCTCCTACGTAAAGACATTCAAGGCGCTAAGAATGCTGGAATGAAAAGTGTGTGGATCAACAGAACCAATGAAACAATAACTGCAGAGAGACCAAAACCAGACTACGAAATACACAATCTCACAGAATTACTGGAGATTCTCGTATGAGTCTACTATATTTGGAAAGGTTGTTATAGTGAATTTCAATTTATATGAATAAAATGGAGGAAAAAAGATGACACACACATCATTAGCTAATGCTTTGGTTGAATCAGGGGCGTTAAAGTTTGGGAAGTTTACGATCAAATCTGGAATCATAAGTCCCTACTACATTGACCTCACTTTGTTACTTTCTTCTCCGCAAGATTTCGAGTTTGTAGTGGATGCTGTTGTTGAGAAAATACGAACGATTCGTTCTTCTCAGAAGGTGGATAAACTGGCAAGTATTGCCCTTAAAGGTGCCTTGTTCATTCCAAGTATTGCCAATAAGTTGGATCTTCCATGTGTTGTTGTGCGGAAGGAGAGTAAGAAATATGGGGTGACTGGAAGGATTGCTGGTGGAAACATAGAACAAGGGGAACACATTCTGTTCTTTGATGATCTGGTGTCAAGTGGACAATCCAAACTTGAAGGTATAAAACCTTTAGAACAACTGGGGACAAAGATTGACATAGTATTAGTTGTGATTGATAGAGAGCAAGGCGGTCGAGAAAACCTTGAGAGACTTGGTTATCAGTTTCATGCCCTTGCAACAATATCTGAACTGGTTCATACTCTTCTAAAAAACAATAAAATATCAAATAAGGAAGCGAAAATAATTACAGATTATATGCAAAGTCTTCACACATCATGAAGTAAATGAATGAAAAAAATGCTGATAAAATCGAAGATGAATAAAAATTAAAAGTTAAATCTCACTCTTATATCCGAAGCTAATACAATTTTAAATGATTATAACCTATTAAAAATCCTTGAGAAATTTGGTACTCCACACATACACGGAAGTTATTCACTGCAATTGATGACCTGGAGAGACCTAGACATATACCTCTAAAATGATTCAATCAATTTGAAAAACTTTTTTAATTTGGGACTGGACATCGCAAAAAAACTCAAACCTCATAGAATGCACTTTAGAAATGAGCTCATTAATGAAACACCTAATCTTCCTAAAGGGTTGTATTGGGGGATTTACACCAAATTAACTTTTCGAGAACTGTGGAAAATTGACATTTGGGCGATGGATTCAAAACAAATAAGAGATTATCTTGAGAAATTTCAAGAATTGAAGTTCAAGATAACTGAAAACAATAGATCCACTATTCTAAAGATAAAAAGTTACTTCTGTAAGCATCCAGAATATCGAAAAAGTTTCTACAGCTTGGACATCTACAATTCTGTTCTTAAAGATAACATAAAAACAGAAAAAGAATTTGTAAAGTGGTTAAAAGAGAAAAAAGGGATATAAGAAAATAACACATTCTTTATTCTATGAATAAACAATTAACCTAAACCATAATCACACACGCACATCTTTTAGGAGTCTGGCGTAGACTCGGTGGAAAGTGAGGTATCTGGGTTTTTCGAGGGTATAAGGTTCTTTTAATAGGTTGAGAGGATAATATTTATATGGATTATAAAGATTTAATCTAATAAATAGTATATATTCTATATGTTTCTAGTCTAATTTTAGGTGAAATATGTTGGAAGATGAAATCTTTTATAAGCCTATGGAACATCCAAACCATCTCTGTTTTATGTTTAAGAGTGGAAAGGTGACGTTAGAACAATTCAAAGATTTAGTGAGGGAGCCAATGTATATTTGTAAGTGGTGTGGAAGGGTTGCAGTAAAATCTGACAATCTATGTGCAGCAACTTCCATACAGAAGGGCAGTTGCGGAATAACATAAAAAAATTACAGATGAAATATCTCTTAAAACCAATGTCTAAACCACGCTTAAATCTACAATTTACATATCAATACATAAAAGTAAAGTGATGTAATTAAGCTACTTTTCTCTCGATTGTTTAGGTATCTTCACTGTGAATGTGCTACCTTTCCCCACCTTCGATTTAACTAAAATCTCTCCACCGTGAGCATCTATAATCCGCTTGCAGACAGGTAAACCGAAACCTTGACCTTTCGACTTCGTCGTGAATAATGGTTGAAATAGTTTCGGAAGATCTTCTTTACGAATTCCTACACCCGTATCTTTCACACTTATTAGCACTTCGTCTGCTTTCTTGGATGCTTTAATCCTCAATTTGCCTCCGTCAGGCATAGCCTGCACAGCATTTGTAATCAAATTAATGAAAACTCGTCTCATCAAGGAGGGATCAACCTCCAGCTTCATCTTCTTTGGAACTGCTACAGAGACCTCAATTGTTTCAGGGATCTCCATCGATAAGAGAGTACTGTGGATAAACTGAAGCATACTGATTTCTATGAGTTCAAGATGAATGGGTCTCGCGTAATCTAAGAGGTCGGAAACTATCTTATTCATGTACATCACCTGCCGCTCCACCGTATCCAAATATGCTTTCACCTCACCCTTCTCTTCTAGTTTACTGGGTAATGATTCCACCTTCATCTTTGCTAAGTAAATTGTGTTGACTATGGCCTGCAGTGGGTTGCGTAAGTCGTGACCTACCATCCCCGCAGTCTCACCTATAACAGCTAAACGTTTCGCTTCAAGAAGTTGCTGCTCTATTTGTTTACGTTCAGTAATGTCTGTAGTGATGATTCCAAGATGTTTTCCTACTTTAAACGCTCGTAAAGTTAAATGTACATCACCAAACGTAGGATGGGGAACTATATCTTCAACGAAAAAGGGCTTTCCTGTCTGTAAAACTTCCAGATACTTAAAGAATCTACCTGATTCTTTAATATCTAACGCAATCTCTACTATATTTTTTCCTATCACATCCCTTTTCTCAGTTCCTTTAGGAAATAAAGCCATTCCCATATCATTGATGTCTACATAATTTAGTTCTGAATCAAAGATGAAAAAACCATCTGGTGATGAATCCATGAATTGAGTTAATCTCTCCTCACTCATCTGCAGCTCTTCAGTCCTCTTCGTAACTAGTTGCTCCAAATTTTCAGAGTAATCCTTAAGCTCATCTTCTAACTGTTTACGTTGAGTGACATCGGTTGAAATGCATAAGATGCCCTCTGGAACAGGATAACAATGTACTTCATACCATCCTTTCTGTCCATTTGGATAAGTGAATTCATCAAAGACTGTAGCAGATATTCGAGTTTCCATAACATGCCTGTGAATCCTGTGGAACTCAGAATCTTGTATATTCGGAAATAGATCCTCGATCTTACGCCCCAACATCTTATCCTTAGATCGTGAACCTCTATTTACCGCAGCATCATTAATTAACACCAGCCGCCAATCACGATCAAACACGAAGACTGCATCAGTAATGGATTCCAATAATGTTCTATATCGCTTTTCACTTGTTTTCAACGTATTCTCAACTTTCTTACGTTCGGTAATATCTCGTAAGATACTTACAAAACCAGTTACATTACCATCAACATTCTTGATGATGTCAGCACTAATCTCTCCGTTGAACTTTGAACCATCCCGACGCATCATAGTATATTCTGAAGTTCCAATATCTTCATCTATAGTTAGTTCCTGTATTTCTTTTGACGCTCTCTCTCTGTCGCTAGGAACAACAAACTCTAAAACATTTTTTCCAATGATCTCATTCTTTACTCTATATCCACTTAACGTTAACACCGCATCATTTACGTCAACAATAAACACCGTTCAGATCAGTAACTAGTATCCCATCACTCATAGAATCAAAGATACCTCTTAGTTTTTCCTGCGACTCCCGTAGAGCTTCTTCAACACGCTTACATTCTGTAACGTCTCGCATTATTGACTGAATGCCCATCCCCTTCGCATTGGATCTCAGTAATCCCCATTTGATTTCAACCGTGCGGGGAGTTCCATCTTTGTGTTGGAGAATCACTTCAAGTGGCTTGGTTATTTCTTTTCTTAGAGCAGAAATGAATAAACTCAGATAATTAGGAAGATCCTTTGCTTGAATGACTCCTATCTCTGAGAAGTGCTTACCAATAACTTCATCTTCAGAATAGCCTGAGAGTTTCTCTCCAGATTTGTTAAATGATGTAATCACGCCATTTAGATCCGAAGTTATTATAATATCAGGAGCCATTTCAACCAAAGTTCTATACTTCTCTTCTGATGATCTAAGACTCTCTTCAGCTTTCTTACGTTTGGTGATGTCTCTTACAATTGCTTGCATTCCAACCATTTTACCTGCATCTTTTATCAGACCCAACCGAACCTCACTCCAACCTACCTCCCCATCCTTATGGAGATATTGGGATTCGAAAGTACCTGCTATTTTTCCTCTAAGAATATCAGTGAACAATTTTACATATTTTGGAAGATCTTGCACTCGCATTGTTCCTAAATGTCTGAAATGTTTACCGACAAGCTCTTCCTTAGAAAACCCTGTTAAATTCAAAAACGCTTGATTAACTGATGTAATCATACCTTTAAGATCCGTAGTTATTATTCCATCAGGAGATAATTCAAACAGAGATCGATATAGCACATCAGACGTATTGGATTCCACTTATTCCTCAACTCCCATAATCTAGAATAAAAAAAAGAAGTTAAACTCTACTTGACTATCCAAATTGGAAAATAAAATGGATACCATTAACGTAAAGTTATAACCAATTTCGGATATAAAACAATCGCATAATCTAAACCTAATGTAACCGTAAGTGTCTTCAAACAGTGACATTAACAACTTTTTTATAAGAAAGAACTAAAAGAAGTTTTAATTGAAAGTGATATAAGAATCGTTCGACGTATTTGTATTACATATTTAAATACGCCCAGGTAAACAAAAAAATGTTATGGGTAAAACATTAGGTAATTGGTCAGTTTAATGGTAGAGATAGTTTATAATTATAGGTTTATACCCAATCATTCCATAAAAAATAAAATTAACTTTCCAAGATTAGGATCATTACACTAATCACAATACGGTTTACAGAGTCCAAAAATAAATCTCGCTTAAACTCATTGAAAAATGTTTTATACATCATGAAAAAAGAAGAGAAGTGGTATAAATATATGACAAAAATTACGGGCGCTAAAGCAATTGCAAAAATTTTGAAAAAATTTGACACAGAATATGTCTTTTATATCTTTGGTTACGGTGTTCCAAATCGAGAAATTGAAGATGAAGGTATAAAGATGGTGTTAACGCGGAACGAAAAATGTGCAGCCTACATAGCTGACGGCTATGCAAGAATTGGTCTAAAACCTGGAGTAGCTTGGGGTTATAGAGGACCGGGATCGATGAACCTTGCAGCGGGCTTAGCAGATGGTTATTGGTCCAGCAGTCCTATAATTGCTTTGACAAGCGCTACTCAGAAATCACATATACATAAGGACAGTTATCAAGGACTCCCCGATATTCGTCATTTCGATGAAGTGACAAAATGGAATGTGGATGTCCCTACTCCTGATATGATTGGAAATATTCTGCGTAATGCTTTCCAAGTAGCCACAAGTGGATGCCCCGGTCCGGTTCACGTTAACTTCCACGCAAATGCGATTTTTCAAGAAGTAGATCTTCCTGAACTTTTTGGCGATAAAGCATATTGTAAGATTCCTGCAAAGAGAACGAGGCCAGACCCTGAAGACACAAGATCTGTAGTAAAAGCATTAATTGAAGCTGAACGGCCTGTCGTTGTTGCAGGTCAAGGAGTTCTAATCTCCCAAGCTTCTGATGAATTGATACAGCTAGCTGAGATGTTGAATATTCCAATAGCTACAAGTAATACTGGTAAGGGTGTTATTCCTGATGCACATCCTTTAGCTATAGGCGTAGCAGGTTTATACTCAAAAGCGACAGCAAATCAAGTCATACAAGATGCTGACCTAGTATTCTATGTAGGATGTAAAACTGGAAACATGGTGACTTGTAATTGGACCATTCCTAAACCAAACACGAAAGTAGTACAACTCGATATTGATCCTGAATTTATTGCTAGGAATTATCAGACTATAGCTTCTATGGTATGTGACTCAAAACTTGGGCTCCAAGATCTTATAATTATGTTAAAGCAGATGGTTTTCAAACCTGCTAAGAAGAGTCAGGTACGGTTGAAAGAAGTTGAAAGAATCATCAAAGTTTGGAATGAAAAAGCAGATGCCGAGTTAAACTCTGATGCTATACCGATTAAGGGTCACCGTTTAATGAAAGAAATCAGACAAGCTCTATCGCCTCACGATATTTTGGTAGCTGACACAGGTTCAGAGACTATTTGGACAAGCCTCTTCTATGAAATATTAACCTCAGGAAGAAACTACATATGTGCTGCAGGATCTCTTGGATGGAGTTTTCCTGCATCGATAGGTGCCAAACTTGCAGCCGGTGACCGAAAAGTTCTTACATTGATTGGGGATGGAGGAATAGGCTACCACATAGGTGAGTTTGAGACAGCGGTGCGATATAAAATACCTTTTGTAACCGTTGTTTTAAATAATATGTCTTGGGCAAGACCACCCGCCACGCTTAAGAATCCAGTGAATTTTGCTAAAATAGCTACAGCTTTTGGTGGTTTCGGTATTAGAGTTGAGAGACCTGGAGACATTGCTGGTGCAATAGCTGAAGCCTTTGATTCAGGCAAACCAGCCATTGTAGACGTCATTGTAGATCGGAAAGAGAGTGGATATGTCGCTTTACTCACTTCAGGATCGTGGATATCCAACAAGAAAACTAATTTTTCATTCAAGTAAATACAAAAAACGTGTTGCAATATGATGTATCCAGGAAAATATAAAGTTTCTAAAAAAAAGATTAAATATTGAGAAGTAACGGAAAATAATAAGATGTGCCCTATGCTTTAAGGAATTAGAATAATTATGAATCCATAACCCTTGTTTTCCCCATAGTGAATGATGTGCTAATTTCAAGTTCTTCTAAAAATCAGTAATATTTCCGGCTAAAAGAGATTCCAGTTTCCACATATTAAGATTAAAAAGAAGTAAAGAGTTTAATTTATAGAAAAGAAATTGAAGGAAAGGCATTTCAGAACGGACTATGAAAAGAGGATAACACTTAGTAGGAAGAAGAAAAAAGCCTTATCCTAACAGAATAAAGAGCCAAAGAGAACAATTAAAATGTTTAAAAATCCGACAATAAGAGTTTACCTTTTATTAATATAGACGGTCTACTGTTAATGAAATGACATTTCAAAGTTATACTTGAAAGTTTTTCATCATTAAGCAGAACTTGAAGAAAGTTAAGGGATAATTATGACTATTTTAAGTAGAATGTTAGGGTATGTTAGAAACTATTGGCATTTAGTCACATTTAGCCTTGCTCTAACAGTAGTCTCTAGATTTTTAAGAATTTATGTTCCACTTATTTCAACTAAAGCGATTATTGACGATGTTATCCTTCAAGGTAATTATGATCAACTCCCTTTTTATCTACTTATCATTATCGGGATATATGCTTCAAACAGCATTATTTCTTTTTTACAGAGGTATATGAACGCTTATACAAGTCAGAAAATAGTTTTTACGATTAGAAATGAACTATTTACGTCTCTACAAGAGAAATCCTTCAGTTTTTATGACAGAACTCAGATAGGACAATTGATGGCAAGGGTGACTAGTGATATTAGAAGAATGACTATGTTCTACTCTTTTTGGATGAACTCACTTTTCGGTTCAATCATCCAAATTATCCTTATTTATTATTACCTTTTCGGGATAGACGTTAATTTGACGTTTATTTCTTTAATAACTATTCCTTTTGTATTTGTAATTAATTATTTCTTCATGAAAAAAATTCATCCAATAAATTCCACGATAAGAGAGAGATATGGTCGATTAAACGCTACATTACAACAGAACATCGTTGGAA
>SDBS01001039.1_pt1 | contig 28006 bp, 27 predicted proteins | sample 2277091 | NCBI WGS metagenome assembly SDBS01 (sample SAMN10404972, study PRJNA504765) | marine sediment metagenome | isolation source: marine sediment core GS10_PC15, 163 cmbsf | place: Arctic Ocean: Southern Knipovich Ridge | collected 2010
TAAAATAAATGCTGGTGCTATTTTTATGAATTTTTTGCCTGAAATACCATTATTTGAATGGTTAATCTTATCTTCTGTTGCTTCTGTAGCATTTTCAGGGCAAATGCTTCATGAAATGATTGATGGAGATTCTTTAGCGCGGTTATCTCCAAAAAGATCCCAACTTATTATTTGGATTGCCTCAATAATTTCAATAATAATATCACTAATTTCATTTATTATTACACAGCTCTTAATTTTCTTTCCTATTGTGTTATTTCCATTAGGTATTATGTATATCTTCAGGACGCCCAGAAGCGATTTATTAGGTAATACTTCATTAAAAGACGTAGGAATTATCTTAGGAAATCTCATGTTTGTTTATATTGTTATCTTGGCTATAGCTCCTTAAAATTGTTTAAAAAATTATAAAAAATGAGAAATAATTAAATTTGTTTCTTTTATTGCCTCATGATTTAAGAAAGAAATTTGTAAAGAAATTGTTTGAAAGAATCTCTCAAGGGTGATTTTAATCAATTATTTCTATTGTTATTTAAAGCTTTAAGCTAAGATAATTTATTTATAAAAAAATGAAAAATTTTATATATTTGCAAAGTTCATACATTCTGTATGATTTTGATTAAATGAAAACTTTTTCCATATGGCAAAACATTTAAATATGATCACGTTTTAAAGTAAATTATACATAAAAAAAATATTGAGAATGAGATCCAAAGTGAAAAAAAGTACACAACCTAGGGGATTACCCAAGAGTCTTCAAGGAATAGAATCAATTTTAAGATATTTAAAGGATAGCGATAAGAAAACTTCGAGCATTAAAAAAATAAGTGATAGTACAAACATTTCAATGAGAGTAGTTAAAAATATCCTTTTACAATTAGAGAAATTTAATCAAGTGGAGCGAGTAACAGAAAAAAATAATATATTACCAAAATGGAAAATTACAAAATTTGGAAAAAAAGTAATCAAACAAGCAAAGGGAATAGAAGAAACCGCTATAATTTTAGATAATAAAATTGAATTGTTAAAAGATGTTGAAATACCTGATAATAACCCTGAATTAAAAGAGGGAATTAAATCCTCTCATGAAACAATTGTTTCTAAATTAAATGAATTGCAAAATGAACTAAATAAACAACTTGGTCCCATATTAAATATTAACGATCCTCGTTTTGAAGATTTATTAAGTTTTATCATAAAAAGGTTAAAATATCTAAGACAAAAATTCACAAATTTACCATCTGACCCTATAGCTAGTTTTTTAATGAGAAAAAAAGGCGAAAAGGAAAAGAAAATATCTAAAGAAGAGCAGAATAGTCTACTGGCGGAAATCTTTTTTTTCAATCATCTAATAATAAATATATTAACGACAATTTTTAGGAATAAAGAAAAATTATCTCAATTCATTGAAGATCGAATGTTTTCTAACGCATTTTCATCAACATACGAAATTATTTCAGAATTAAGAATACTTTCATCTTTATTTAATTATCGAGAAAGTATTAAAGTGAATTTGCATGTGTTTTCTAAGGAAAATTTAAAAAAATTATCAAATAATGAAATAGATTCTGATCTATTGGATCAAATCATTGAAATTTCAATCAGCGAGGAAGATAAACAGGATGAGTTAAAAGATATTATTTTGCGGTTTCATAATCAGTTAATTAAAGGAGAAAAACAATTTAATAACCATGTTATTGAGATCAAAGATAATCTTCCTTTATATGCCTTGTATCAATTAATTTATGACGAGTTTCCCAGGTTTGATTTTACTATTGAACAATTGGAAGAAGCTATTAATCAACTAGCTGATGATGGATATGTACCGGGGGTAAAAATTATCCAAGAAGATGAGGATCATTATCTAAAAGTTGTTCAGTTGAAAGAACACGATATGGATATAGAAGAACAATCAATATTATCTCATGCTATAAAGTTTGAATCCTTCACTTTAGCTGACATGATTGAAGCGTCTGGTTTGAGTAAGAAAAAAGTGTATAATATTTTGCAAAACCTTACAGATTTGGGAATCTTGAGATATTCTAAATCATTCTTGCATGGCGAACGTTGGTATGTATCAACTGCATGGAACTGGAACAAAGAAAAATATAGAATACGGGAAAATATTGTAAGATTTGAGTTAGAATTTCGAAACTTCATTAAGAAAAATTTAAAAACTCATTATAAAGAAGATTGGTGGGAAATTGGAATACCCGAAATAATCAAAAATAAAGTAGCTAATAGAATAACCAATAGACAAAAAAGTGATCCAAAAATTGATGTTACTAAAATGAGCTTTTTGGACTTCTCAGATTATTCATCAATTATATTTAGGAAGAAAAATTGGAGTAGTGTTTTTGCTAATTATTTTCCAAACAAGAAAAGTATAGATTATCCTCTTGAGAGATTAAGTATAATTAGAAACGATATTTCTCATGCACGTGTACACCCTGACGATTTAAATAAATATTCTGTATATGTTGATGAAATTAAGAAATATATTAATCAAAAGATATAATATAAAATAAATTAAATATTATAAAAAATTTTAAAATGAATCTATAAAAAATAAAATTTATGGGTGAAATTTAGTGAAAATAAATATAATAATGTTCCAAGAAGTTAAAGGAAAGAAGATAAAAGATTATAATCCAGAAACAATAGCTTGGCAAAGAGAAGGGAGAGATGATCTCAATACACCATTAATGCATATTTATCCTCAACCGGGTGATAAAATTCAAGATAAAAAGTATTTTGTAGTTAAAGATTACGAGAAAGCCCTATTTTATAATAAAGGAGTTCTAATTGACGTTGTTAAGGGAGGCATTTACGAAATTGATAAAAATGCAAGAACTAAAGGAACTGAAATCGTTTGGATAGATACCTCCTTTCTTGATATCCCATGGGGTATCCCAATCACAAATGGAATTCCCACTAAAGATGGAGCCAAGATCGGCCTACATGGAGACTTAAGACTTAGGATTAACGATGCAAAAAACTTTTATCAAAGAGTTGTAGCTGGAAAGAAATTATGGACGAGGCAAGATATAAAAGATTGGATCATGAGCCTTTTACAAACATCACTAAGGGACATTTTTAAAACATATTCCGCAAATAGCATTCTTTATGAAGATCGTGAACGGGTAATCCTTCAAACTACTGCGAAGGTAACGGATGAATTTATTCAATATGGCTTAGAACTTACAACCTTCAATATTAAAGACTTAAAAATACCAGAGAAATTCAAGCGAATTGAAGAATTAAATATTAAGAAGAAAAATCTTCAAGATGATTTACTTGATGGAAAAATTACACAGGAAGAATACAACGAAAAAGCCAATATGATCGAAAGATTCATTAAGGAAATTCTAGAATAATTAAAACAAACTGAAGAAAAATTGAGTAAGATTTATAATTTCATTCCTACTTTAAAAGAACTTTATGAAATATAAGAAATCTAAAATGAAAGTAATAATACATCTAAATTCATGTTTGATAGTAAAAAATTATCTGAAAGATTAAAGACTTATAAAATAGTACCTCAACTAAGAGAAGGTTGCGTAATTCAAGATAAGGGCAAAGAATTAACCGACTATAATGTAGGTGATACTGTTTTTTTAATCTCAAATTTACCTACAAAAAAGTACTCAATAATATCTAAGATAGAAGCTCTTGAGAGTGCTGATGAACCTAAAATTTTCGTTAAAAAGAGCAATTTAGGAAATTTAGGAGAAAATGACGAAGTCTTTGTTTTGAAATATAATCCAGTAGAAGCCTTAAAAGTTGATCTAAGTATTTCAAATGAATACGGTCTTATTACTAATGGAGAATGGACTACGAATATAAAACCTTCTATATTAGGAAAACTCATAGATGTGGGCGATGAAGTTCCGTTTATGATATCTTGGGAGGGTGGAGATCCTATTGTTGCCACAGGAATCGTTGATTCTTCTTTGCCAAGTCCACCGGTTTATATAGGAGAAAATACACGTATTTTTATTGATAAATTATCATATGATGAAATTTCTAAATTAAAGAGAAAAAAATTTGAAAGTCATGTTGCGCGGGTTGATATTTTAGAGAAACAAATTGAGCAAAAAACAATACAATTAATAAGAGCAATCAAACAAAAAAATTATCCTGAAAAAGGACAAAAATATATTTTTAAAGCAATTAATCCTAGACATTTATTTAACGCAGTTCTAGGTTTATTTAAAGGATTAGATATAATCGAAGAACCAAGTGAAAAATTTTTTGACGATAAAGCCCAGGATTATTTAGCTTCGGCAGTTTTTTTAATTGAGCAAAGTACAAATTCTTATCAACTAATTGACGTCCAAGTTATTGGTATTAAAAACTCAGGAATTTTAGTAATTTGGGTTACTGGTGAAAATGAAACGAATATATCAGATACTTTAAAAAAATATGACACTAAAATCTCTCAATTAAAGCAAGATTTGGAGCAAAAGGTAGAAGTTTTTAGTGAACAATGCCCCGAATGTGCAGCAGATCTTCCTATTAAACATATAGATGTTAATGGGTTGGTAGAATGTAATTATTGTAATAAAATCTCAAAAATTCCAAAAATTTTAAGATATTAATTTATAAAAAAAGATAAATATGACTCAAACCAGATATACAAGATTGAAAGCAATAAAAGATTTCGGATATGATATCGATTGGGACGATCTTAAACAACTACATGTTGGAATAATCGGAGTAGGAGGACTTGGATGTGTTTCCTCAGAAATGGCAGCTAGATGCGGAGTTGGAAAAATAACTCTTTTTGATTTTGATACTGTAGAAATTGTCAATTTAAATCGTAGCATGTTTAAGACCGAACATATAGGACAGCTGAAAGTAAGAGTTGCTGCTAAAACATTAGAAGAGATTAACCCTGATGTGAAAGTGCAATATTTTGAAACAGACATTATGGATCCGAGTTTTGAATCTATCTTTGAAAGAGAAATAGAAAATATGAATATAATTTTAAATGGATTGGACAACATTCCTGCTCGAGAATATCTTAATGTTAAATGTATTCTCTTAAATACGCCATTTATCGATGCAGGAGCCTCAAGAAGTGGATTATCGGGATATATTCATCCAATTATTCCATATAAAACAGCTTGTGCGAAATGTATGAGTAGTGTTTCAATTGATGTTCCAGATGAGAGGGGAGAACCATGTGTAGCGTCTTTACCTTCAACAATGGCAATTTTAGCTAGTATTCAAATCCAAGAAATGTTAAAATATCTTCTGAAATTTGGGAAAATGATTGATTACATTATGTATGATATGGTTTCGGGCAATTTTTTAAGTTATGAAACAAAACGAGATGAGAATTGCCCTATTTGTGGGAAAGAATCTCAAAGGCGAGGTAGTTATATAGAGCCTAAAACCTCTCAAACTGAATTAGATGATATTATTGATGAAATTAAAGATAAAAGGTGAAATTTAATCGAAGAATTCTATATTCCTAATGTATATATCGATGCTATAAAAAATCAAGCATTAGAGAGCCAAGATGAGATATATGGTTGGTTAATTGGGTATCAAAAAAAGGAAATATCTCATGTTTTAGCAATTATCGAATGTAAGCAATTCGAACAGCAAACTCTTATCAGCGCAATTCCACAAACTCAAGAATTTCAAGATATAAGTTCTATCATGCCTCAAGGAATTGGACCTATTGGCATTTATCACTCTCACCCATTTTCAAGTGAAGTTTTTCACAGTCATACTGACGATGGAACGCTTTTAAGCTTAAGCCGCCAATTTCCTAATTGTGTTTCAATTGTAACAAATGGAGAAGAAATAAAATATTATCAAATTAATCAGGGTAGTAAAACAATAGAAATTAAAGCGAACTTTATTGAACCAAAAATTCCTAAGTTTTTATTGATATCTATAAATGAAAGTTTTAAAATTAAAGCAAGTAGAGAATTAACAAATAATATAACAATAAAGATATTAAATGAAGTGAGAAATCATTTCGAAAAAATTTGGGATGATTTAGAATTTTTCTCTCATCGCTCTAAAATCTCTAAAAATGAAAAAATAGAACCATTTTTAGTAGATAATTTGAAATCTGAACCAGTGCTTCTAAAAATACAAAAAAGAAAAAAAAATGCGGCTGATAACCTTATTGTTGTAGACGATTCTGAGTCTTTTTTAAAATTAAATTTAACTGCCAAATGTCTAATTTATAACACTAACAAATCTGATACCTTCCAAAGTCTTAATCAATCAATTAAAACAGAATTATTAAGTAATGACATTCTTCAAAAAGTATATCACTCTGTTATAGATTATTATAAACAACAAATCATAATTCCAAAAGAATGGTACCTTGATTTTTTCGGATTTTACGTTAAAATAATTTGTTTTAATGATAAATCTCGAAATGCAAAGAAATTCTCTCAGATCGCTCTCAAATTTATCTCAACCACAAGTTCTTTATTTCGGTACCTTTTAAATTTAAAATTGTCTGATAATTTAAGAACTCAGATTGAAATATTTCTAACAGATGCGATAAAAATCTCTAAAAATTTTATTTGGTATAAAGAATACAGTAAATATTTAAAATATTTAAAAAAAAAGATTAAGATTGATAATTAAAAAGAAATTAGAAATTAAAAAAGAATAAATAAATATATAAAAAGATTAAAAGTTAAAGGTGAATAGTGTTTTGGCTTCTGAATTAAATACAATATATTTTGTTAATAAATTTGGTTCTGAAAAGAAACAAATTCCGTTTCCAGTTGCTCCGAATATCAAATTAATGGATATTATACCGGAAATTTCTAAAAAGTTTGGTGTTTCCTCCCAAAATATTTGTATAGCTAATATGGGAGGACAAGTATTAACTTCAACAGATATGCTTAGCTCCATTAAAGATTTGGTTGATAAATTCGGTAATACATTTGATATTATAGATCGAGGCATAGTTGGATGAATGAGTCAAAAACAAGATGGCAGAGAAGTATTTTAGACGAATTAATTCAAGAATATGATGATAAATGGTCAAAAGTTGGACCAAAACACCCAGCTTGGAAAGATCGTATTAAAATAGAAATTGAAAAAGTCATAAATTATATCAATTTCCTTAAAAACACCCAAAATAAGCCTTGGTTTAAACTCTTTCCAGAAAAAAACCCTCGCTATAATTATTTGATTTGGAGCGGAAACTTACTTGTTCCCGAACGCCCGGAAATTAATTTTAATATTAAGGTCCTTTTAACCTCCGAATATCCCAAAGTCTGTCCGAGGTGTTTTGCGGAAGAAAAAATCTTAACTTATTGCGGGAAAATTTTTTTAAAAAATATATGGGAACAAGAAGGTAAAAAGTATGTAATGATTTGTCATGAACACATGTCAGATACTCACGCATGGAAAACTAATCTTGGTATCGTTCATTTTTTCATTCGGCAAGTGTGGGTATGGTGGGCTGCTCAACAAAATGTAATAATTAAGGAATTTGATATAATAAAAAGATAAATTCAGTGTATTGTTGAATAAAACATATCCAGAATTTGATCTTAATCCAAAAGAATTGATATTAAAACCATGAATGAATGAAAAAAATAGTTTAGAAAGATTTGAAATCTAAATTTATTTAGATATTTCGAAAAAAATTGAATATCAAATAGTTCCTAACTACTTTTATTGATTTTTTTACTAAATTGAGTGCGTCTTGTGCGATATTTTTATTAAATACCTCAGCAGGAATTCCATCTGGTAATCCATTTGGATATCTTGTCGGAATATAATATGTGTCCAATATTGAAACTTCTTGTCCTAACTTTTTAAATCTATTATCAAATTCTCCTGCCCAATTAGATAATTTTATAATAGAATGTCCTAACACTAAATCTTCTTTATTGAGATAAATTACAGATTTTAATGCTTTTTCTACGATTTGATGAGATAAAAAACATACTAAATAATACCGTTTATGATAGTGTAAAATTTTTGCGCTCTTTAGGTCTTCAAGCGATTGATCAAACCATCTTTTTGATTCCTTTCTATGTTTTTTCATCTCGTTCAAATATTAGCTTACCTTCCTTTAAAATATGCTGAATAAACAGATTTTCTTTACTCATCTGATCGAATTCATATGGAGTATATATTAAGAGATCTACATCTATCGGTTGGATTTTTTTATAAATCTCCGCAGATCTTTCAATAAAACTTTTATCTGATTCAATAATAACAACTAAATCAATATCACTCATTAAGCCTAATTCATTTCTTACAGCTGATCCAAAAAGGATAATCTTTAAAGCCCCTAATTTTATTAGTTCTAATTTAATTCTAGGCAATTCTTTTTTTAATTGAGTTAAATGCCTCTTTTTAAGTTCTCTAACTTTTTGCATCATCATATATTAGGTATCTTTTAGAACTATTAAATACACGTGAATTTTTTAGGAAGATATTAAAAATGAAGCTATGAAACCTATTGATTTATCTTATCATTAAATAATAAAAGATTATAAGAATTTTTTAAATAAATTGATATTTAAAATATTGATAAAAATATTTTAAAACAAGTCCTTCTTGAAGTATCATATTAAAAACTATTTATAATTCCAAAATGAACTCTATTAATCCACAATTTTTGCAAACAGCTCAATTCCAAAAAAAAATTAATGATAATTTTTCTCAATGCTTAACTTGTGAACGAAAGTGTAAAATTTCTGAAGGAAAAACGGGATTTTGCAAAACTCGTATTAATCAAGATGGAATTATATACAGCATCGTTTATGGATTAATTCCTGCTTTGTCATTTAATCCAATAGAAAAAAAGCCCTTATACCATTTTCATCCCGGAACTATTGCTTTAACGGTAGGTACTTATGGCTGTAATTTTAACTGTTTTTGGTGTCAAAATCATCATATCTCACATCCAAGAAACGAAATTATTGATTTAGTCAAAGATTCGAATGAATATCTTTCTCCAGAGAAAATTATTGAAATAGCGTTAAAAAATCATTGTGAAGGTACTTCAATTTCATTTAACGAACCAACTCTTCTCTTTGAATATGCATTAAAAGTATTTGAATTGGCTAAAAAAGAGCGTTTGTATAACACTTTTGTATCAAATGGGTATATGACGGAAGATGTTTTAAGAGAATTGGTAAAAAAAGGACTTGATGCAATAAATATAGATATTAAAGGAGGAGTTGATATGGTTAAGAAACACTGCGGGATAAATGTAGATATTGTTTGGCGAAACTCAAAACTGGCAAAAAAGCTTGGGGTTCATGTAGAAATAACGACCTTAATAATAGAGGGATTAAACTCTAATAAAAAAACTATAGAAGAAATTGCCAAAACAATATTGAATGAACTGGGGGAATTTACTCCTTTTCACCTCAGTAAATTTTTTCCACAATTTAAATCAAGCGAGTATGGTTATACGAAGCCTACATCATTAAAAACACTGATTGATGCTTATGACATAGCAAAAAATGCTGGTTTAAAATATGTTTACCTTGGAAATCTACCACATTCACAATATGAACATACTTTTTGTCCACAATGTTCAAAAATGGTCATTAAAAGAAGAGCTATGGGTATTGATAAAATAATATTAGATTCTAAGGGATTTTGCAAATTGTGTGGATTTCCAATAGTAGTTTTATCAAATAGATAAAAGATATATTGTTTGATATATATTTCATCTTTTACAAATATTTTTAATGCTTATTTTAAAATCTAAACATAGATTACTAAAATTAAAATTGGTCTCTAAATTTTATATCTACATGACTGAATTATTTGCTGAAGTTAATGGTATAAAAATCTGTTATGAAGTTAAAGGCGATGGATATTCCGTTATTTTGATCCATGGGTTTGGTGTAAAAAAACAACGGTGGATAGGTCAATTTGATTCATTATCAGAACATTTTAAAGTAATTAGATTTGATAATCGCGGTGCTGGAAAATCAGATCGCCCAAATGAACAATATACCATAGAATTATTTGCTGAAGATACGAAAGGATTATTGGATTTTTTAGAAATTGAGAAAGCACACATCGTCGGATGGTCTGTCGGCGGTATGATTGCTCAACACTTCGCGATTAAATTCCCAAATAGTGTAGAAAAATTAATTCTTATTAATACAATTGATGCTTGGCCAGCAAATAAATCTGGTCTGGAACTTTATAAAAACGCTCAAATTGCCAGGTATGAAGCAAGATTAAAAGATCCTAAAAAAACATTTTTCGATGCCGCTAAAATGGGTTTTTCGCGTCAATTTATAAAATTAATGAAAGAAGATCCAAAAAAGAAATTTCATGGATTATTTTCCGCTGAAGATTTAATTAAGGAAAGCATTAATATCCCTGCTACTCCTCAAGATATAGCAAATCAAGTTCATGCTCTTGGAAGCCATAATGTCACTGATAAATTGAATCTTATTAAATCTGAAACTTTAGTGATGTGTGCAGATAAGGACAAGCAAATGCCAAAAACAGTAAACTTTAAACTTCATGAAAGAATTTCTAATAGCAAATTTGTAGTGATTGAAGGCGCTGGCCATGAATCCCCTATAGAAAAAGCTCCAGAAATAAACAAAATTATAATAGATTTTTTAGAAAAATAATTTTCAATTTTTTTTTGAAAGAAATATAAAAGGAATTCAAAATTTCTTGATTTATATTTAGTTTTCGATACTTCTATGAATCACTCCTCTAATAATTCAAAAGGAAAAGCTCATTCTTCAGATCCGATAAAAAAAAAATATCCGGAATTAACTAATTTGTGGATAGGACTTTTTGTGGATATTTTAGGTTTTTATATTATCATTCCATATTTACCAGAACTCATAGATCTTTACAAAACTACTCCTTTTGTCATCGGTGCCTTAGTTGCTACTAATGCTGTTTTTTCACTTTTTTCAGCACCCCTTTGGGGAAGATTAAGTGATAAGTATGGGAGAAAACCAATGCTCTTAATCGCTGAGAGCGGAACTTGCGCTGCCTTTCTAATATTAGCATTTTCAAATTCCCTGTACCTGCTATTCATTGCAAGAATTGTTGATGGTATATTTGGGGGGAATTTTCCAATAACAAAAGCAATAATAACAGATAGAGTCCCACCAAAAGACAGAGGTCTTCAAATGACTAATGTTGGAGTAGTTTTTACTTTTGCTGGACTTGTCGCCCCGGCTTTAGGAGGCTTTTTATCTTTATTTCATATCTTTGGACCCTTATATCCTTTTGCTCTTTCCGGTTTAATAGCTGCCGGTCTTTCTTTTATTACCATTTTAATTACATTTTTCTTTATAAAGGAATCATGGCCTAAATCCAGACGTGAAAAAGCACAGAAGGAAATTAAAATCAAAATGAAGTTGAGGAAAAACAAAGATGCTTTATATTTATTAACCCAGTATGGTTTTTCCACCTTTTCTTTCATGTTGTATATAATTACTCTCGTATTTTTTTTTAAATTAATTTTAGGTCTTGATACTATAGGAATAGCAATATTACTAACAATTTCAGGTATCTCACGAGCCATAGTTCGTTTTACATTGTTCAAGCCAACATTAAAAAAATTGGGTGAACAAAAAATGACAATCCTTGGATTAGCAATCTTGGTTGTTACGTTCTTTTTAACGGGTATCTTTGGTAATTTTTATCCGAAAACTTGGATTTTCATTATTTTAATAGTTTTTGTTAGTTATGGCGTATCATGTTCAAGGGGAATTTTAATAAGTAAAACAACTCAATCTGTATCTCCAAAAGATATGGGAAGAATAAATGGCTATACTACAACTTTAGATAGCCTTGCTCAAATAGTGGGACCTCTTTTAGGTACCCTCATACTAACATATTATGATCCCATGTTATTTGGAATTATCACCGGGGTTACTGCCTTCGTAGCTTTTATTATGACTTTTAAGAAAATAGTCCCTCTAATGCAAAAGAAACAATTTAAACAAATGGCAAGAAGGGAACAGAATTAAGCTGCAATTGTAATTGATCTAATAAAAAAGACTAAAACAATAGTTCATCATTAAAATTTTATGTTTTTATTGGAATAATAATTAATAGTTTTTCAACAATACTATATTAGGAAAATGGATAATAAAAATATCGATAAAATTTCCGATTCCGCTCAAAAGAAAGAAAAAACGGTAGAACTCCCTGCGCTTGATTTCTTTAAAATCAATTTTATTAGTTTTCTCGTTCCTTTATACGTATGCTTAGGGCTTTTTCTTTTATTTGAGTATGGCTTTATTAATTTATTTTCTATTCCTGATGTAGTTCACTTAATATTATTACCTCTATTCTTATTTAGCCTGTATTACATTTATCTAATAATATTAATAGAGTTCACAGCATTATGGGCACGAAGTTGGAATAAAAAATCACCGCCAAAAGAAGGAGTATTTCCGCGAGTACTTGATAATGTGAATAGTGAAGAAGGACGAATGATGAAATACTATCATAAAAGAGGATTTATAATAAAATTCCCAATATGGTTAACCTCAAAATCACCATTTCCTTGGCTCATTAATCGTACGCTGCGACGGATTAGTCACAATAAAATTGGAAAAAATGTTATTTATTATGATGCGTATGTAGGATTGGAATTTACTGATATAGATGATAATACATTTATCTATCCTACAAGTGCGCTCTCTAGCCATGCTGTGAACAGTATTTTTGGGAAAATCACAATTTTAGAAATTAAAATTGGCAAAAATAATACATTATATCCTGGAATAATAATGGGGTGCGGAGCATTAACTACTGATAGTAATGTAATATATCCAAACACAGTTTTGCATAAGAGTTGGAGAGGTAAACCAGGAAAAGTTTATTATCAAGGAAGCCCTGGACGACCTATTGAAATTAAACATAAAATAAATACACAAGATTAATTATTAGGATATTTTCCATGTTTTTGTAAAAACTCTCTATAAGTATTTAATTTGTCTAACACTTGCGCTGTTAAATTCAAATTTTCATAGATTGGTATTTTTCTGTTTAGTAGTTTCAGTTTAAATTTATATCGGCTTTTGTATTCCTCAAATCCTTCATTTATTTTAAGCATCACACAAATCATTGGTTTAGTACAGATGCTTTTTGCCTTAGAAATATATCTAATAAACTCCTTATTTAGATCTGTATCTTTGAATCCCATTTCTTCTAACATTTCTTGAAATCCACCAAATCTTTCAGGATCTTTAATAAAAACGATAGAAGAAATATTTGGGTCTTTATCTAAAGCTAAAATTGTACGATAGTAAAGAAATGGTTTTATACCTTCTCCTCCTAAGTCAATTGGGTTAGAAACATTTGTATTCACGTCTGGAATGAATCTTTTCATTTTATTAATTGTTTTTTCGGTGAGTGGGGGGATTTTTAAGTTGTATTTCTCAAGAATATCTACAGCTTCGATTGTTGATCCACCTCCAATTCCAATAACTCCCACATTACGAGTATTGGGTAACTTAATTAGATTAAAAGCAGAAGCCAAGGCGGCTAATTCATTTGAATTATTTACTATACAACACCCTGTTTGTTTACCTACAGCTTTCCAAATTGCGTTATTCCCGGCTAAACCGCCAGTATGAGAAAGTATTGCTTTTTTAGTTGCTTCTCCGTATCCTACTCTCCATAATATAACTGGTTTCCTGTTTAGATTGCATTTTTGTACTATTTTCATAAAATTTCTTCCTTGCTTTATGGATCTTAAATTTTCAATGTACAATCCAATGATTTTTGTTTGATCATCATGTAAAAAATATTCTAAAAATTCTACTGGCGATAAATCTAAAGCATTTCCAATTGATATAAATTTTGAAATATAAAGACCATAGGACACACCTAATTGAGCTAAATTTTGAGCAATTCCACCAGATTGAAAGATTCCGCTAAAGTTTCCTGATTTACGGGATTGTTCAAATGCAAAATAAAGTCTTCCTTTTGGATTGTAAACACCAATACAATTTGGTCCAATTATTCTAATATTGTATTTCTTAGCGATATGTAGTACTTCTTTTTCTAGATCTTCATTTCCAACTTCCCGAAAGCCCGAAGCAAAAATAGTTACAAATGGTACTTCTTTTTGACCAATTTCTTCTAAAATTTTTGGACATAATCTTGCTGGAACAGCTAAAATTACATAATCAATTGAATCTGAAATTTCTAAAATTGAACTTTTTATTTCATATCCATATAATTGTTTTCCGCTTAATCGAGGATTAAATAAATATATTGGCCCTCGGTATCTATTTTTCAAACATCGAACGAAAAAGCCACCACCTGACGGATTGTGGCTTGCTCCAATAATCCCAATAGATCTTGGAAAAAAAAGTTTCTCGAGGTTTAAACCATCAGTATTATTAAATGATAACATGTTTAAAATTGATAATTTTTTTATTATGGTAATATATTTAATATAATTAATCTGCTTTGTGTTAGAACTTTTTATACTTGCTCTAAATCATTAGTTATGATTCCATCAACGTCAATTTTTACCATTTCTTGTATATATAACACATCATTTAAAAAACAAACATTAACTGCAAGATGATTTTCAGGTATAGATATAACAAATTCCTCATTTATCTTTTAAAATAGGGAGAACTGGAAAGAATTATTATCGATTTCTTTTTGTATTAATTTTGTTACCATTCGAGAAGATTGAACTTCTAAATAAGTTAATAGTCCTAACTTTAAATTTAATTCTTATTCTTGGAGTTTTAATAACTCCCTAAATAAAAATAAGCTAATGATTTTCATCTTTATGAGATTTTCTTGGCTTATTAGCTTTTTAAGTTCATTACAGAAACCAGGGACTTCAGGAATTCGATGCTCGCCTACAACTGTTCTTAATGTTTTAATCTTTCCAGAATAAAGCCCATTTCTTACCGTTGGAATTGATACCCCTAACCGCTGAGAAGCTTTTTCAATTCGATACAGTTGGTCTCCTAAAAACTCACTCATTATTATATCAAATTATATTACTCTCATTTAAAATATATGAGTCCCCTTAACTATCAATGGTCTATCATCAAATTTTTGTCTTTAAACTTTATGAATTTCAACATTACATAAAAGAGATTTAAATTAATTTTATAAAATAAATCATATTAATGATTTTTTTACAATAAATTGTAAAAACTTGTATACTATTATTCTTTTATTTAAATGTTTATTTAAATAAAACATCATTTTAGTAAAGCCAAAATCCTTTTTCCGTTAAATTTCTGTTTGTTTACGTTGTTTTTAAAGTTTATCTGGCTTTTTCCCAAACAAATTCCCTATAAGTAATTAATAATTTGAACACAAAATTTTTTTGTTCGTACAACCAACACATAATCTGAAAATATGGTTAAATTTATAAATGTCTAACGTCTTTTATATTTCTGATAACGTTAAAATTGAATAGAATAGGTTAAATAAACCGATAAGTTTAAGTATTTAAAAGAACAGCAAATAGAAGTGAGCTCGAGAATATGAAATTCTGTCCGAATTGTGATAACATCTTAATCCCAAAAAACAAGAAATTGTTCTGTAAAGCATGTAATGAGGATGTCGATTTAGATGTTTCAAAAACAAGTGATTATAAAATAGTTAAAAAGATTAAACATGATGACAAAGAAATTGCCCCGATAGTTGTGAAGGGAGGCTTGAAGAATGAGAGAATTTCATCTCAAGATCGAAAAGCTTTTGAAGAATTCTTCGGAAATGTTGAATCAGATAATTTTTAAATTCTTGTTTCATTGGGCATAGTTTTAGCGTACTTATCATTCCTTATTTTCTCATTATAAAATATCTAAATTTTAAACTTTAGCAATTTAAAGCTTTAAATCATTTGAGATATAACAATATAATTATAAGAAAAATTTCAACAAACAATTGAAAAAAAATCCTTATAAATGATATGTATGAGTGAAGAAAAGAAAAAGAAGAGATTACGTGGTTTTGCTAATATTGTCTCCAAGCAATTCGAACACTTAAATAAAAATGAGAAATTTAAAGAAAAATACAGAGACACTGAATTAAAACTTCTTTTAAATCCGAAAAATGGAAAATATGCTGCACTACTGGTAATTAATAAGGGTACTATTCAAGTTGAAGGAATACAAAACCAACCAAAAGAAAATCTTAAAAAAAAAAAGGTGGGTTGGGATAGTTTTATACAAGCTACGATAGAAATGTTCTTAGAACTTTTAAAAAGTGAAAACCTTTCAAAAGGTATGATAGCTAAAAAGGTATTAAGAAGAAAAATGAAAATTAGGGGCATTAAAAAAGGATTAGTTTTAATTCAAATATTGAAATTATAAATTAAGGTTAAAAATATGTGCCAAAGATACCATTCTTTCTCTTAATTTTTCATTATTTTTTTTATCTTTTAATGATTTTAAAATAACATCTTTGTCTTTTTCAGATATTTGCTCCTTGAATAAATCCAGAAATTCTATTAAAAAAATTACTTTTTTATGTGGATTTTTTTGAATTTTATTTAGATAACCATCAATTATATAATCCAAAGAATAATTTTTTTCCTTTTTATTATTTGAAATGATCTTTTCCTTTGTTCCCAAAATTTCTTGTAAGAGTGAATTATTATTTATGATATCTTGAGTAATTTCTTTTAATATATCTTTTCTTGATAAAATGGAGAGATTTGAGATGTATTCTTCCATATGTGAATTCTTTTTTTCAATTTCTTTTATCATCTCAAGAATTTTTTCTTTATTTCCTCTTTCCATATTAAAGTTTTGTCTAAATTTATATTAAAGTTTTGTCTAAATTTTTAAATTTAACTGAAAATAATTATGAATTAAGAAATGGCTATTAAAGAAGAAAAACTACGAAAACTCCAAGAGCTCATCGAGTATAAGTTTAAGAATGAAGAACTTTTAATTCAAGCCTTAACTACACCACAATTAGGAAATGAAATAGGGAAGCCTAATTATGATTTTTTAGAAACGTTAGGAGACGCTGTAATTAAAATAATTTTTATTTTAAAGTTATATCAAAGGGGTATAGAAGATTCTGGAACAATTACAAAAATAAAAGCTACACTTGAAAGTGATAAGGCTCTAAACGAAATCGCACAGAAAATTAAATTAGAGAATTATATTTTTAAAACTGAAACTCAAATAGTAAAAGGCACCAGGATTCTTGCGGATGTCTTTGAGGCATTATGTGGAGCTTTATTTCTTGACTCTGATTGTAAGCTAAATACAGTTAAAGAGAAAATAATTGATCGTTTTTATGAAGATTTAGATTTTATTATAAAAGATACAATGATATTTAGCAAAAATGTATTATTAGAATACTTGCAAGAAAAATTTAAAACAAATATATTAATTGAATTAAAGTATGAAAAAAGTGGGCTTGAGCATGATCCAATTTGGATTGCTAAAAATCCTATAATTTTAGAGAAAGATAAAAAAATTAAACTTATAGAAATACCAAATAATTTAAAATCAGAAAAATTCATAAAAAAGAAAGATGCTGAAAAAGATATATATTTCAAAATTCTTGAATATTTAAAAAAAAAAAATTAAGAACCACAATGCTCGTTAATTTAAGGTTATTAGAGAATTATGAATTCTTTAATTTGATCACCAAATTTTTCACTCCTAAGAAGAAATGAATTTCTTTTTAATTTAGATTTTAATATTTTAACTTACAAATCTTGTTTGTACTTGTTCATATAAATTTTGCTTATAGACTGTTCTTAATCCAATAAAAGAACCAAAAGCATAAAGAATTAGCGGAGGAATAGTCAACACCATAATCGCTGTGGTACCGAAAATTGTTTTAAGAGGAAATTCTTCTTGATATACTTCTGACATCTCTAAAGTTAATGGATAGGTGAAAATAAATGCTAAAATAATAGGGAATAATCCTTGAAGTAAATTTTCAGATAAAATCATTATGAACACCTTTTTTTTCGGATAACCTAACGAACGGAGTATGCCGTATTCATAATTTTTATCATAAATGTTCATAACAGAGTTATAAAATACAATAAAAAATGAGATAATTAATGTATATCCCGCAATAACATGTAATACCATAGAAAAATTGTCTATGAACTCCCTAGCTTGATCATTCATTTCTTCTATATCAAATATAAGCTCAATATTTCCTAATTCATAAATCTGATCTATTAGATTATCCTTATTTCCTTCCGGTTCAAGAATGATATAAAGCCCATCAATAACATTTGTATTATTATGAAGGACCCTTTTTCCAGCCTCTAGTGTTATATAAGAACTCATTATAAAATCTGCATGAATTCCAACTATTTCAAATGTCAGGTTTTCTCCCCAAGCATTTTGAATAGTTAACATATCTCCAATCTTTTTATCAAGTTTTAATGCATCTACAGATGAAATAACAATCTCATCATCATTTTTTGGAATCGAATTTTTATTACTAGATCCTTTCCAGGTGAAATAATGAACTTTAGTATCCATTAAATTTTGTCCTTGTATAATAAGATTTAAGTTTTCTTTCCCTTCAGCAGTTACTATTCCTTTTGTATAAATTTCGCTTTCCCTTGTATCATCAATATTTTCTATATTTTTTACAATATTATCCGGATTTGACATATTAGCGGGAGTTTGAAAGATTACATTTAAATCCCATATCTCATTAGCTTTAATTTTAACTTTTGAATTCTTAAATGTTCGATCTACATTATAATACATTGTATCAAGTAAATTTTCTGTAGATGAAACAATTAATAAGGAGAATGTCATTGCTGCTATCGTGAAGAGTATCCTTTTCTTATTTCTAAATAGGTTCCGAATTACTAATTTAATTGAAATAAATCGCGATCTAGAACTTTTTTTTACTCTTTTTATTTTATATGTTACCTCTGCTTGTTCATAAATTAGTTCCGCGATTATTTTCTTACTGATCTTCCAAATTGAAAAAAAAGTACTCAAGAAAATAACTATTGAACCAATTATTATTCCAATATAAATTATTCTTGTAAGGAAAATAAAAGGAAGCTCAAAGCGGGAAAGGTAAACTATTTCTGAAAGCGTTTCATCTACCATTACATAACCCAGTGTGTATCCAACAAGTATACCAAATGGAATTGAAACAATAGCTATTATAAAAACGTTAAATAGAAAATATCTTATAATATCTTTCTTTGTATAACCAAGTCCAAATAGGATTCCAATTTGCTGCTTTTGCCCATAAACATATCTATTGAAAATTACATATATAATAATACCTCCCAATGAACCTGTAAACAATAACAAAATATTCATAATTTCTTTAGTATCCCTTAATACTACTTCCATATAGCTGAAAGCATATAAATCCTCAAATTTTTCAGCCATTTCAACGTTAACATTCAAATTATCAAAATAATTCATTACAGCACGATTTCCTTCTGTATTATTGCCTTTAAATGTAATTACAACATTATTATAATCTATTTTTTGAAGGTATAAAATCGATAAAGTTAAGTCTTCTACTGTAGTTGAATTATACCAATTATAATAACTAATAATATAATTTTTAACAGTGTTTTTTGAAAGATAAGATATTACTATTGATCCTTCAAGTGGCATTGAATATTTGGGGCTACTTGACATTATTCCAAATTCTGGAGTGTTACATAAACCCATTATTTCTATTTCAGCATCATTTAAACCATCAATATGTATTTTATCCCCAATATTTAACTCATTTATATCTGCAAATCTTTTATCTATAACAGCACTTAGATTGTTAACCTCAGGATCAAAATTTTCTCCCGACTGTATCATATAATCATAAACTTTTGGTTTTTTTAAATCAGTTTCATTATAATCTAAACCGATGAGTGAAATAAACTTTCGATCCCTTTGATTAGATAAAACTAGATTTGTCGTCCAGATTAACCTTCCTGTATATTCATCAACTTCCTCAAGATCTTGTAAACCATCTAATTGAGATTGATTAATCCAACTCCCTTCTGCTAAATGATAAGTATAATCTGCATGATTAACATCATCAAAATACTTATTTAACATAGGCATAGCTACATGAACACCATAATATAGCCCTAAACCTCCACCTAAAGTAAAAATAATAGTTAAAATAATTAAATAACTACGCCAACCTAGATTTTTAAAATCTTTTATTGCTTTTTTTAGGATAATATCCATTTTTTTATGATATCCCTTACTTTATATCATTTCCATTTTTGTAAAATGGAAAGTATTCTATTTAATAATCATACCATTTTCTAAACGTATCGTTTTAGTAGCAAACATATCTGCAATGTGTAAATTATGTGTAACCATTATAACGGTAATACCTTCCTTTTCATTCACTTCTTCCATCAATTTTATAATTTTTTCTCCCGTATTTGTATCTAAGTTGCCTGTTGGCTCATCGCATAAAAGAATGAAATTTCGCCCTACAAATGGGATTTTTGCTAATGCTCTTGCTATTGCCACTCGTTGCTGTTCTCCGCCACTAAGCTGAGAGGGATAGTGATATAATCGATCTTCAAGTCCTACTTTTGTTAAATAATCCTTAGCGATCTCATATGTATCTAATTTCTTTTTTAACTTCTTTCTGAGAATATCTATACCAATAATTATATTATCTAACGCATTTAATGCAGGAAATAAATTAAAAAATTGAAAAATAAAACCAATTCTATTACGACGATAATCAGTAAATTTTTTTTGATTAAAATTTTGAATATCCTCTCCAAAAACAGTTAAACGCCCTCCCATTTTATCAGGAGATGTTATACCTCCTAACAAATTAAGTAAAGTAGTTTTTCCTGATCCTGACGGACCTAAAACTACAATTCTTTCCCCCATTGAAACATTTTCATTTAAATTTTTCAATGCCTCAACCTTGACCTCACCTGAGATATATGTTTTTGAAATATTTTCAATTTCAATTGCTTTTTGATCTGCTTTTGACATATTAAATATTCCTTATTTTGAAAAATTGATATAATTTCTTATAGAAAAAATAAAAAGTTTATTTAATAAATGTTTTTTTCTAACAATATTAATATAATTAAGCCATTTTGTCTAATATTAAATAATAGATTTTGCTCTCTTAAATAAAGTCATCGATCTTGAATCTTTTATAAAGATCTCATTTTTATTTTCTAATAAAGAAAAATAAATATAGAACAAATTTTTGTTTGCTATATATTATTATCTTAGCTATTCATCAAAATAGAATTCTTTAGCCAACAATCTATAATGAAGATATTCCGGCAAATATTTTAAACCTACTTCTTTATTTTATGTTTTAGTATACAAAAAACTTAAAAATTTTAAGAAATATTACTTTTCCTTAAGAAATTTTATTAATTTCTTTAAAGCTTTGCCTCTATGAGAAAATTCATTCTTTTCTTCAGTTGAAAGCTCAGCAAAAGTCTTATTTGGAATCTTATCAGGAATAAAAATAGGATCAAAACCAAATCCACCCTTTCCAATAATATTTTTCGAAACTTTTCCTTTTACGCAACCGTCAAATAATATTACTTTTTCTAATGGTTTAAAATAGAAAGCTATAATCACAGAAAAATACGCTTCTGATTGATCAAAGTCATTAATTAACTTAAGCAAACCTTTATTCCCAATAGTTTTAAAAACATAAGAAGAATATGCTCCAGGAAAACCGTTAAGAGGTTTATCTACAAAAAAACCCGCATCTTCTATAAAAAAAGAGCCGTTTATATCTTTTTTTACACTCTCTAATTTATGAAGGGCTACTTCCTTTATTGTGTCTGCTTGGATTTCAATTGTTTTAACTTCTTTTTGTTTTAAAATATAATCGACATTTTCTTTTTTAAAAAATTCTAGAACTTCATTAAATTTATGGATATTTCCAGTTACAAAATATATTATCTTTTTCTTATCTTTCATAATTATAATAAAATCATATTTGTAACTCTAAAATGTTTCATTAAAACAAAAAAGTATTCAAAAATCTATATTGTGTCTATTGACTAAATATAATGTTCACTATGTTTCTGAAGAAGCTAACACTTCTTTATTCTAAAATTGTATTGAACATATTAATTGGTTTTATATTAATACCTCATCTAGTGGTTGAAATATGTTTTGCTTTAAATCACTACATTTAAGTTATATCGCAAGAATAAGGTTATTTAGTGTTACAGGTTCTAATCCCCTGAATGTGATAGAATTAAAGCAATCCTGGCATAATAACCCCAGGGAATTTAATTTAAAGAGAGAGGAGTTTGAAATACTATACAATCGTAAAAAAACTCTTCTTTATACATTTGTTTTACGTATTAGTCTAATTATCTTATTTTTGCTTTATTTGCGATTCTAATCAATAAAATAGATTTATATTAAACTATTTTAGTTTTAAATAAAATTTTTATCTAATTTTAAATTGACTTTCCATTTGGCTTATCTTCAATGTAGTATTTAGTATTTTAATTATTTAATAAATACTTTTTAAGATAAAAACACGATTTTATTCTAATATTGAAATATTAAATTCAAAAATTTTATTTTTGAGAGTTCATTTCAGATTACATTGGGTTATTAAAAACTCTATTTTTCTAGTGGTATTATGGCACGAATGCATTCAAGGAAGAAAGGAAAGTCAGGAAGCACACGTCCTGCAAGATTGGAAAAACCAGTATGGATTGAATTGTCCGCAGACGAAGTCGAAACTGAAGTTGTTAAATTAGCGAAAAGAGGGTTCTCAAAATCAATGATAGGAACTAAAATGAGGGATTCTAGGGGTATTCCATTAGTAAAAGTTGTAACAGGTAAAAAAATAAGCGAAATTCTTGAGAATAATGATATTAAATATCCTCTTCCAGAAGAACTTTCAAATTTAGTTAAGAAGGCTTTAAATATTAGAAAACATCTTGAAACAAATCATAAAGATCTAGAAGCTAAAAAAGGCCTTAATAGAACTGAATCAAAAATCTATCGTTTGATTAAATATTACAGAAAGAAAGGAAAAGTCGAAAAAGAATTTAAATATGATCCAGAGAAAATTAGAACGCTAGTAGCAAGATAAGAGGATAATCTTATGAGTCAAAAAGCTAGAAAAAAAAAATTGAAATCAAAAAAAGTTTCTTTCAAAGATAAACACTGGTATCAAATCATAACTCCTAAGATATTTAATTTCAAACCCATTGGAGACATAATGGGTACTGAAAATACTTTAGTAGGACGCCAAATTGAGTCTCTCCTATACGATTTTACTAATAAATATTCTGATATTAGTTTGAAGCTAAAATTTAAAATAATAGATGTTAATGATGAAGCGAAAAAGTGCAATTCAATATTCATAGGACATCAATATACAAATGATTTTATCAGATCACTGGTTGGAAGAGGGAGTACCAAAATACAAACTATTATTAACTTAACAACTAAAGATAAATTTATATATCGAGTAACGATAATTTGTACAACGATAAAAAGAGCTCGAAGTAGTCAGCAGATTTTAGTAAGAAAAATAATGAGAGAGATATTAAGAGAATTTGCTAAGGATTTAAATCATGAAAAATTTATTGCTGGAATGGTGTATGGAGAATTTCAACATCAAATCAAACGAGTGGCAAAAACAATTTATCCGCTAACAAATTCTGTGATAGCTAAGAGTAAACTTATATCAATTCCCCAAGGAGGGGAAGATAAAGAAATACCCGATGATCAATTCGAAATAGTAGAAGTAGATATAAAAAGATCTAGAAAATCGGAAATAAGAAGATCCGAAAGAATTAATGTGAAATAATTAGCAGCTAAAAATAAGAGTAAAACTTCTCAGTTCCGATTACAAATTTTTCTCCTTTCATAAGAGAAATCTAATTTTTCTTTAATCTAAATTAATAATCAAATTCAGATATAACTTCTTTAAGATGTTCCGTTAAATGCTTAAATTGTTTTAAATCTCCTGAAAATTCTTTTTTAAATATAGGTTCTAAAGTTAATTTAGCTTTCATTTGTTTAAAAAGGTCTCTGAGTTTGAAAAAATCTCCTGAAGCAACGAAATCTAATGAATACAAATTAATATTACCAAAAAAAATAATTTTTTCATTCTCTATATTTTCTTTATCAAAAATATGAATTTCCTTGATTTTTGTTTTTGTTCGAATTTGAGTATTCATTGAAATAGTCGCTAACATTGCAGAAAGATCGGAACTGAATAGTTCAATGTTTTCTTTAGTTTTTTCTCTATCTAATAAAAGATTCTTATCATATAATTGGGATAGAATAGGTAATCCTTGAGAAGAGATTCCAGTATATAGTATTGAATTTTGGGAACTATCTCTATTATTTTCATAGAAAATCTCTTCTTCTAACGGTTCTTGATATCTATCTTTTAAATAATTAGTGATTAGCTTTAAAATATCTTCAAAATTGGGTTCCTCTGATGCAAATTTTAATTCCTCAAGCTTGTGAAACTGCAAATTAACTTGTTTGCGAAATTCTTTTAACATTTTAGAAGCTTCTTGGGAACCTACATTAAAATTACCAATAATACAAAAGAACAAATTTTGGTTATTGTTTGTAATAATATGTTCAACAATAATTCTTTTTCTAACTTTTTTCTTATTTTTCAAACAGATTTTCTTCAGTCGCCAAGTATTTTTAGGATTTATACGTTTTAATAATTTATCTATAAATAAAACAATTTCAAAAGCGTTGTATCTCTTTTTTTTAGTGCAGAAAAGAATTTCATCTTCTAAAATAATAGAAAAAGCAGAGATCATAGAAAAAAAACTTTAAGGAAGTATAAGATCAATTAATAAGCTTTAATATATATAAAAATTATCGATCATATTAATTTTTTTTTATTTCAAATTGAGGTTACGAAATATTTTCATTTTTGCTTTAATCAAGAAACATTCTAAAAAAGGAAGAAAAAGTCCGTTATTGGCAAGAGAAAAATCCGTGCTTATTTATTATGCAAGATTAAACAATTTTCTCGTTTTTTCAACTGTACCAGAATCAAATTTCTTAAATAAGGCATAAGCAGCAATTGGTACTATACAACCGCAATTGTCACATAATAGTGGTGAATTTCCCATGACACAAAACTTTTGTTTTCCATCAGGATAGAAACTTTTTATTTGACCGGTTTTAAATATGCAATGTGGTACAAATTCTTTTGATAGGTATAATTCTAACATTTTTTTTGAATAACAAATAAAATTTCCATATTCACGCATTACTTTTAAAATGCCTTTAATTGTCTTTTTTAATATATTTCCTTTTAATAGTAATGGGTTGTTAGGATAACCCGTATACAATAAAAAAACAAATCCAGAAGCACCATTATCGTGAGCAATTTTAACAATTTCTTCAATTTCCTTATGGTTTAAAATCATGATGGTTGATGTAACAACCGGTTTGCTTTCCCGAATATTTTGTATGACTTTATCAAAAATTTTCGCACCTCTTATCTTATTATGAGTTTCCTTAGTACCATCTATACTCACCCAGTATTTTGGTTGTTTATATCCATTAAATCGAGGTAGTTTTATAATTCCATTTGATACAACTTGAACTGAGGGGAAAATTTTAATCGCTTCTTTTATAACATCCATTCTCAAAGTAGGTTCTCCACCGGTTAAGACAGCTATTTTTGTTCCTAAATTTCTATGATATTTAAAAAGCTTAATCCAATCTTCGTTAGATAATTCTGTTCTGTTATTTTTTAATTCAGCTGTTGATGAGAAAAAATAACAATGATTACATTTTAAGTTACATTGCCAAGTTAAATCATAATTCACATATAATGGAACTTTTCTTACTATTGATTGTAAAAAAGATGGTCCCATGGAAATAAAACTTATTATATTTTCCGCACTAATTAACCCCATTATTATAAATATAAGATTCGATGCTTTAAAAATAAGTTTAGAAATATAATTAATTCAGATTTTGATTATACCTTATTTTTTGATCCCCAAATTTGTTTTGATCTTATTAATTAACTCCCAGCATGAACTTTTACGTATCGCTTATCTTCTTCCATTAAGATAAAAATGGTTTGAAGGCAGATTTTCCCAATTTACAAATGTATGTTTTGTGATACTCGAAGATTATAATGATTAAATCTATAAGTATAAATTTTATTAAAATTAAATACATTAACAACTTAAACATTATCATTTAAATTAATATGGATACATTAGAACAGATAGAAAGAGATAGTATTAGTAAAGCTGCTGAATTACTCTTTAATTCAAAGCACGCTATAGCTTTAACTGGAGCAGGAATATCAACTGAATCGGGGATCCCTGATTTTAGAGGGGATGATGGTATTTGGAAGAAGTACCCAATTGAAACGTTTGGTGCATTGGAAAGTTTTCTAAAAGATCCCTCTAAATTTTGGAAAATGGCAGAAGAAATAGCACCAACTCTATTTAGTGCAGAGTCAAATCAAGGCCATTATGCGCTAGCTGCACTTGAAAAAATGAGAATTAATAAAGCAATTATAACTCAAAATGTTGATGGACTGCATCAAAAAGCTGGGGCTGTCATTGTGTATGAAGTACATGGAAATATTAATAGATTCACTTGTTTAGGATGTCGTGCTAGTTATAAAAAAGAACAAGTTCTAAATAAATTGAAAAGTGAAAAAAATACTCCCCCTTCATGTGATTATTGCGGAGCTCCATTAAAACCATCTGTAGTTTTATTTGGAGAAAACCTTCCAAATTTTGAAAAATATATGTCAATAGATTTAGCTAAAAAGTCAGATGTAATGTTAATTGCTGGATCCTCCCTAACTGTATCACCAGTTTGTGATTTACCCCTATACACATTAAATGAAAAGGGGAAATTAATAATTGTAAACGATGAACCTACATATCTTGATGAACGTGCTGAAGTAGTTATTAATAATAAAACGGGAATAATTTTGCCTTTAATTGTAGAGGAAATAAAGAAAATAAGGGTGGAACACGAAACTTAAACTCATATTGGCGTGAAATATTAACTGAAATCTATATTTATTACCCATGATAACTGAAAATATTATTATTAAAGACTGGAGAAAAATCGATTTATCTTTTGGATTAATATATCCAAATATTTATAGGATTGGGATGTCTTCCTATTCTATTAGACTTCTTTATCACTTAATAAATTCTTATGATAATATAGCATGTGAACGGATTTTTTTACCTGAAAATATAAAGTTAAGATTTCCTGCTTCTATAGATTATTCTTCGATAAATAATTTGCGTTCCATTGAAAATAAAGTATTACCAATTGATTTTGATATTTTAGGTTTCTCACTTCACTTTGAAAATGATTTTAAAAATATTCTATGGATATTAGAGAAAGCAGATATTCCTATAACCTCTCAAGAACGTCAAACCTCGATAGTTAAAAGAAAAAAACATTTTCCGATAATCATAGGAGGAGGTCCAGTTGTTACTTCAAACCCGATGCCATTTAGTAAGTTATTCGATGTTCTATTTATTGGTGATTCAGAACCGAATTTAAAACTGTTTTTTAATATTTTCCTTGATTTAACAAATAACAAGATTACTAATGATGAATTTTTAGAAAAAGCTATGAAAATTGAAGGAATCTTTATTCCCTCGCTAAGAAATAAAGTCCGTAGAGCAGTACTAAAAAATTTAAATGATTCACCAAATCCTACTTTTCAATTAATGTCTAAATCTTCAGAAGAAAGAAATATTTTCCAGGAAAATTTTTTTGTTGAAGTAAATCGTGGCTGTCCATATCAATGCAAATTTTGTATATCATCATTTCACAATTCTCCATTAAGAAATCGAACACTTGAGGATATTATGCACATCGTTGAAGATGGAATTAAATATTCCAATTTCGAAACCATAAGCCTTATAGGATCCTGTGTATCTTCTCATCCTAAATTTGAGCAAATTTGTGAATTCATAATTAATACAGGAAAAAGATTGACAATTCCTGCTATACGTATTGAGCATTTAAATAGAGAATTAATCCAATTATTAGAAAAAGGAAATATCAAAACAATTACCATTGCTCCAGAAACG